>Ga0066705_10000133_pt1 | contig 15718 bp, 15 predicted proteins | sample GraSoiAngelo_154_FD_66506 | JGI IMG/M metagenome (GOLD analysis project Ga0066705, IMG submission 66506) | Grasslands soil microbial communities from the Angelo Coastal Reserve, California, USA - 14_1009_13_20cm | ecosystem: Environmental > Terrestrial > Soil > Grasslands | place: USA... | reverse complement strand
ACCAAGACATTTACGCATACATTCGTGCATGAGGGCGCACGTAGCTCTCCAAAGCTTTGAGTAAGAGAGTCAATGGGTTACGGGGAAGTGCCTATGAAGATCAATAGACTCTCTCTAACAGCACTTCAATTTTTGGAATGTGCTTGGTTGTTGTTAGCTAATGGGACTTTACAATCACAGTGAACATGCGTTTTGTGCTTTCAAGGCGAGCTGCTGATTGACGAGTTGCTAAATCAACGATGTTTCGTAGGCAGCGACTCTGTCGAGCCCCGCCCTTCCCGTATCACCAGTTCCTGATCGGCGGACTCCGGCCCGATCGTGTCTACCTTGCCGGATGACCATCGCACTACGATGGAATCGACTCGCCCCGCCTCTCCCAACCCAAAGTGCAGCCGGGGGTCGCCGGCGGATTCGAAGCTCGAGTTGGCGCGGGCTTCGGCAGTCTGGGTAATTCCTCCGGCTTTTACTTCTACTCGGGCGCCGAAGCCGTCTCGATTCGATTGTGTGCCGATCAACTTTACGCGCAGCCAGTGAGCTTTCTTCGTGGATTGATTTCGTAGCAGAACCGGGGAGCCATCGAGCACGGTTATTAGCAAGTCTTCGTGGCCGTCGTTCAGGAAATCGGCGCTGGCCAGGCCACGGCCGACGTAACGGCGTGCCAGAGGAGCGCCTCCCCGCGGTCCGATCTCTTCAAACTTGCCACCGGTCAAATTGTGAAACACGAGGGGGCGCTCAGCGTAAGTGACTCCAAATGAATGCTGATCAACCTGCGGATTGACGTGGCCATTGGCGACGAAAATGTCCGGCCATCCGTCGTTGTCGAGATCGACGATCCTCACGCCAAAGCCGAGGAAAGGAATACTTATCGGTCCAAATCCCGCTGGCCCGGCCATGTCGGTGAACTCGCGGCCATGATCGTTGTGATAGAGATTATTGGAATCATCGGAGAAGTTTGTCTTCACGATGTCCGGCCAGCCGTCGTGATCGTAGTCCGCCGAATCAATTCCCATGCCCGCCTGCTCGCGACCGTCAGCGCTGTATGCCACTCCAGCTTCGGCGCCGACTTCTGTGAAGCCGCCTTTGCAGTTGTTGTGATAGAGAAGCGACGGGGAAGAATCGTTCGCCACATATAGGTCGAGGCAGCCATCCAGATCGTAATCCAGCCAAAGGACGCCTAAACCGTAATAGCTGCCGGGGTCGATGTTTAACTTCTCGGTCACGTCCGTAAATGTGCCGTCGCCGTTGTTGTGATAAAGACGATCCCGTCCGCCTTTTAGACCTCGTGGACCGCAGGAAACCGGGATCCCGCGATAGGAACAAAACGGGCCTTGCCCGAACTCCGGCAGGTGATCGAGATCAAGATCGACGTAATTGGCGACATAAAGATCGAGGTAGCCGTCGTTATCGTAGTCGCCGAATGCGGCGCTGGTGCCCCACCGGCCAGGATTTCCAACGCCGGCTTTTGCAGTTACGTCAGTGAACGTGCCGTCGCGGTTGTTGTGGAACAGGACCCCGCCGTCCAGATAGGTGATGTAAACGTCTTCCCACCCGTCATTGTCGTAATCGCCGACGGCTGCGCCAAAGCCCCAGCCGCAATGGTTCAGGCCGGACTTGGCAGTTACGTCGGTGAAAGTGCCGTCATGATTATTACGATAGAGTTTGCTCGGATGACATTTGCCGGCGCGCAGGTCTTCGAGAGTCGAGCCATTCACCAGCAAAATATCCATCCAGCCGTCGTTGTCGTAGTCGAACACGGCGACGCCGCCACACATGGTTTCCATGATGTAGCGCTTTTCCAGGCTGCCGCAGGTCAGGTGAAAGTCAATTCCTGCTGAGCGAGTGACGTCAAGAAACGAAATCGAAGAAGCTGCTGTAGGCTTAGCCGGAGTGGCAGGACGTTTGGTTCTAGTTTGCGGTTGCGATCTGGCTGCCGTGATGTAAACAGCCGTACAAATAATAAGGAGGGCGATGACAATTGAAAGCAGTTTGCATTTCCGCATCACTGGACCCGGCCGCTGGCCATGCCTCCAGTTTGCGGCTGGGCCTGCTTTAGTTGCGCAAAGTGGTGCCACTCGGTTTGTGCCTGGTCGCGCTTTCCCATCTTTTCTAGTGTGCGGGCCAGTTGGTAGTGCGGGCTTGGGTCGGCCGGCTTGAGTTGGATCGAGCGTTCGAGAGCGCCGACCGCCGCTGCGGTATCACCGGCAAGTGCGAGTGCCTTACCTAAATCGTAAAATGCATCGCCATTTTGCGGATCGAGATCAGCGGTTTTTTTTAAATTAGCTAGTGCGGATTTTTCATCTCCGGATTCCAACAGAGAATGGCCGAGTTGATAGAGAACGCTGGGATTGTCCGGCGACCGCTTCAGTTCTCTTTCGTATTCGGCAATCGCTTCCTGATTGCGGCCCAGGCTGGCATATGCAAAACCCAAATGGTAATGCCCTAACGGCACCATCGGATCCAGGCGCAGAGCGGTTTGAAACTGCTCAATCGCCTGCACTGTCCGATTTGTATTTTGATAAGCGCGGCCGAGCAAGAGGTGAGCAAGAGCATTCGTTGATTTGAGTTTGAGTGCGCGTTCTAGTTCGGCGGCTGCCGGGGCGTACTGATTTCGATCGAGAAGGACCAGCGCGAGGTCGAAATGAATTTCGAATTGCGCTCCGTCCAGTTGTTCGGAATGGTGCAAGGCTTCCAGCGCGAGCGTATCTTGCCGGCTTTTAAAATAAACCAGTCCCATCCAGTGCTGAAGTTGGGCATCATCGGGCCAATGCGCGACCGCCTCACGTCCAAACTGGGCTGCTTGGGATAAGCGCCCTGCCTGCAGATAGCTCAATAGCAAGCCGCGATTCGCCTGAAGATTTTCCGGACCCAACTGGCGGGCTTGCTCAAAATCCTGGACAGCTTGCTCGAAAAGTCCGCGATCGAGGGCGGCTTGACCTTCTCGCAGGAGGATTTGCATTCGCGGCGACGATTGCGCGTGTAGGAAACCAGCGAGACACGTGACCAGCAGCAGGGACCTGAACAACCACTTTGCGATCTTTGGCATGGAACTGCTCAGCAAGCGGCGACAAATGGCGCTCAGCCGAATCGTAACGGTTGCGAAGAACTCACGCAATGCGGCGAGAATGCGTTACCTTTATCTGGGATTGACGACGGCGTGTTTTATGGTTTCGCTTTCTCTGAATCCGCAATGGCTTGACGCAGCTTTTCAACGGCGGGAACGGTTGGATGCTGCAAACTATTGCGGGCCGTATATCGCCACAACGGAGGTGAATCCAGCGGATAATCAACGCCACCGAGATAAACCGCCAACACGTCGTCTGGGGAACTGATTTCGGATCGCATGGTTGGAGTGCCATTCCTTTCGGTGCCCGACGCGCTCAAATCCGGGGGCGTACCTCTTTGTCCACGAATCGTTATCCCACTGTCATCAGGATTTACGACCACCGGAGGCTCGTTGGGAACGCCACCGATAGCTGGCTTGATTGGTTTGCCGCCCTTGCGGACAACGAGAATCAGATCCGAGTTCGCGGTGTTGAGCGTGGTCTTGAACCGGCCCCATTTTTCCAGAGCAGCTTCTACATCGGACCGCGCTGTCTCGTTCTCGCCGGGGCTCATGAGCGGTATGCCGGCATCAGGATCAACTATTACTGCTACGAATTGTGCGCGGAGAATCGCTGCCGGTAAGCTGGATTTCTTCTTATCTTTCGGAGAGGAGGGAATCGCGAGAAGCAAAATAGCTAGTGCGATTGCCGAGCATCTTCGCATGGCAACCTCCTGAAAAGCCGAGTATACCTTTAGCGGGATGCACGCGGCCGGAATAAAGGTTGCGTTGCAGTTTGCGATGTATCTGCTCGCACTTATAAAGTAATCGTATTGTGGACATCGTTGATTACCTGCATCGTCTCTTCGCCTACGATGATTGGGCAAACCGGGAAGTGCTTGGCGCATTGCATAGCGCGGCAACTCCGCCAGCCCGATCGCTAAAGCTGATCGCGCACATTCTTTCGGCAGAAGGGCTGTGGCTGGCGCGCCTTAGCCAGCAAAAAGCAGTGCTTCCGGTCTGGCCCGACCTCACATTCGCCGAGTGCGACGCAGAAGCAGAGAGGCTTGCTGTTTCGTGGAGGTCATACCTCGAGGAATGCCAGGAACACGGTTTGTCGCGGCAAATTGAATATGTGAATAGCAAGGGAGAAAGCTGGACCAGCCGAGTCGACGACGTGTTGCTCCACGTCGTTACCCATTCCGCATATCATCGCGGGCAGATTGCCAGCGACATGCGCGCCGCCGGGCTCACTCCCGCTTACACGGATTTCATCCACGGCGTCCGGCAGGGGCTCGTGAAGTGAGGATAACGCTCGATCGGTTTACTGCATTTCTCATCTTTCAGCTCTGTGCTGCGCTGATGGTAATTTTGGTAATTGTGTTTCGTCCCGGGCCTTGGAGCGCCGCCCGATGGACGGGCCTGGGCATCGCCGTTCCCGCTGCCGTGCTCCTATTCATTGCCCGTTGGCAGTTGGGCCGATCGTTTTCGGTCACGCCTCAAGCCCGCCAGCTTGTTACACACGGTCTGTACTCCAGGATTCGCAACCCTATTTATGTTTTTAGCGGCCTGATGGTGGCCGGAATCCTGATTGCGCTGCAAAGGCCGTATTCGCTCTTGTTTCTGATCGTTTTGATTCCGGTGCAGGTTTTCCGAGCCGATAAGGAGTCCAAGGTTCTCGAAGCCAAATTCGGCGAAGCTTACCGCGAGTACAGAGCAAAGACCTGGTTCTAATGCGGACGCGCAGAGCCATGTAGAATCTTCTGCGATGACAAGATTCGTCGCATTCATTTTCGTCTTCTTTTTGGCCGCGCTTTTGTTCGCAGTTCCCCTACCTAAATTCGAGCCGCTTCCCACGGCGCTATCAAACAATGCCGTCGCAGAGGTTAAGAGCCGAGGATCGCTGCTGTTGTACTCCTTCATGGGCATCGGGCCGAAGAGAACCTGGGATGCGATCACAAACACGGGATACTATTTGGATATTGACACCGGGAAATGGAGCCTTACGCACCCGGTCCCCGGAACTGCGGGCCGGATTGGTGCAGTCGCCGCGGGAGTGCGCGAACACATATTTCTGTTCGGCGGCTATGCTGTCGATGCGCAGGGCGGCGAAATCACGGTCCCTGATGTCAACGTTTATGAGCCGCTGAGAGATCTCTGGTTTCGGGGAGCGGACATTCCAGTGCCAGTGGACGACTCCGTTGCAGGGGTTTACCGTGATCGCTTCATTTATTTGATCAGCGGGTGGTCAAAGACCGACGCGGTCCGCGATGTTCAGATATATGACGCGGAGAAGAATAAGTGGCTCCAGCGCACACCAATCCCTGGCACTCCTGTTTTCGGCCATGCCGGCGGATTGGTTGGCGACACAATCGTCTACGTGGATGGCGCGCACAAGAACCCGTCAGCCGATCAGCCTAAATATGTTGCCAGCGACGAATGCTGGATGGGCAAGATCGATCGTCACGATCCGACAAAAATTCAGTGGATGAAAATTCCCAGTCATCCGGGCAACGCGCGTTATCGCATTGCCGCCGGAAGCTCGGAAAAAGATCAAATGATCTATTTCTCAGGTGGGACGGACAATCCATACGACTTCAATGGAATAGGCTACGACGGCAAACCGTCCCAACCGTCGCCCGTGACATTCGCGTTTAATGCGCGCACGGGAAAGTGGGAGACCCTCAACGAAAACACACCGAACCCCACCATGGATCATCGTGGCTTGCTGGTGATACCAGAGGGCCTGGTCATTATCGGAGGGATGGAAAAAGGACAACAGATAACCGCACGCGTTGCCGTTCTGCCCAAACAGGTCAAGAGCAAATAAACTACCTCTTTCAAACGTCCAAGCCCCGCGGCCTTCGCCCGGTTACACGAATTGACACTCCGCAAAAACCGAAGTAGTTTCTTGTTTAGTAATGCTGCGGTCGTTTATGAAGCGTTGGCAGTGGGTTCTTCTCATCACCGAGCTGGCGTTGTTCGCCATTATCCTGATCCTGCCTCAAGTTGACCTGCCCGACTTCACGTTTCACGGCGGCACTGCGCCGGTAGCAATGAAGGCGCGCATCTCACCCTCGCCGATGCGGCTCGCAATCGCGATTGGAGCGACGGTCGCCGCTACCTCACATCCGGTGCAGCAACGTCTGGAGATTCCGGATTTTACCGCTCCTTCTACGGCCCATTCGCGGCTATCCCTGTTCTGCGTTCTGATCTGCTAGCCACAACTCACTCTGCTTTTCTTTACGAAGAAAAGTTTGCTCCGCGCGGGCGTGCCTCTCTTCATCGGGGTGCGCGGAGCGAGCGGGGCAGCAGCTCCAGTTGTGGCGTCTGCCGGGATCTTGGAGAGGGACCCGGCCCCGGAACTGTCGAGCAGCTGCCCCGGCTTTGACAGGGGTTCAGCCGCGCAATCGGAACACGTGCTTTCACGGCAGGACTCTACCGCCCGGAGATCTATCGCGCACGCGCCAAAACCAGCGTCACATCATCCGGCTGCTCGTTTGCGCCGATCCAGTCGTCTACAGCCGCGGTCACAATTTCGCTGATTCGCGCCAGGGGCAGATGGCGGTTCTCCTGCACTAACTCAATGAGCCGCTGCTCGCCAAACTCGCCGAAGTCATTTTCCGGCTCGGTTACTCCATCGCTGTACGCCAGAAAGGTCTCACCGCGGTGAAGCTGCACTGTGGCTTCATCGTAGCTGACCTGCTCGAATAAACCGACCACCGTGCCCCCGCGATCCAGCCTGCGCAGTGAACCGTCTCCGCCCAAAATGATCGGTGGCAAGTGCCCGCCATTGCTATAGGTGAGCGTGCGGTCCCGCGCCTCATACATGCCCAGGAACAAGGTAGCGTACTTCTCCATGGGCGTGCTCTGGTAAAGCTGATGATTGAGCAGCGAAAGCATGGCCGAAGGGGATACCTCTAGGCCGCGCAAATCCGAGAACCCCATTGCTGAGCTGGTACTCTGTCCTACCGCTACAGTTTCGCGCAGCACGGGAATGCCTTCGATGCTGTAGGCCCGCACGGCTGAGTGAATGGTCGCCATCAGGAGCGCCGCCGAAATACCTTTGCCGCTGATATCGCCCACCGCCAGAATCAGCCGGTCCGGATTCACAGTTAGGAAATCGTAATAATCTCCGCTGACCGTACGCGCCGGCCGGCAAAAGCCATGCACCTCGAGTGAAGGCAATTGCGAAATCTGTTGCGGAAAAAGCATCGCTTGCACTTCCTGCGCAATGGCCAGCTCATGCTCCAGCCTTTGTTTTGCTTTCTGCTCCTCGATCAGCTTTTCGATGGAAGCAGTCATCGAGTTGAAGGAATTAGCCAACGCAGCTAGCTGATCGCTCGACTTCACCGGGATGCGGTGGCTGAACTCTCCCCGATTGATATGCTTTGTAGCTTGGTAAAGATGCGCCACGGCGCCAGTCACAGAGCGCGTCAACCGGGTGCCGATAAACAAGGCGAGCAGTTCGATGATGGAGAAAGTAATCGCTACGACAAATAAGATCAGCTCGACGCCACGAACGAAATCACCGAACGTGGCGAACAAGCGGGCGTAGAGCATGGAAGGCCGAGTTTCGACGCGCAGCAGGGCGCCGACTTTTTTCTGTTGTCCAGTGACCCACTCAGTGACCGGAAGAGGCGTACCAAAGGTGATGACTCGATCGAAAACGCCACTTGCTTCCGGCAACTGACCGGCCACAAACATGAGATGAAGTTCCTCCTGGCCGGTGCCCATTACCAGGCCATTCTTGCTCTCGCTGATATTGACCGAATACTGATCTTCGCTTTTATCAGACCCTGGGGCCGCTTGAATGGGCGTCGGCCGCTGCTCGAAGTTAGCAGCATAGAGCGCGATCTCTCCTAAATCAGCAGCAGTCTTGTCGAGAAGGTTACGATCCAGCTGTTCGCTTGAGATGACTACAAGTTTTCGCGAATTCGAATTCAATACACTCGCGGACCGTAGATACAAGCCGCCGCGATCGCCCACAATTGCGCTGAAGTGAGGTCCTAAGAATGAAGGTATGTCGAAAGCAGGTGCCCCTTTTGTCCCCACACAAAGAGCGAGAAGCTTGCCGTTCTCCCATGCGCAAATTTCTCGCGGAGCGAATGAAGGATCGTTTCGCCTGAGTCCTTCGAGAGACTCCGCAGCCGGCGGCTGGCCGCGCGCAATCCGAGCCGCCAATTCATTTGCGATAGCGGCATTCACTGCCTGCAAGCTGCGCAGCCGCGAACTGAGGTCCGAGGTGACCACAAAATTCGCGAACTGCCCCGCAAAAAGGTAAATCGTGATGGACGCCATGGTCACCAGCAGCGCCACCGGAATCACGCCGATGAACATGTAGGTGACGATTAGGCGGTTCCGCAGTCGCCACAGCAATTTCGATCTGAGCCAACGAAAACCGAGGAAAACGAAAAGTCCAATCGCCGCAAAACTAAGAACGCTAACCCATCCGCCCAGGCTTTGAGCGTAAGATACTTTGAAAATTCCAAGCAGCTTTTGTAAGGCGAACAGAGCAATATCGATCCCCAGCAGATACCAGGCGATGCGCGCGATCCGGCTTTGAGGCAAAACGCCAGCTTCGCTGAGCCGCAAACGAATGTAACGGTAGGAAACTTCCATGAGGCAGAAGGATTATATGTCAGTGGGTTTACTCTGGATGTGGCGCACCTGTTTCTCCCGAGAAAGCCAAGCTACTGCAACAGGGCATACAGATTTTGCGGGTGTAATGCAATTGATAGGAATCCGCCTTCGCCCTGCTAAAATCCCTGCGTGCCCGAAAAGTTGTTGATTGCCGTTTGTGTGGCCTGGTTGGCATATGCCAGTGCGCAACAAGCTTCCCAACCGCAAGTGAAGGTCAATATGCTGAACGTCTGCTCGCCTTCGGCGGATGACCAGCGCGAGATTTCATCCGCGCTGGCGCGTGTTCCCAAGCAACCTCTTTTCGCGCCTGATTTCGAAGTAGATCGCGGGCGCTCCAGCATGGCGGAAAATCCCAACTTCCTGCAACCCGGATCGGGCGCGCAGGTCTCCGCTGCGGATGACATTGCCAAATGGGTTCGCATTCGACGCGAATTCTCCGTGCAGGCGTTGTTCTCAACCGTGCAGTACTCGTTCAGCGCCGATCCGAAGAACATGATTGAGACGCTGGTCTTCCGGGTTCGTGACCCTAAGGACTTGATGCAGGTTTCCATCGAGGACGGCGCCTCCGCCGTAACCACGCCTGCGGCTATGCTGGCCACCAACACGCCCGCTACGCGAATCAAACTCGAGCGGTTTGGAAAGTCTTCGGTGGTTCTGGCTCGCTGTTACGCGACGGACCAAGGTCCGGCGCCCGATCAAAGCGCGTACGAGCCGCTGTTTCAAAGCGCATCTGCAATTGTGGCGAACTACCGAGGGCTGCTGGGCGCACGCCGTATGGTGCCGGAGGAATTGGCGCGCGTTGGCGCGGCAGCAAGCAGGCCGAAGCCCTTGGGAAAGAAGTCTGAGGCGAGAAAGCCCACATGCGGAGACAAGTGAACTCTCTCTGCGTCCTTCGCGAAACGTTTGCGTCCTTCGCGTTTAGAGAACTTAGCTCGGGCTTCGTCAGTGTCCGAAAATCTGCAAGCTGCAACTAATTCGTGATTATTAAATCTAAACTCATAAATCTATGGATCACATCCGCAACGTAGTCATCATGGGATCTGGCTGCGCCGGGCACACCGCTGCCCTCTACACCGCGCGCGCTAATCTCAAGCCGCTGATTCTCGAAGGCCACGAGCCTGGAGGGCAACTGTCGCTTACCACGTTGGTAGAAAATTTCCCGGGCTTTCCCGAGGGAATTCAAGGTCCGGAGCTGATCGAAAATATGCGCAAGCAAGCCGGACGCTTCGGGGCGCAATATCAGCTCGGCCACGTAGATCGCGTCGACTTGAGCGAGCGGCCGTTTGTGTTGCATGTCGGTCGAGAGACCATTCACACTCGGACGCTGATCATCGCCAGCGGCGCGTCGGCGCGCTGGTTAGGACTTCCAAGCGAACAGGCGCTAATCGGACACGGCGTGTCTTCCTGCGCCACCTGCGACGGTTTTTTCTTCTCGGGCAAGGAGATCGCAGTCGTCGGTGGCGGCGACTCGGCCATGGAAGAAGCCCTGTTTCTCACGCGATTCGCCACAAAGGTGACGCTTATTCATCGTCGGGAGGAGTTCCGCGCCTCGAAAATCATGCTCGACCGCGCCCGCCATAATGAGAAAATTCAATTCCTCACCAGCACAGTAGTTGAAGATGTCTACGATCCGGCGAAAGCCGAAGTAACCGGACTCAAGCTGCGCAACACTTCAACCAAAAAAGTTTGGGATTTCCCGGCCAGCGCGATGTTTCTCGGCATCGGACATATTCCCAATGCGCGCATGTTCGAAGGTCAACTCGACACCGACGCAGATGGCTATCTCGTGACCAAGAACAATGTCTTGACCCGCGTGCCCGGAGTTTATGCGTGCGGCGATGTCCAGGACCGGCGCTATCGCCAAGCCATCACCGCGGCCGGAACCGGCTGCATGGCGGCATTAGAGGCAGAGAGGTTTCTGGAAGAGTAAGGACGACGGGGAGTACCCACCCTCACTGTGGAGGCAAGCATGTCACGAGAGCAATCAAACTGTGTTCGCATTGAAGAGATCCACAAATTAACTGCGCCTGGTTCCGGCCCCCAAAAATCTCAGAACGATTGGGCTTATCTGGCATCGTCTCTGCTGCTCGCAATCCTCACTGCCTCCATGTGGGCCCAGGTGGCCGCGCCTTCCGGCGAGGTGGAGACCGTATTCTCCCAAGCGCGTGCACTGTATGTGGACGTGCACCAAAATCCCGAACTTTCCGGGCACGAGATGCAAACGGCGGGGAAGTTGGCGAGCCGTCTTCGGGCCCTCGGTTACGAGGTCACAGAACACGTGGGGGGCAGCGGGATTGTCGCGCTGCTAAAAAATGGCCCCGGCCCAACCGTGATGCTGCGCACCGAGCTCGATGCGCTGCCCGTCGAGGAAAAAACCGGTTTGCCTTATGCCAGCAAGATGCGCACAAAAGATGACGCCGGCCGAGACGTCCCCGTGATGCACGCCTGCGGGCACGACCTGCACATGGCATCGCTCATGGGAACCGCCACGATCATGGCGAACACAAAGAGCGCCTGGCATGGAACGCTCATGCTGATCGGCCAGCCCGCGGAGGAGACGATTACCGGCGCCAAGAAAATGATCGACGACGGCTTGTTCACCCGTTTTCCCAAGCCTGACGTCGCCGTGGCGCTGCACACCAGCAACGAACTTCCAGCAGGAAAAGTTGGGATCGCCTCCGGCTATCGATACGCGAACGCCGACTCCGTTCGCATCACAATCTACGGCAAGGGTGGACACGGCTCGGCGCCGCACACGACTGTTGATCCTATTGTGATCGCCGCCAGAACCATACTCGCGCTCCAGACCATCACGTCACGCGAGGTCAAGCCAGGAGAGGCGGCTGTGGTGACCGTGGGATACGTTCAGGCTGGCACGAAGAACAACATCATCCCCGACCAGGCCGAACTGGGACTCACTGTCCGCAGCTACAAGCCCGAAATTCGCAAGCAGGTTCTCGCGGCCATCTCGCGGATCACGAAGGCGGAGGCGCAAGCCGCCGGCGCACAGCGCGAGCCGTTGATCGAGCACTACGAAGCAACCGACGCCGTGTACAACGAGCCCGCGCTGGCACAACGGCTCAAACCTGTTCTCGAATCGGCACTTGGCAAAGACAACGTTGCGGTTGCCGAGCCAATTATGGGCTCGGAGGATTTTTCCTACTTCATTGCCCAGGGCGTGCCGTCATTTTTCTTCGGGCTTGGCGGAGCGAATCCGCAGAAATATGCGCAAGCCAAAGCCGCGGGGGAAAACTTGCCCTCCAACCATTCTTCTCTGTTCGCTCCTGACCTCGATCCCGCGCTGCGCACCGGAATCGCCGCCGAAGTGGCAGTGCTGCGCAATCTTCTAAGCGGATCGGCGGAAGAGCTCCGCAAGTCAGCACAACAACAATCAAGCTACTAGCGTGTGCCGAGGAGGGCAAAGCATTCTCACCCACAATCAACTCCCTGAGTATTTAAAGAAACCCCTCCCGCTCTTTCTTCCCAGCCATCCCGCATCTACCATCTTTATCAACAACGGACAGGGCCGATACTTCGGATCTCCGAGTCCAGCGTGTAGCACGCGCATGATGTCGAGGCACACATCGAGCCCAATAAAGTCCGCCAACGTCAGCGGCCCCATGGGATGCGCCATACCCAGCTTGAATACTTCATCCACCGCCTCGGCTGTGGCCACGCCTTCCATGACTGTATACATGGCCTCGTTAAGCAGTGGCATCAGCACGCGATTGGAAACAAACCCGGGGGCATCGTTCACTTCAACCGGCGATTTCTCGAGCTTCACTGCAAGATCACGAACTGTTTGAAACGTTTCATCGGAAGTCGCCAACCCACGAATCACTTCGACCAGCTTCATGACCGGCACCGGATTGAAAAAATGCATACCAATCACTTTGTCCGGCCGCTTTGTCAACGACGCAAGCCTGGTGATCGAAATCGAAGAAGTATTCGAGGCCAGAATTACCTCTGGGCGGCAGATGCGGTCGAGATCGCGAAACAGTTCAGCTTTTATTTCAAATTTCTCCGTGGCCGCCTCGACGACGAAATCGCACTCAGCAAGTCTGACTTGCTGGACTGTCGTCACGATTCTTGCCAGCGCAGCGGTCTTGTCCGCAGCCGTGATTTTATTTTTCGCGACCTCGCGTTCCAGATTGTTTGCGATCGTCTCAACCGCCCGGTCGAGGAACTTCTGTTCCACATCGCACAGAGTCACGGAGTAGCCGCTGCGGGCAAATACATGGGCGATACCGTTACCCATGGTTCCAGCGCCCATGACGCCCACTGTCCCAATATCCATAGCTCTCTCCGGCACTTAAGTGCGCCAGTCTAACACTCGACGTCGACCCCGCCCGGTCCAGCATTTAAGGTTCGCTTAAGTTTCAGAAAATAAATGGGTTCCGCGAAACTTAGGGCATCAAATCGTGTTTTCTCTAGCATCACAGTTTCAGTAGACCGGGACAGGCAGCGACAGGGAGGGCGGGGTGAAGGCCTCCAAGCCAGGTAACCCGGTAGGAGGAATTATGAAGAAATTCAGGATGGCAGCATTGGCATTGGCAATGACGCTGGCCTTCAGCGGCCTGGCGCTGGCTCGCGATCACGATGATGACGATAACAACCGTCGCGACCGGCATCACGACCGCGACCGGGATCGTGACCGCGATCATGATCGCCGCTGGCGTGGCGACGGAGACCACGACCGTGACGATGGCTACAATCGCGGATGGTGGCACCGTCGCAACAATGATCATGATCGGGATGACGGTTATTACAACAATGGGGGATGGTGGCATCGGCGCCAAAATGATCACGACGCCGACGATGGCTATTACAACCGTGGCGGTGGATGGTATGGGTATCCGACTGGTGGCTACGGCTACCCCGGCGGAGTCTATAGCCGTGGTGGGTACGGCGGCGGCGGGTACAACATCGGCTACCAGGATGGCTCAAACCAGGCTCGCAGGGATGTAGCCCAGAACAAACCTTTCAATCCGAATCCGCGCAATGGCAATCACTCTGATCGTGGCTATAACCGCTCGTATGGGGACAAGTACGCATACCAGGACCAGTACCTGCGGGGCTATCAGGCAGGCTACCAGGGCAACTTCCGCGGCACGCGCGGTTGGGCGTACTAAGCACTGTTCTGACTCAGTCAGAACAGACAAGCCGCCGGAAGTTCCCGGCGGCTTTTTTCTAACCACAACGCCGCTCACGTTTGTGATAAGCCTCGCCGCTGAGTTGGCGCATCCCCTACAATCGCCTGAGCACTTCCAGCGCAATCACCTTTGGCCCCAGTAAGAGCGCTCCGAGAACGATCATGAACTATCTCTGCGCCGAACCCCGCAATTTACTCCTTGGTTTGGCCCTGATCGGCCGGGGCATTAGCAGCTATTGCGGTAGCCGACTTCTCTTCCTCGACTTTCATGGCCGCCTTGAAGCCGCGGATACCCTCTCCGATTCCTTTGCCAAGTTCGGGAAGCTTCTTGGGGCCGAATACCAGCAGCGCAATTCCGAAAATAACCAGTAGATGCATAGGTTGAAACAATCCTTCAAACATAGGTCCTCCTTGAACTGCGATGAGAAGACGTCAAGTCACGGAAAAATGCAGGTGCTGTGACTCACCGCTTCCACCACAGCACCCGCTAGTGATGCAGGGAGAGACACCATCAATCCCGGCATTTCAAGCCTCACATACTAGCGGAAGGGCCCGATATACCAAGCGTAGTAAGTCCCTATGCCGCTAATCACAACAACTAACCACAGCACAAATTCCGCTCGCATCCATAGCTTCCAGTTTCTGAAGCGGAGCCACACCGGAAGAACATTGGTGCCTGCCACGAGAACGATGTAAAGTCCCAGGAACTCAGCCGCCATTCCCAGAGCCGCATGAGCTATAGGCGCAGCGTAATACGACCTATGAAGGGCCTTGGGGAATGTTGGATTCACTTGCCGCCGAAACGTGGGCCACATCACCAGTCCGATCATCCACAAGTTCAGGAGCAGCACCGTCGTTTGGCAAATGCCGTGGGCCCTGTAACGTTTTTGCTTTGCAAGAAAAGCGCCTGCGACAAGTGCCGCTGCCATCACCAGCTGCACGACGAGGTTGGCATCGGCCTCGAAGGTGGCGCCGGTCCCGAGAAATCCTGTGACTGGCAACGAATACAACACAATCAACCAGCTCCATCCTGCTGTCAGTAACATGCAAACTCCTCCATCCGAAGGTCGTCTTCATAGTCCACCAGCGAAAGACCAACGCAGCTAAGGATCTAGCTAGTTCCACGCCTCGCGTCATCGGCCTCTTGCGCAAGCTTAGTCACGAAGCCAAAAAACGCCTGCGACTGGCCGACGAAAACGTTCATATTAATGAAGCCTTGGAGCGCGACCGCGGCAGCGTGCTTGGTGGCGGTTGGCCGAATGATCGAACATACTGGTAGTTTCCGGCTGAGGAATGCAGTCGGCTCCGGCATGATCAGGTTTGACTTCAAGTCCTCACGGACCGAATCCTTGGTCAGGTCGGGGAAAGTCACGCTGAAACCGGTCACTGGGTCCTTCACATCCATCAGCGGGACCGCATTGCCGGCCTTGTCGTGCCAGGTTTGGAAGTGTGCGATTTCCGTTCCGCCAATGCTGAGCAGAATGCGCAAAACCTCAACGCTGGAAACTCTCTGCGCCAATCCGGGGTACATGCTCGCTCCACCTACTTCGATATTGGCGAAGTGAAAGCCTGCCGTGTTAGCAATCGCCTGGAGGAAATTCGGATCGTTCAAATCGTCATCAGTACGCGGAATTCCTGGATGCGTCCCAACGATCAGACTCGGAACCGCTGGCGCGAATGTGTCACCAAGATCCGGATTGCCAGTGCGGCTCCGATACCGCATCCACCACGTCGTGTCGACCGTTAACTGAGTCAGAGCGGTAAGCCGCCCGATCTGGTTCGCGCCCGTCGCCTTACTGCTCGATAATGTGCGGAACTGGTCGAGGCCCACAGGGTCTGCACCTTTTGAAACTAGGAATGCGTTGATGAAGGTTTCGTGTGTT
>Ga0066705_10000132_pt1 | contig 15760 bp, 11 predicted proteins | sample GraSoiAngelo_154_FD_66506 | JGI IMG/M metagenome (GOLD analysis project Ga0066705, IMG submission 66506) | Grasslands soil microbial communities from the Angelo Coastal Reserve, California, USA - 14_1009_13_20cm | ecosystem: Environmental > Terrestrial > Soil > Grasslands | place: USA... | reverse complement strand
TGGAGAGAACTGGTGGCGGGACCCACCCCACGAAATCACGTGATTTCGTGGGGACCCCTGTGGCGATGGGTAGAGTGAATTCATGGACCGTGTGAACCGCCGCGGCGCCGCTCTCAAGACGGCGCTGGCGCTGACCTGCGTCATCCTGCTCGTCGAGTTCGCCGGGGGGCTGATCTCGCACTCCCTGGCTTTGCTCTCGGACGCAGGCCACGTGCTGACGGACGTCTTCGCCCTCGGCCTCGCCTGGTTCGCGGTCGAACAGTCGAAACGCCCCGCCGACCGCCGCCGCAGCTACGGCTACCAACGGGTGAGCATCCTTGCCGCCCTGGTCAACTCGGTGACATTGATCGTGATCGTGATCGCCATCGCCTACGAGGCCCTGCGCCGGCTGGCCAACCCCGAACCGGTGCAGGGGTGGGTGGTCATCGCGGCGGCCCTGATCGGCATCGCCGTCAACTCGTACGTCATCTTTGGGCTCCGGCGGGAGACGAAGAGCCTGAACATGCGTGCTGCGTTCATCCATCTGGCGGGCGACCTGGGCGCTTCGGTCGGGGTTGTCCTCGCAGGAGTCGTGATCCTGCTGACCGGTTGGCTCTACATCGACCCGATACTGTCGCTGGGCATAGCCGCGCTGATCGCGTTCGGGGCGTGGAGGATCGTGCGGGAGACGGTCAACCTGCTCCTGGAGGGGACGCCGCCCGACATCGATCTTTCAGCGGTGACTGACGAGATCAACCACACAGAAAAGGTCTCCGGCCTCCACGACCTGCACGTGTGGGCACTGTCCTCCGAAGACACAGCCCTAAGCGTGCATGTCGTCGTCGGAGACTGCCCCCTCGGCGACGCCGAGCACATCGTCCGCGATCTCGAGCAGCGCCTGTGCGGGCGCTTTGCGATCGGGCATACAACGATTCAGGTCGAGAGCTGTCACCCGTGCGGCGAGATCCATCACGGAGCGGGCGAGCACAACCACCCGCACGAGCACCTGACGTTTACTTCTGGGGAATCAGCGCCTCCTCGCGCTGCAGGATCCTCCTCGCCACTGCGATAGCCGAGGCGTAGGTCGAGTCCATCCCCCGATAGCTGAGCCCGCGCGCGCCAAGCGTGCGCGCCTGGGTGTAGGGGGTGTCAGACGCGTAGTGGACGATGCCGAGGTCGAAATGGGCCTGCGCCATGTTGACGCTCTCATTGACCGGGTAACGGTCGGGCTGGCCGATCTCGTAGCACGCGTCGAGATATGGCCCCGCCTCCATCTCGACCACCGTATAGCGCCCCTGGTAGTAGAAGTCGAGGTAGTCGCGGTTCTGCAGGAACGTCCCGCGCACCGTCACCGCGCGCTGATTGTCGAGGGCTGAGCCGTACACGAGGTTGGGCTGCACGTCGCTCGCGGTGAAGCAGTTGTCGAGCCAGTAGGTGTTGCCCGAGTGCTCGTTGTAGACGGCATTCGGGATCATCACGTCTCCAACGTCGGCGTTGAGGGTGGCCGCCTTGCCGAGCACGTACACGCCGGCGACCCATGCTGCCTGCTCCGCGACCTGCCGCAGGATGTGATACGCGGCTTCGCCGAGTGGGTAGTCGACGTTGAGGATGCAGGCGTCCGACTCGCGCAGCTTTCTCTCATCGACGGCGCCGACACGCGGGTCGATCGCCGAGGCGTCCAGCTTGGACAGCATGAAGACCTGCGCTGCCGAGTCGACGCCGGTGCCGACGGCTGGAATGTGGCGCACGCCATTCGCCGCCTCCAGCTCCGCGCGCCACTTCCGTAAGCGCTCGCGCTCGGGGTGCACATCGAAGACCTGGCGGGCCCCGTAGTACAGCCAGTTCTGGCGCGACGCTCGGCTGTGGCCGGCCTCGAGCTTGCGCCGTTCGGAATCGAGGTCTCGATCCGATCGACCGATCCAGTCGACGATCTCGTTCTCGATCCGGCGCGCCACGCCGGTCAGCACGTTGACCAGGCTGTGCGCGTTGGAGGAGACGAAGTAGATCGGCGCGTCGCGTGCGCCCAGGTCCTCCATGGCGGCCGCGATCGGCAGCCACCAGCGACTCGCGTTGCGGGCAAATCCGAGGTGACTGCCGCCGATAAGGCGAAGGACGATGCGGCACTCCTCGCGCTTGATGGCGGCGAGGTTGGCGTCAAAGGCGTCGCCCCACGCGTCGTGCAGGCGTCGCCAGTCGTCCTGGGTGGCGCCGGCGGCGTGCCTGGCCTCGTCCGCTGAAAGGCCGACGTCCTGCAGGAGGCGGTGCAGCTTGTTCCACTCGATCTGAAACGCGACGAGGGTGGGCACGAGGTCGTCGATGTCCGACGCGGAGGCAATGAGCACCGCGAGAGTGTTCTTGCCGTCGTGATACCAGCGCCGGCGGCGGGCGGGGGCCTTGACCGCCTGCCAGCCCATGATGTCCTCGCCGAGCACAGCTTTGAACCCCTGCGGGCTCTGGCCCATGATCACGCGCCGGCAGTGGTTGATCGCTTCCGGCAGGCGCCGCACGGCGTAGAGCAGCGCGCCCATATCGGTCTGTGGCTCCGCGGCCTGCGGATGCAGCACCGAGCCCATGAGCAGGTGCGCCTGGACCAGCGACTCGACCTTGATGTCGCCCGAGCTCTGCAGCATGGTCGTGTATGTGCGGACGTACAGCTCGACCGCGTGCTTGCCACTCCAGCCCGAGCTGGGCGACCCTGGGGGAGCTTCCATTGGCCGAATATAGCCCGCCGACTTACAAAACCATGAGGACGGTGTGGCTGGGTGTGTGCGTAATTGAAACCATGACAAGCCTCCTGAAAGCTCGACCCGTTCGCATTGCCGGTCTTGCCCTGGGCGCGGTGGCCGTCGCCGGCGCCGCCATTGCCATCACCGCGTCGGCCTCGGGCATGAGCTTCAACCTGCTGCCCTCCGGGTCGGCGCAGCAAGGGGCTGCCTCGCTGACGGCCGCCGGCACCTCATCCACGGCCTGCAGCGATTTCATGAAGCACTTCGCCGTCGAGATCGGCAAGACGCAGGCCCAGATCAATGCCGCCTTTCAGAAATCCATCGCCGACACCCTGGCCGACGAGGTGAAGAGTGGACAGCTCACGCAGGCCCAGGCCGACGCGCTCAAGAAGAAGCTCGCCAACCAGACGCCGTGCGCGCTCCCGGCGGCAGGTCACCCAGGTTCGAACGCCAAGCCGGCAATCGCCGCGTACATGCAGCAGTACCTCGCAGCAGCGGCTGCGGCGCTCGGGATCACCCAGACCCAGCTCACGGCGGATCTCAAGGCCGGCCAGTCCCTGTCCCAGGTGGCGGCGGCCCAGCACGTTTCGGAATCGGACTTCCGGACCAAACTGATCGCGAACCTGAAGCCGGCCCTCGACCAGGCCGTGACCAACAAGACGATCACCGCACCGCAGGAGCAAGAGCTGCTCAACCGATTGCAGACCGGACCGCTTCCGCTGTGGAACTCGCCCGCGAAGCGGGTCAAGCCGACGCCGGCCGCGTCTCCGGCGTCGACTTAGCTTCGCGTTCAATCCGGCCGGGCGGCTCAGTTGTGGATTACTTCGCTGCCTCCGCCCAGCCGGATTTGGACGCCGGGTGACCCAGCCTGGTGGTAGAGGTTTCCTGCTGAGTCGTACACGCTCAATGCGAATGTGGGTATTGATCCGGAAGTCACATCGGCTCGGAACGTGAAATTGGTACCGCCCAGGCCGTTGACCTGTGAGCCGGTCGCCGGATCGATCACGGTGACCGTGGCCTGGCCGGCAAAAGCGGCAACGTTCGCTCCGAATGAGGCCCCGCCGCCAGTCCAGGACGTTGAGTTGATCTTGTAGTCGAACCCATCAGCCCCTCGGAACACATATACGAACTGACCCTGAGGCGTCGTTGTACCAGACGCGTAGCGGACGTTGAAGCCAAAGTTCCCGTGGTTGTTCAATGACGAGACGCCGACAGGCATGTTGCGGTAGCTGGGGTCAACGATCCATCCGCCGCCGGTGGCAAATGTCCCTGACGTCGGTTGGTACACGGTCACGACGACAGCATCCGAAGACGGCCCCGCGAAATAGCCGTCGGTTGCTGGGATCTGCATGATGACCGTCCAATTGTCGATGCCAAGATTTGCTATGGAGCAAGAGACGACTCCGCCAGGGCTCACAGTCGCCGTGCACGTCGCATCCGGTGTCGCTAGGGTGGTGTTGCCGCTCGCGTACAGATTGAACACCGGCGCGGCTTGAGTCAGATCGGGGTTGCCGCCGGGATCTGCCGTGAGGACTCCTGTCAAGGTCACGTTCACCGTGCTACCAGCGCCCGTGGAGAAGAACCTCTGCCCCGTGTAGCCCACGACCGCCGGGTGTTTGACGATCAACAGCGTGCCAGGTCGGAAGGTAAAGCCATAGTTCGCCGCGTTGAGCGTGCCTTGTCCGCACGTGATTGGATACGTGCCCGAGGGTGATGCGGTGGTTGCGCCGGTCGAGCAGGCGGCACTTCCGGTGACCCCACTCGACGCCAGGTTTTGTCCATTTACGAATCCGGACACCTGGTATGTGGGTGTCGGGATCGGACTGCCGTAGACGATGCTCTGGTTGTCTGCCGTCGCAGTGAGGGGTGCCGGGTTGACCGTCAGAGTGCCTGGCTGAAACCTGATCAAGTACTTGGGATCAACCGCCCCGCTGCACGAAGTGGCGCCTGGATAGGCGCCAACGACTGTTGTGGGAGCGCCAGTCGACGTGCAGGCCGGTTGGGTCGTCAGGGATGATGCCGTATCACCGTCGACGAAACCCACGAAGTTCGGAGTGACGCCGGGCGGCATGCCACCGTATGTCATCGTGCCGTCGGAAGCGGCAATTGTGAGTGGCGGACACGGTGTGATGGAGGTCCCGATTGAGGATTGACCGGTGCTCACCAATTCACATGTAGTTCCTGTCTGCCCTCCGTTGTTGGTTACGGTCAGCGTCACGGCATACGAGCCTGACGCCGAGAATGCATGATCCGGCGTCGCGCCCGTCCCTTGGGTTCCATCTGCGAAATTCCAGCTGTAGCTGGCAATCTGGCCGAACGGGTCGATGGTCTTTTGGCTGGCATCGAAAGACACGTGCTGCGAATTTGTGGGGTCGATGGCCGCCCAATCGAAGCCGGCGCTGGGCGCTGAATCTGAAGCGCCGATGCTAACGGTCTGAGTCGCCGTGCCTGACTGGCCGTTTGAGTCGGTTGCCGTCAGCGTCACGGTGTAGGTTCCTGGAGCGGTGAAGGTGTGGGCCGGGTTCTGGTCGCTCGACGTGGAACCGTCGCCGAAGTCCCAACTGTAAGAAGCGATCGTGGCGCCCTCGAACGCATCCGTGCCCGCGGAGCTGAACTGCACCGACACCGGTGCGACTCCGCGGTCGACTGAAGAGCTGATGAGTGCGACCGGTGCGAGATCCGAATACTTGATCTGAGTGATGCCCAGGTTAACCGGCTCGCTCGGTGCGGGGATGTTGGCGCCGAAGAGTTGAACAGTCCACTGCCCGGACTGCGGGTTGAAGATGTCGATCGTCTCGGTGTTTGCGGTCAGCTGGTGGATCACACCTGGCCCAGCGCTGCCCCGCGAATATACCGTGCCAGAGGGAGACACCAAGCTCACCTGGACGTCGCTGCCCGGCCAGGCAGTCTGAACCGCAAGTTGCTGAACCCCTGTCGGGACACTGACCGCCTGTTGAATCGTTTGGTTCTGGCTGATGTTGGAATAGGGCGGGCCGTATGGGTTCTGGATCGAGGCCTCGAGCGCCTCGGACAATCTCTGCTGACCCAAGTCGGTGGGGTGAAGCGAAAATTCGGAAACGGCGAAGGGGAGGGGCTTGTTCTTTACGACGAGGCCGTGGAGGAGGGGATCGCTGTCGCACAAAGTGCCGCGGTCAAATGTATGAGCGTTGTCCACGAATATGAAGCCGGCTTGAATCGCGTTGCTTCGCAAGGCCGTATTCAGGTGGCTGAAGACCCCTTCCATGTAGATCATGTCGTTGGTGTGCAGGTACCACCAGTAGCTCGGCCTTGCCACCGTTAGATCCTCGTACTGAACCAGGCCGAAGCAGTTGGATGTCGGCTTTTCTGGCAGCGGGTTGGGATAGCCCATCACGAAAACTCGCGTCTTGGATCCAATGAGACCCTTGACGGCACCGTACAGATTGGGGAGATCGTAGGTTCCGCCCAGCTCGCCGAGGCCAGTCGACAGTTGATTGATCTTCTTGTGAGGTTGATCTTGCGATGCCTGGTCGAGGTAGGCGCCGCATGGCGAGTGATAGCCCGGGTTGAACAGAGGACGCGGATACAGATCGACGCAAGCCGTCCCGACGGCATCGAACCCGATGTCGTTGCCGCCGATGCCTATGCTCACGATGGAAGCAGGCGAGCTGGCCAGGTGGTCTAGCTGCGCCACGGCCTCGCCGGAATTGCTGTGGTTTGCGTGGTAGTAGTCCGGGATCGTCGCGCCGCTGCATGCGGCGAAATCGAGATCGCCAGTGATCAGAGGTTCGAATTTGTGAACGAGCGGTGCGTAAGCGCCGTTCGAACGGTGGCACACGTTGTCCGTTACATCAGTCCCGGGCAGGAAGGGCGGTACGCCTTCTCCGGATGAGTAAGAGTCCCCGGTGGCGACATACCGCTGGGTGACGGTCGAGACGTTCTCGACTACCGGAGCCGGGCTCGATGTCCAGTTTGGGCAGTACTTGTTGTTATTGAACACGTCGAGGCCGATCAGACAGACCGACGTGCCCGGCTCCGGGTTGATAACGGCGGGTGGGGCCTGGGCGCGCGCGTCGTGGTTTTGCACGGGTCCGCCCGCGCTCGTGAACTGCCAGCGTGGATCGTCCCAGGTAGCGCTGTCGATGAGGGCGGTGGCATAGCCGGTCGAGTACTGAAGTGAGAGCCGCGTCATACCAGCCGAGGTCGCCGTGTACGCCGTACCGCCGTCGGAGATTCCTCCGTGGAACGTGAATGTGAAGGTGATCTGCAGTCCAGAGCAGTCGTTGGGGGCTCCCGGGCTTGGTGCCGGACATGGCCATACCTGGCTGCCGGACGGTACGAATCGGACATTGTGCGAGCTCGCCGCAAAGAAACCGTCTGGTGATGGGTTGATAGATGCGTCGCAGTTGCTGATGTTTCCCGGAAAAACAGGCGGAATGCACAGCTGTTCTTGGGCCGGTATCCCTCGCAGGCCTGAGGTGCATGTGCCGGTGCTGAAGCAGAACTCGCCGTCATAGGTGCGACCGCTGCTGTCTGAGATGTGGAGATGAAACTCACTGCCGCCTCCGTTTGGAGTGCGGCCGTAGAGGATGAACGGAAGGGCGGGGATGTTTACGGTGGCGTTAGGACCGGTCGCGATGAGTCCAATCTGGCCTAGGTTGAACGTGATGCTGGCCTGCGGCCCGTTCTGCGGAGTTGCGTTCGTCGAATAGTGGTTGATCGCCGACCCTCGCCAGTAACCGTTGTCCGCCGTCAGGTCCCAGGCATCGAGCGCTTGTGCTTGCGCCACCCAGGTGGCGTTGTCGGTGGCACCCACTGACGGGCTGCAGGTGCTGCCTGCGTCAGGGACGATGCAGACCTGGTTCAGACCGTGATCAACGGCGTTCTTGCAAACGTTCGCAACGGAACCTGGGATGTTGGTCCACAGAGCTCCGAGGTCGGCGCTCAGGATCGGCAACGTTTCGAACGTAAAACCATTTCCGACCAGCGTGGCCGCGATGCACGCGGCATAAGGACTCGCATCTATATTGGCCGGGTCGAAGCTGCCCAGTATGGGATTGGAGACCGTCGCCTCGACGGGCGCTGCGGTTTGAAGACCTACGGCCAGGGAAAACGCAGCCAAGACCGAACCGAGCTTGGACGACAGCTGCATAGGCATGCTTGTGCGCAATGGTCGGACCCCTTCCTCGTGGCACGAATGGCCGGTGGCGTGCAAGGGTAAGGCATGGCTGGCATTTTGTTAAGCATCAAAATTAGGGCCCTTGCATGGTCCGGCTTAACGGCGCGGTATCTGGTTAGTTGAGCTCTTCGGTCGGTGGCGTTCCGCCCAGGCGGCGCATCAGCTCCTCGAGGAGGTGGCGCGTCTCCGGGTCTGCCATCAGCCGCTCCTGCATCTGTTCGGCCGAGCGGCGGATCTCGGGGTCCGACATCAGGCGCTCGGACATCGCTTCGAACCGCGATGCCATGTCCTTCATCGCGCTCTCCTGCGCCACCTGGATCAGGATCGGTTGGCTCGCCGCCGCAGCCACCGCCTCGGCCTGAGCACGGACCATCTCGATCCCCTTGCAGCCCAGGCACTCGCCTTTGAGCCCGCAGTGACAGAGCTGAGGACGCAGGCGATCGAGCGCCGCGTGAAGGTCGGAAAGGTCGATGGGTCCTGCCACGATCGAGAGCTTACGAGCCTTTGGTTTTACCCGTGTACATCGCTTCGATCTCGTTGCCGTAGTGGTCCGCTACCACCTTCCGCTTGACGTCCAGCTTCAACGAAAGCTCGCCCGACTTCTCGGTGAAATCGTGCGGCAGCAGCGTGAAGTACTTGATCGTCTCCCAATGTCCGAGCCTGGAGTTCACGCGGTCGACCGTCTGCTGGACGTGCCTCTTCAACGCAGCTTCATCGAGGCCCTGGTTCTTCGCCGCCTCCCAATCGGGAACGATGAGAGCGGTCACGTATGGGCGCGACTCGCCTATCACCACGGCGCGAGAGATGATCGGATCGCTCAGCAGGTCGTGTTCGAGCTGAACAGGCGCGATGTATTTGCCGCCCGCGGTCTTGAAAAGCGATTTCTTCCGATCGGTGATCTTCAGGAACCCGTCGCTGTCGATGTCGCCGATGTCGCCGGTGTAGAACCAACCGTCCCTCAGAACCTCCGCCGTGGCTTCGGGCTGGTTGTGGTAGCCGACCATGTTGCCCGGACCCTTGACCAGGATCTCGCCATCGTCGGCGATCTTCAGCTGGACACCTTCGAACGGCTTGCCGACGGTCAGGAACTTGTGCGCGTACAGCGTGTTCGAGCACACGCCGGACGAGGTCTCGGTCAGACCCCAGCCATTCAAGATCGGCACCCCGAGGGCCCAGAAAAACTCCTCGACCTCCCTGGACAGCGCAGCCCCGCCGCTGACGAAGAAGCGCAGGCGCCCGCCGGTGAGAAGCGTGCGGACGTTGGTCAGCACGAGGCGATCGGCGATCCGGCGCTGGGCGCTCAGAAGCGGACCCGGATTTTTCGTCTGCGAGAAACGCGCGCCGACCGCGACGGCCCACCGGAAGACCGACTGCCGCATCGAGCTCGATTTGCGGACACGAGCCATTACGGCCGCATACATCTTTTCGTACACCCGAGGCACGCTGCACATGACCGTCGGCTTGATCTCCCGGATCTCCTCAGCGAGATGGTCGGGCCCGCGGGAGATCCAGGTCTCGCCCCCGTAGAGGATGCCGTCGAAGATGTCGTTGATCCGGCCGAAGACGTGGGCGTAAGGCAGCCAGGAGATCGACGCGTCCTGGTCCGTCAGTGGATGCGCCTTGACCGCTTGGCGACTGAGGTCGACGACGCAGCGGTGAGCGAGCTCGACACCCTTCGGCGTTCCCGTGGTGCCCGATGTATAGACGATGGTGCACAGGTCGTCCGCCGAGACCTTGCTGGCTCGCGAGGCGATCTCGGCCAGGTTGCGGGGGCCCTGCTTGACCCATTGCGCAACTTCGCGGTCCATCAACACGACCTGGCGCAGAGAGCCGCCCCCGTCGAGCTTCGCCGCAAGATCGCCATCCGACGCGATCGCGAAGGTGGTCGCGCTGTCCTTCGCGATGATCTGAACCGCCTCAGCTGAAACGTTCGGATACACCGGCACCGTAACCGCGCCGATGGCCTGGATCGCGAAGTCGCAGTACAGCCACTCCAGCCGGTTTTCGGAGATGAGGATCACGGTATCGCCGTGCTTCACCCCGGCGTCCATCAAGCCGGCAGCGACCGCAAGAATGTCGCGCCGGATGTCCGACCACGTCTCGTGCTGCCAGGGTCCGTCGCCGTCGCGGTGATGGACCAGCGGGCGGTCGTTGTATCTGGCGGCCTGGCGAAAGAAAACCCCAACGGTGGTGCGATCCGCGATCGATTCGGGATCGATGGCCGGGGTCGAGGTGGTCGCCCTTACCGACGTGGCGTTACTTAACCGCCTTGACCGTGAGCGTGAGGGTCCCGGAGGGTACGCCGACGGTGACCTTGTCGCCCTTCTTCTTGCCGACCAGAGCGCGGCCTACGGGCGAGTCGACCGAGATCCGGCCGGCCGACGGATCGCTCTCCACCGCGCCGACGAGGTGATAGGTTTCGGTCTCGCCTTCGTTGTCGACCACCTCGATCGTCGAGCCAGGACCGATTACGCTCGAGTGCGTATCCCTGATGATCTGGGCGCGGCCGATCATCTCCTGGAGCTCATAGATGCGGGCGTCCAAAAGTCCGACTTCCTCTTTCGCCTGCTCGTACTCCGGGTTGTCCTCGATGTCGCCAGGCTGGAACGCTTCCTTCAGGCGCTCACCGGCCTCGGCACGCCGCTTCAGCGCGACATCGAGGTCGCGCTTGAGCTTCTCGAGCCCCTCAGGTGTCAGCAAGACAGGTTCGGTTAGATCCATAGCCAAGCCCTTCACTGAATAATAGCCCGGCGTATGGACCCCTCCGATCTCAGAGCCGAGCTTGCCGAACGGCTGGCGAATAGTACGCCAATCGATGCTGAAACATTCAACGCGGCCTGCTTCGTGCTGACCCGTGCGCTCGAGGAGCTCGAGCTCGCCGTGCCCGAGGCAGCGCCTCTCGTCCGCCGGCTGCTGAGGGTGGCCGGCCGCGTCGTGATTGACACCGGAAAACCGGATTCTTCACCCGAGACCTGGCCCAACACGAGGGAGATGGCGCTGCAGTGGATCGATGAAGCGCTGCAGGCGCTCGGCTACGAGGCGCGCCCGGCCGAGCCCGCTTAGTTGATCAGTCGCGCGGCCGGCGGGGCCGGCGAGTAGTTCGGGTTGAAGTCGATCCCGGCGTTGGCGCTGCCCTGGACGATGGCCGCGTAGCAGATCACCTGGCCGGCGAGGGGAGAGGTGTCTGAGCCGAGGATGCTCCAGCTCGCGGTAGGCGAGTAGATGGTGCCGATGTACTGGGTGTTGGCGTTGCCGTTCATGTTCTGGTACTGGCAGCTGTTGGCGACGGGGTTGGTGGGCTGCTGGTAGATGACGATCCAGTTGTACTGCTCGCCTGAGAACACATGGGTCGAGCCGTTGCCGTTCTGGTCGAGGCAGTTGTTGCCTGATGGGAACCAGAACTGCACCGCCCCGGGTGTGATCTTGGAAGTGGCGCACGGAGCGGCCGAATTGCCCGACCCCGAGGCCGGCGTGATCTGGCAGTAGTTCTCGTTGGCGACGTCGCCGCCGTTGTAGGGCGCCCACTCGAGCGACATCGCGTTGTTGTCCTGCGGGACCTGCGGCGCAGCCGGGCAGCTGGCGAAACACTGCGGAATGATCTCGTCCGCCGAAGCTCGGCACTGGGTCGCCCTGCTCTGCGCGTCACATGTGAACGTGGTAGTGACGTTGTTATAGGCGAAACCGCAGATCGTCACTGCTGGGTTGGCGCAGTTCCATCCACCACGTCCCTGCACAATCGTTCCGGTCCATCCCGGGACACCTGTGCCTGTCGCCGGCGGTGTGCCGCCATCCACCCAGCCCGGCGCCAGGAACGTGCCCACGAAGGAGAAGTTGTTCCGGTTGCCGCCGGGGTAGGTCTCACATCCGCCGGGATCGACGTACACGTTGTAGTACTGCGCACCGGGGGCGTTCTGCGTGATGTTCACGTTGATGCCGCTGTTGTTCGTGTCGATCGTGTTTATCTCCTGACAGATGGAGGGGGCGCTCTCGCGACGGCAGCCGACGAACCCGGAGCACGGATTCCCGGCGACCGTCGGATCCACGAAACGGTCGTAGCGGACCGAGGTCAGCTCAACGCCCCAGTTGCCCCCACCGCCCTGGTGCTTCAATCCGTTGCCCGCGCCGGCGATGGCAGTCGACAGGCTGAAGGCGCCGTCGCAACCGCCCCAGAAGGAAGCGCTGGGCCCGTTCTTTGAGCCGGGCTGGGTCCAGAGCACTTCGCCGGGAGGCTTGAGCTCGTTGGAGCTCAGGCCGCCGTGAGACGCATAGCCGCCGTTCCACGTATAGACGCCCGCGTCGAGGAAGTAGCAGGTGTTGCTGCTGATCGACCAGTTGTTGTACGTACCGGGGGTCATCTCCCAATACCCGCCGCGGCCGAACACGGCCCCGGCAAGTCCGTAGTACGCCTCAGACGTCGCCGTGTAGCCGGGGTCGGGCAGACTTGGTGCGGGCACGACGGGAGCTCCCAGGATGTCAGTGCCGTTGCAACCGCCAGGGCCTGGCGGGTAAGGGACGAAGCCGGGGTTGGCGTTGTAGCAGTAGTACTGCGCCGTGTCGCAAGTCGAACCGGCCTGCCCGTAGCAGTTGCCGGCGAGGTGCAGGTTGGGGTCGACACACGCTGTCCCGTTGCTGTACGCATCACCGAGGATGGTGAGAGTGGACGCATTGCCCTTCATCTGGGTCGCGCAAGCCTCGGAGCTGAGCGTCAGCAGGGCAGGCGTCTGCCGCTGGTTGCCAACGATGGAGGTCGCGGTAGCGCTGATTCCGACCGCCGGCGAGCCGCCGAAGATCTGGATGAAGGCCAGGGGAAGGTTGTGGTTGGTCAGGAACGTGAACTGATAGCCGTTGAACTGAGTGTTGATTGCGGTGATGTCCAGTGTGTAGCCGCCCGCGAAGGTGTCGTGCCACGTGTCTATGGGCAGATTGTCATTGGGTGGCACACCGGTCACGCCCGTGGGTGGGTGGGAGGTGGACGCAAGCCCGGTGTAGATACGGAGGTTGGCCTCGTACACCGCAACTGCCTTCGGGATGACGGCGTTGACGTCGCCGACGTTGTCGTACCAGTCGCCCGCCGCCAATGCGGCCGCATCGACTGCGGTCTGCTGGTCGCGCCGGTCGACGTAGGCGCGGCCCGAGTCGATCGCGAGGCCGAGCATGCCGAACAGCACGAGGATCAGCAGCGCGATCAAGACGATCGCCTGTCCTTCCTGCGCACGGCCCAGCCGCAGGCGCAGCCGGGACCTAGTTCGAGTATTCGGCACGGTAGATCGCATATGCGGTGATGACGATGTTGTTGCCGACAACTTGCTGGATGATCGGTGTGACGGGCTGGAACGTGTACCACAGCGTCACTTTGATCGGTTCATTGCCGACCGCGGGCGTGACGTTGTTGCAGCCCGCGCCGAGGTTGGGCGGTGGGTAGGAGCCCAATCCGCCGCGCGGACCGTTAGGCGTGCCGTTGCCGGCCTGGCTCGGATCTGTGACGAAGATCCATCCGGTGTTGGCTGCTGGAATCGAAGGTGATCCCTGCGGAACGCCGTTGTTGGGAAGAGGGCCGTTGGGACAGGCCGGGTTGTTGGCCAGGTTCATGATCACGGCGTGCCCCTGGATGGCCGTGGCGACGTCGCTGTCGGTTGGCCATGTATGCGTGTTCCCATTAGGGTCGATGAAGTAAGAGGCCCGCACGGCGACGCGCGCGCCTTCGTTGGCCGCCTGCTGCAGCGTTATGTAGAGGTAGAGGGCGCGGCCGAAGTCGATGATCCCAAAAGTCAGCAGCAGGATGATCGGCGCGATGATCGCGAACTCGGTCAGTCCCTGCGATCGCTGGCTGCGCGTGTACGACCCGACGTTCTCTTTCATGGCTTGCCCTGGATGGTGAAGTGCTCGTTGTACGCGAGGTTGAGCGTGTTGCCAAAGAGGCTTTGTATGAACGGCGTGATGAGCTGGAACTTCATCAGCACCTGGACGTTGATATCGCCCAGGCGCCATGAGTTGTCGGTGGGCGCGTTGAGTTGCGAGCCTGACTGTGATCCATTCGGTGTCGTATAGCACGCATAGACATAAACGGTCTGCGGCGTGGGCGGATAGGCCGCGCTTGGATATGGCTTGTCGCCCGACGTGTTGTTGTCGCTTGGCACCAGGCACCCCGCGCTGGGGATGAAGGTCACCTGCGCGTTGCTGAACCCCGCGCCGCTGAGGGCCTGCTGGACGGTCGTGATGATCTCCGAGTCCTTCAAATACAGGTTGGCTCGCGACGAGGTGTTGAACCACGCCGCGTGGCGGGCACCCTCTCTCGCCGCGCCCTGGAGGGCGACCGAGAAATAGAAGGCGCGCGAGAGGTCGATCAGGCCCATCGCAAGCAGCAGCAGAACCGTCGAGGAGATTGCGAACTCGACGAGCGACTGCCCGCGCTGCTTTCGGCGGTACTCGCCGGTTCTACCTTCAGGCACTTTGGCCACGACATTTAACCAATCGGGGAGCCATTCTGTTGGCGCTAACGAGGAAAAAGCTGTTTTCGTTCGTGAAAAGGGCAAGGAATCTGTAATTGCCTGTCCCGGCGCGGCGGCGGCGGCCCTAGCTGATCAGCAGGTGGGCGGGGTTTCCCTTGAGGCCGACGGCGAAGGTCAGGGTGTCGGTCGAGGTGACATTGGTGGTGATCTGGTAGCGCAGCGACCACCACCAGTTGTTCGGGTTGGCGCCTGGGTTGTAGCCGCCCGGGATCGGGATCTCGAAGCGGATCCAATGGCCGTTGAAGTTCGTCGAGCCGCCTGAGGTCGCCCGCACTGTCGCGGTCTGTGGCTGCCCCGTCTGGGCCAAACACGGCATGGGCGGGTTGGTCAATCCGCCGGTGCCGGTGCAGTTGACCGCAGGGCCGCTGTTGGTCCGCGTCAGTCCCACGTCCCAAACATGGATCACGCTTGGCGCGGCCACCGTCACGACGGCGCCGCTGTTGTCGAGGATGAACAGGTCGACGCTTCCGCCACCGGAGATGTCGCCGGGGTCGTACACGTCAAGCGTCACCGTCTGGCCGGCATAGTCGGGCGGGACCTTGAACATGGGGACGTCGAAGTGGCCGCCGGCCGCGACTGCAACCGGCGTGTAGACCGCCATGTCGTCCCACGCGCCGAGCGAGCAGCCGGAGCACGAGCCCGAACCGCTCATCAACCCGTTCTGGTCGACGACGCGGACCGCGTAGCCCTTGTGCGCCTGGCCTCCCGAGCTGCTGCCGTTGGTGGGCGGGTTGGTGCCGTCAAACCCAAGCGTGTCGACCCGCATACGGTACTGGCCGGGCGGGAGCATGCCGCCGGCGGGCGTGACCAGGCGCTGGAATGTCCCGCCGTCACCCGCACCGGTGTAGTTGGTGATGTCGACCCATGCGTGGTATGTCTGCATGTTGACGGGGTTGCCGTTGGCGTCCCACTGCTGGGTGATGTAGCTGCCGAGGTTGTTGATCGGGTTGTAGTTCTTGGCGGGAGCGCACGCGCCGGTGCAGTTGGCCGGCGTCTGGTAATAGCCGGTGGCGTCGATCGGAAAGACCTTGACCTTGCTGATCTCCTGGTCGCTGGCGCGGATGAAAGGAGTGTTGACGACGTACACCGTGTACTCCATCGCCGAGTACAGGTTCTGCTGGGCTGGGCTGTACCCGTTGAGGTCCATGGAGTCCTCTTCGTGCAGGTAGTAGCTCTGGCCAGGGCTGCAGCTGTCGAGCCGGTTGGTGCCGGGCAGCATGATGTGGCTGTCGCAGTTGTTGTGATAGCTGGGTCCGCCGCCGGCCCACGATTCCGAGGCCGGCAGCGTGCCGCCGTGGCCGCCGCCCGACCTGGTTGGGCAGAAGTAGGTGTTGTTGACATCCGTGCCGGTGCTGGTGCAGTTATCCGGCGCGAAGATCGCGTTGTAG
>Ga0066705_10000128_pt1 | contig 15841 bp, 11 predicted proteins | sample GraSoiAngelo_154_FD_66506 | JGI IMG/M metagenome (GOLD analysis project Ga0066705, IMG submission 66506) | Grasslands soil microbial communities from the Angelo Coastal Reserve, California, USA - 14_1009_13_20cm | ecosystem: Environmental > Terrestrial > Soil > Grasslands | place: USA... | reverse complement strand
GCAGTAAGATGCAGCACGCCGCGGTCAAGTTCAACATCGGTAGAAACACGATCAGCAACCAAGTGCTGGATGAACGCCGTATTTGCGGTGAGCTTTCCGGTGGCCTGGAGAGCGGCGAAAAAGTTTTCCCCAGGCGGCGAAGAGTAGAGAAAGCGGTACCAGGGCTTGCGGCGCAACTGAGGATTTACCAATTCCGCAAGACGAGATGCGGAAAGCAGGTCTGTGTGAATATCAAACTGTACGGGGCATGTGTCGGCTGAAGCGCAGGGCCGCGGCAAATTAACTGATCCGCGCCATGTGCTGCCGGCCAGGGATGCGGTCAGGCCCTGTACGTTGATCTGATCAGGCCCAAAGACCACATTTGCATTGGTAATCTCCAGCGGTTCATTTAATCCGCGTAATCCAGCGCGAACTGAATGTAACTGCGCTTTGCCGGTAAACCTTGGGCTTGCAAAGCTCGACCACATCCCTGCGACCTGGAGATCGACTTTGGCGAATCCGTCGGCGCGGGGCTGCGCCGTCGGCAGGCCGAGTGTTCGCGCTAACTGGAACAGGGTGCGCACCTGCGAATCTCCCGCGAGAGTCAAACCATAACCGGAGCGCGAAATCCAGCCGCGCACTGTAGCGGGAGCCGGTCTGCCCAAGGCCACGTTGAATGGGCCGATCTCCAAGCGCGGCTCGGGGGGAATTTTCGTTGGCGGTACGGGGCGCCGCAAATTATGGTCGGTTGACAGATTGTCTTCTGAGGCAATCGACAAGGGAACCCGGTCCAGTTCAAGCCGAGTCTTGCTGACTTCAGATGTAAGGGAAAATCCCAGTGTCTCGCCTTCACCTGTCCAAATGGGCCGATCTGATGCTGGGGGGCGGCGCAACGACAGGCTGCCATCCAGCATGCCGCGGGCGACAAGATCGTCGGGAAGATCTTTTTTCGCATGACGCGCGAATGCCAGCAGCGACTGCATAGGTATGTCCTGCGCGGCTAGAGCGAGGTCGTAGCTACGATTGCCCGTGAGAGCGGCAATGCTGCCGCGGAGAGTTACCAGCCCACTCGCCACTGGCGCCTGGCAGTTGAGATCCGAGATTGCCTGGTCGACAGAGCTGTAGCGGCCGGCGCAATGCGCCGCCAAACGGAGAGAGTTGCCACCGGGTATGTCATAACGGCGAAAGTCCTGCACGGAAAAGGTGGTATTGATATTTAGAGCCGCAGGCGTGCCGGTGAGGACGAGCGCGACGGCTAAACTGCCGCGCCATCCTTTGTCGTTGCCGTAAGCGAGCTTAGAGGCTTGCCCTAGCTGGGCGTGATCCCATTGCAAGCTGAACTGAAGCGGCGTTTGGCGGAGGCTGGAAGCCCGGTACCATGATCCGCTCAGTTTGAACACGCCGGTATCGGTCAGATTGAAATCGGTGCGCATGGGCTGCGCTTTCAGGCGCACGCTCCAGACGTTGTCGGAATCCTGCCAAAGGGCGAAGTCAGCGTCAGTCAGTGCGTAAGACTTTTTTTCCTGGCCGAATTTGAAATTAACTCGGCCGTGGTCAGCTTCGATATACGGGAAGCCAGGACGAAGCTCAGTTCCAGCTTTGCCGGTCGGAGCAATGGGTACTCTCTCCGCGCGTTCGACAAGATCTTCGAGATTCCAGCGGCCATCCGACCTGTGCACAAGGTTGAGGCTGGGTTCGGACAGGCTGAGGCGGGCGATCTCCAATTTTCCGCGCAGCAGTGGAACTAGGCGAAGCGACGCGGCTACGTCGCCTGCGCGGAGAAGGGGTTCGGCGCTAAACGAGGGGTCATCGTGCACCACAAAATTTTCGAGATCAAATCCAGGCTGGGGCAGCAGGCGCAGGCTCACATGCGAGACCTCAACTTGGCGACCAATGGCGAGGCTGATAGAGCGCACAATCCTCGCGCGCAGGCTTTGAACGCCGGGTCGGATGAAAAATAGCCCCAATATTAAAAACACTACAAACAGTGCCCACCGTCTTGAACGAGGAAGTTTCACCGCACTATCCTCAAAGTTCGCCGCCAGCGAGTCTCGTCGAAGAAGTGAATGACCACATGCGCCAGGAAGCCCAGTCGCTCGCTCACTGCCGTGTGCTGATACTGGTTGGGAGGCGTTTCGAATGACCAGTACACGAACATGGGGCGACCGATGACATTTTCCTTGGGGATGAAGCCCCAGAAACGGCTGTCGAGACTGACGTCGCGGTTGTCGCCCATTCCGAAGTAATTGTCCGGCGGAATGACCAAATCGTCCCCTTGGATGTGCTGCGGCAGCGTCAGCTGCCACGCTGCGCTGACATTGTTGAAATCGGATGGCGGCACGGCGGGAAAGTTATCGCGATAAGGATTGTACTCGCCGCTGCTATGAATGACATACGGTTCATCCAGCTTTTCGCCATTACGATAGACCGCGCCATCCCGCAGGTGAATGCGATCACCGGGAATTCCGATGATCCGCTTCACGATATACAGCCCGGGCTGCGCCGGAGAAAGGAAAACTACGATGTCGCCATGATGAATTTGACCATACGGCAGTAGCGGCCCAACCCAGTTGGAGCGTGGGGCAAACTGTACACGATTCACGAATACGTGATCGCCGATGAGGAGGGTGTTCTCCATTGAACTGGAGGGAATCTCGAAAGCCTGTACCACGAACGTGATGATGAACAGACCGGTCACCAGCACCGCCGCCAGGGAAGCGAGAAACTCCACGGTGGTTTCGCGCGGCTTTTCTTCCTGCTTGCTTACTTTCTTAGCCACCAGAGCCTTCCTAATGGTTCAGTTGACGACTCGAAACGTGCGATCCCAGCGGGTGATCTGAAACAAGTGGGTCACAGCATAGGCGAAATGAAAAAGTTTATCACTTGGGGTGGGCGCACTCGGCCATTCCGGATCGGCGCTGCGCAATGACCAGTAGATGAGCAGCGGGCGTCCGATGATATTTTCGCGTGGCACGAATCCCCAATAACGGCTGTCGAGGCTCTCATCGCGATTGTCTCCCATGACAAAGTAAGATCCTTCGGGAACGATCAGCGCATCGTCGTCAACCAATTTCTTCATTTGCAGCCACCACCCGCCTTCAAGGCCGGGCACGGGTATATTCAGGCGGGGAAACTCATCCCGGAAGGCATCGTGCACGCGCGAACTGTAGCGGACATATGGCTCCTGGAGCGGGGCCCCGTTAACATACACTTGCCGGTTGATCAGGCGAACGTGGTCTCCGGGAATTCCCACGACCCGCTTCACGAAATGCTGCGATGGATTTACCGGATAGCGAAAAACGATGATGTCGCCTCGATGCACCTTGCGGTAAGGAAGAAAATGATCGGAGATGCTGTTGCCGCCAAAGCGCAGCTTGTCGACCAGCAGGTAGTCGCCGATCAGAAGGGTGTTCTCCATAGATTCGGAAGGGATCTGGAACGCCTGCACGACGAAAGTAATGACGAATACCGCGATCACTACGGTCGCCAGCAAAGATTGCAGGGAACTCGTCCAATCGGGCTGATGTTTTTCTACACTCATGACCGGCTACGAGCACGCCTGGGCTCGCCATTGGCAGGCATAGGGTGCAACGCCAGATATTCGAGCACCTGGCGGGCGGCATCCTGTTCCGCGTTCTTCTTCGTAGAACCTTCGGCGCGGCCCACGAACTCGGGTTTGGATTCAGGCGATTGCAAGCGCGCCTCAACTGTAAATGTTTTGCTGTGCTCCGGCCCGCGCTCCTTTACGAGCACATACTTCGGCTGCGGACGCCCCGTCGCTTGTAGTTTCTCCTGGAGCGCCGATTTGTAATCGTTCACCGGGAGCACGCTGCCGTTGGAAGCAATGCGCTCGAGCTCCGGAGCGACGATGTGGGCCAAAACAAATGGCCGAGCCGTTTCTAATCCTCCGTCGAGATACAGCGCAGCCAACACCGCTTCGAGGGCGTCAACAAGAAGCGCGGTCTTGCTACGACCCCCACTCTTTTCCTCTCCACGGCCGAGACGCAGATAGGTTCCGAGCGCCAAGGCCTGCGCTACCAGGATTAGATGTTTCTCGCTGACCAGGTGTGCACGAAGTTTTGACAGTTCTCCCTCGCGGAAATGGGGAAAACGATGGAACAACTCCTGGGTGGTCACAAAGCCCAGCACCGCGTCCCCTAGAAATTCCAGTTGCTCGTTGTCGGAGACGCGGGCGGGAGCCTGAGCCGCTTCCGGCTCACGTGCCTGGGAACTGTGCGTGAGCGCTTGTTCCAGCAGCTCGGGCCGAGCAAAGCGATGGCCCAGAACATCTTCCAACGCCGTAATTTCAGCTGACTTCATGTTTGCAGGAGCAAAGACTGCGGCTTAGTGTGGAGTTGGATTCTGCGCGCTGGCCGGAGGCTTGGCGCCTGGAGCAGCTCCACGATTTAACTGAACCAGGCGATCGCGCTCGTTGCGGGCAGCGGTGCCGACCGCAGTGCCCTCCTTCGTGAGCGAAACTGCCTGTTCAGCGTACTTCAACGCTTCCGGAATCTTGTCCTGTTTGTCGAGGGCAACCGCCAAGCGGAAAATCGCGACAGGATCTGGATTCTTGGGATCGGCGTCAATGGATTTGCGCAGGGAACTCTCCGCATCGGCAAATTTGTCTCGATTAAACTGAATCGTGCCAATGATCGCGTACGCAGACGAACGCAGAAAAGACTTGTAGGCATCAACCTTGTCCTGCGGCGTTCCGGCGGGAATTGCTATGTCGGTATCGACCGTTTCCAGCGAGTGCTGCGCGAGCTTCGTGGCTTCGTCCAAACGCTGATCCTTATCGAGATCGGTGTCGCGCGTGCGCTCCGCCAAAACCTGGGCCACACCGACCAGCGCCTCAGGATCATCTGGATCAAACTTCAGCACCTTGCGTCCCATTTCCAGCATTTTGTCGGCGTTGTTGGCGGTTTGGTAGCTATGCATCGCCGTGCGGTACAGGATGGGGCGCAGTTCGCTGTCCGGAAATTTGGCAGCGAAATCGTCAGCCGATTTTTCTAGTGCGGCGGCATCGTTGGCGTTGGCCATAGCCGCTTTGTAGGCGTCAAACTCTGGCTGGGTCTTCGCCTGCGGCGGGCGTTTCCCCTGGGGCTGAGCTGGCTGGGCCGCTGCGCCTTGCTGTGCCGCTGCCGGTTGCGTGCCCTGCGGAGCCGATCCTTGTTGTCCTGCCGGCTGATTCTGCGTGGCCGGCGTCTGCTGCTGGGCATAGAGGAAGGCGACCAATACCAGCATCATGACTAGCATCGCTGCTCGCTTCATGCTGTCTCCTTGGTTACGACTGTAGTCAGAAATCCCTGGGCAGCCCAACACTATTGTGGACGGCTGGGGGGTTCATAAGGTTGTTGAATTCCGCGCTCAGCGGCGGCCTTAGCCTCAGGCAGCGCTGCGCCAGCATTGAGCGCGGCACGATAATGACCCAGCGCCGCCTCGCGGTCTTCCTGCAAATCGAAAATCCTTCCGAGATAAATATGTGACCACGCCACAACTTTAGGCTCTTGCGCGACCTCGAGAGCGCGTTGGAAATAACTGCGCGCGCCCTGCATATCGCGATTCATGGTTGCCACTTGCGCAAGGATAAACAACGCGCGGCCTTGATCCTCAATGTTCTCTTGTAGCGCCTGCTGGGCTAATTTTTGCGCGCTAGCTGTATCACCAGCCGAAAGCCGTTGTTCGGCGGCGATGAGCAGCTTGCCTCCCACAGGACGCGATAAGTGTAAAAGCTCAGGATCAGCAGTGCTGGCGAACTGAATCTGGCGCGTGCGCCTCTGTTCTTTGCCCAGATCAATGTTGCTCACCAAATCGCCGTACGCGTTGCGCAGGCCAGCCGGATCTTTCTCGAATTGCAGCAAAGCGTCATAAAAGTAGCGCGTCAGAATAAATCCTTGCTGCATGGAATTCTCGACTGCCTGTTGGCGCTCCGCCTCAGGAGTTTTAGTCGAACCCGTAAGCCGGGCTTCGATCCCCCGAATAAAACATTCCGTGACCAGCAAAGATACATCACCTTTAAAGCTCTCATCCATGGGCGCGCTCTTTACCGATGCGAGCAGCGGCTCCAGGCGCTTCATCGTAGCCGGATATTTCAGCGCCAGAGGATCGAGCAGGTAGTGCAGATAGGTATGGCGAATTTGCTCCACTTTAAGCGAAGAGTTTTTACCTGGAGAGACTACAACATAATAGTCAGAGGCGTAATTACGCGCGTTGGTCTGGCCGGGAGCGCCCATGGCATCGATGTAGACGGTGAACTGGCGTCCCAGATAAACAGCAGATGGAAACTTGAGATAAACCTCAGTGTCGAACAGCATCTTATGCAGCGGCTCGTGGTAGCGGGCAGTCAGAGCGGAGTACGCCAGGCGATGGCGCTGCCAGATCTCGTGCAAAGCTGCCTTTTCGTAAAAACGCTGGATCAGCGGAAGCGCTCCTGTGAGCCGCGCGGCATCGGGCGGCAGGTCCGCATCTTTGACTTTCGGAGTTAAAGCCGGCGGGGCATTCAGATAGAGAGCAAGCGAGACATACTGGGCAAGGGTCTTGGAAGCATCCGGCTGGCGATGCTGATCGTACAGCAGACACATCGCGGTAGAGGTTTCTTTTGCCTGTTCGGATTGCTGGACGGCTTGCGAGACTTCGCCGCGAATCTGCTCGCGCAGAGGATCGGAAGGCCCCAGTTCGTCATCGTATCCGCACACGTTCATGGCAGTTAAAACCGTGAACAGTGTCTCGCTGGTGTCTAGCTGAACGCTTGGCTGGTTTGAAGGCGCGGCAGGAGCCGTGGGCTTCGGCTGTGGGACGGTCTGCGGCTGTTTTGGCGCCTCTTGCGTCTCCGGAGTTGACGGCGACTGATCCTGAGGCTGCGGCTGTTCGGTGGCCGGTTGTGACTGGCCGGAATCGGGCGCCGCCTGGCCCTGGTCCTGGGCTAAACATAGGTCCGCCGCCAGGGCGAACATCGCCGCAATGAGCACGCGTCGAAAACTGCGACTCAGGGAAACCTCCCGCAGGATGGGTGAGAATTGCAGACTGCCTTAAGTTTAAGGTGTTCCTGGCAAGTGGTCAACGGAAGCAGGGCTGAGGAACGTGCATAGTCTGGCTCTGAATTTACGCTACTTACCAATGCCCAGAGATTATAGCGCTCGCTAAGCATCTCGAGTCTTGAGAGTGTGTGTGGGTAGTGGGCTACTTTGCGCCCTTGGCGCATGCTCCGCGGCCTTTGCGGTAAAGAGCTTTTACCGCAAAGCTCACAAAGGTCTCGCAAAGCACGCAAAGATATCTTTCGTGTGTCCCGGCTTTTCATCATTACCCTCACACTAAACCACCACCTGTGTGTGAGAACTGTTCTTCCGCCCCTTGAGTGCTGAGTCCGCGTGACCTCCATTAACAATCTATTAACCAGCATTTAACTTCACTGTAATGCGCCCGGCCTAAAATCAGGCCAATTTCCCAGTACCCAAACGAAGCCTACAAACCCGTTCACCACCTTCCGACCGCAAGCCGCCCAGGAGGATCTATGCAGGGAAGGCATTCAGCCACAACACTTGCTCGTTTGTTGGAGCGAATTTCTTGGCTCTTCTCCATAATCGCCGTTACCGCTATCGTCTGCGTCGCACAGATTGATCGCGCTGCCCTCACCGGCACGGTTACTGACGCAACTGGAGCCGTGATCCAGCAGGCGCAAGTTCAGGCAGTAGAGATTGCCACGGGCCTGAGGAGCGAGACGCAGACAAACTCAAAGGGCGTGTATGTCCTTCCGGGTCTGGGCGTCGGCACATATGCCGTGAGCATCGCGCATGAGGGGTTCGGGGGGTCAGCTTCCAGAACGTCTTGCTTGAAGTGGGCCTGACTCGGGTACTAAATGCCGAATTGAGAGTGAGCGTCCCGGGCGAGAACGTTCACGTAGAGGCTTCTCAGCCGTTAGAGCAAACGTCACCAGAAGTTTCCGGGGTCATTAACGAGCAGCAAATCAGAGAGATTCCTATCAACGGCCGGAATTGGGCGACCCTGCTGGTTCTAGCTCCTGGCGCCATTGACGACGGCGGCGGGGATCAACGCACCATCCGCTTTGCCGGACGCGGCCGCGATGACAACAATTACATGATCGATGGCGTGGACGCCACAGGCATACAGGAGCAAGCGCAGAAGTCGACAACGCGCCTGCAGATCTCCGAAGATGCCGTTTCCGAATACCGCGTCAGCTCTTCTTTGTACACCGCGGAGTATGGGGCCGGCGCCGGTGGCCAGGTCAACATTGAAACCAAGAGCGGAACCAACGAATATCACGGCAGTGTTTATGAGTATTTCCGCAACAATGTGCTGGACGCGCGTTCATTCATTGATTTCGATCCCTCCGGGAATCCGGTGCGGCCACCCTTCCGTATGAATCAATACGGATTTTCGCTTGGAGGACCAATAAAGAGAAACAAGACCTTCTTCTTTCTCAATTATGAGGGCCTAAGGCAGCTCGAAGATTTCACTCAGGCCGGATTTGTTCCAAGCGCGCCGCTTCGCGCTGCGGTGCTTGCCAAGTCGCCTCAATTGGCTCCAATTATTGCAGCGTACCCGAAAGGGAACACAAATTTCGGCGTGTGCAACGATCCGACGTCTGATCCCTGTGTTGACGAATTCCTCCACGAAGCGCCAAATGTGGTTAACGAGGACAGTTTCCTGGTCCGGCTGGACCATCAGATTTCACCGAGTACGACTTTCTACGCGCGTGCGCAGCGGGATGTTTCCTTCAGTAAAGCACCTCTGGGAGCGCCGAATGCCCTCCTCGATACCCAACAGGTCATCACCCATCCGGCGAACTACATGTTAGCTCTCGCGCACAGTTTTTCGCCGACGCTGTTCAACGAGTTTAAGTTCGGAGTAAATCGTGCTCCCTTCCACAATCCCCAGGCGAGCATTCTCCCCTACGATGTAACCCTTGACTCGGGGCAATTCACGGAGCTCTTCAATAACAATACGGATAACGAAGTAGGCACCAGCTTGGGGTGGATCGACAACCTGTCGCTGACGCATGGGTGCCATACTTTCAAGACGGGCATCGAAATCAGGCGCGTTCGCCTGAACCAGGGAATAACTGCTGACAACAATTACACCTTCTCCTCCCCGGATGGGTCCATTAACGCAGGGCTCATCAACGACCAGGTCAGTTCCATTTTTTTCCGGGCGAGTTGGTGTTGCCATGGTTTGAGGCACACATTCGTGTTGCCGTACTTTCAAGACGAATGGAAACTCAGACCGAACATCACGCTGAACCTGGGCATCCGCTGGGAATACTATTCCGTAATCGCAGAAGCCCATGATCGAATGACCATTTTTGACCCGACCTGTTCAGGAGGCGTTTTGCCGGGCACGAACACCCCTGTACCGAATATTTGTCCTAAAGGATCTCCCGCGTACTTCCCGAACTACAGGAACTTTGATCCGCGCGTAGGCATCTCCTGGGCGCCAACCGCACTTCACGATAAAACCGTCGTCCGCGCCGGGTTCGGCATTTATCACGGGGCCGGACAGAACGATGACTTGAACGCAGCACTGGAAAGTGACACGACCAGAATCAACGTGACGAGTTCCGATGTTCCAGGCTTGGCGTACCCAGTTGATCCGACAACGTTTGCTGCGGACCAGTTCCTTTCTCCTCGCGCCCTTGCCAGGCATCGCCGTGATTTATACGTTGAAGATTGGGGCTTGTCGGTGCAACAGCTTCTGCCTAAAGAGTTCACTTTCCAGGCGGGATATTTAGGCACGCATGGCGTTCGCCTGTTTGCGCGGAACTTCATCAACCAATGCGAACAGTTCGATAGCGTGCGGATTGATCCTAGCGACCCATCGAATCTTATTCCTAATTGCACACGGCCTTTTCCAAAGTTCGGCGAAATCGATATCAAGCGCGATGCTGGCACCAGCCACTTTGATGCGCTGCAATTGTCGTTGCAAAAGAAATTCTCCCAGGGCTGGATGCTGAACACGCAATATATGTGGTCGAACTCACGCAACGATGGCTCAGTCGGTGGCGGCGAGGCCAACGCACCGGAGGACAAGAACTGCTTGCGTTGCGACTACGGCCCGAGCGCCTTCGATGTCCGGCATAACCTAGTCATCGCCAGCTCCTACGAGCTTCCGTTCGGTCCGGGGAAGAGCTTTCTTCAGCTTGACGGTACGATTGGCAAAGTTGTCGGCGGGTGGAGCTTGACTGGCTTAGGCGTGTTTCATACGGGCCATCCTCGGACTGTCACGATTGGGTTGGATCCTGCTCAAGTGCCCTTCGGCGATTCGAGAGCGGACCAGCGGCCTGACATTGTCCCAGGTGTGCCGATTGTTCCCCCAAACCTGAACGCGAACAATTGGGTAAACATCGCTGCCTTCGTGCAGCCCCCGACTGACGCAAACGGCGTGGATACTCATTTCGGAGATGCTCGGAACGGGATTGTTCGCGCCCCCAATGTTTGGGAAGCCGACATCGCGCTTCAGAAAAGCACAAAAGTTACCGAGAAAGTTGCGGTCGAGTTTAGGGCCGAAGCCTTTAACATCTTCAATCATAGACAGCTTGGAGATCCCAGCAATCTCGATATTTTGTCAACCTCCAACTTCGGCCAGATTGACACTCCGGTTAGCTTCAATTGTCAATAACGACAATTTCGTCGAGCCAGCTACTGGTTTGGGTCTGCCGCGAAATCTACAGCTCTCATTCCGCGTGAGATTCTAGGAGGCTGCAGGCGCCTGACGCCAAATTCCAGCTCCGGGATTAAGGGGAGCTTCAGCTGCGTTGTGTACACTTGCGACACGAAGAAGATAATGATGCGCCGCTGGATTTTTTTCGGAGATGGATAAGGACCCTATGTCATCCGTTGCTCACAGATCTCGTCCATTATTTGTGCTGCTGTTGTCCGCCGTTTCGATATGCTTCGCTCAGAACCAGTCCGTTGAGCTGACCACCCAGGTAGATATCCCTTTCCGTTTTGCATTTCTGGCAGACACGCGCTTCACTAATCCTGCAGACACAACGGACTCGAACGCTACGGTGCGGCATACACTCGTTCAAGCCATAGCTGATGCACACCCTGCCTTCGTTTCGGTGGGCGGGGATATTGTTTATCACGGCGACGATAGCAATGACTGGAAAACGTGGGCGGCGGAGACGGCGATCTGGCACCAGCACGATATACCCGTGTACCCGGTGCTTGGCAATCACGATGTAAGCGGTGGGAAGCTCGCGCTCGACAACTATTTCCACCGCTTCCCCGAGTTGAAAAACAGTCGCTACTACTCCGTTCGCGCGGGGAATGCGCTCTTGCTCGTGCTCGACAGCTCCCTGCCAGAGTTGTCTGGAACTCAAGGCGAATGGCTTGTGAGCAAGCTCGATAACATACCTTCCGAGGTCGAGTTTGTTTTCATTCTTCTCCACCACCCGCCTTATACCAGTTCGTCGGACGAAAAAATGTACGGGGGCGGGCACTCAGCGCGGTCGGAAGAGCAGAAGCTGGGCCAAATGCTGGAGAAGCGGCAACGGTCTGCGCGCGCCCGCTTCGTCGTGTTCTCCGGCCATGTCCATAACTACGAGCGCCACGAACACAATGGGGTCACATATTTTGTCAGCGGAGGCGGAGGGGCACACGCCTACCGCATTACACGTGCCGCGGGAGACCCATTTAAAGACAACAACATCAACTATCATTTCCTGCTCGTCGAGGTCGCACACGGCAAGCTGGACGTAACCATGAACCGCTTGCAGCTGGAAAATGGGAAAGCTAAGTGGACAACACCTGACATGGCGTCGATCTCGGCTCCCACGGTTACGCACGCCGCATCCGCCCCCGCGAACTGACTCTCGTGGGATTCCGGTTTTGCCCGGAGACTTCCCGACGACGTGAGTTTCCGTTTCATACGTCAGGACACGGAACCTGCCATTAGTTTTAAGTCGGAGGTCGAGGATGGCCACCAGTTACCGTGGGCGGAACACGACGGCAACTGTTTTGCACGCCTAGCCGCGAACGCTGATTTTTGAGAACGAGAGTACTGCTTTGCCAGAGGTCGGCCTGCCCATCGAGGTCGCAGGACGGAAAGTAGTGAAGATGAGCATGTTCTTCACCTGCGGCAGCAGCGTCTTTGCCTCAGTGGGATTGGACAGAATGCGGTAATCCTGCACCCGTCCGTTTGAGTCCACGTAGGCTTCAATTACCAGCGAATCGTCGCTGATGGAGTCGAGCGCTGTACCGAAAGCCGACTGCTGCAATTGCGGAGCAGTGTAGAGCATGAGCGGAACGTCGGGATTGTCGGCCTGCAAAGGCGCGAGGAAACCCATTAGAAGGATGAAAATCACCACCGCCGTGGCCAGACCCGCGGTGGCCGGTACCATGAAAGCATTCAGAGCATTTTCCAGGCGGACAAAAAAGTTCTGGAGTAGTGGGCGACGAGAATGCGCCGCTTCCTGGGAAACAGCAACCCGAAGTTTCAGTGCCAAATCTCTTGGAGGTTTCCGGGAACCGATCTTCGCCAGCAATTGCTGGGTCTGCTGCAAAGAAATATATTCGCGCCGGCACCAAGCACAGGATTGCAGATGCCGGTTAATGGCATGCATCTGGGTGCCGGTCACCGCGCCATCTAAATAAGGCGAGAACAAAGATTTGGCTTGGGCGCACGTCATGGCATCACCTCGATTGTCCTGCCACGCGTAGAAACCCGGGAATCTGTCGGGGGAGAGTCTTCCTCTTCTGGAGCCTGCAAACCAATTCGTGGGCCGACTTCGCGGACATAGGCTGTCAATCGTTGGCGTAGCGCATCCCTTCCGCGCGTCAGCCGGGACTTTACCGTTCCCAGCGAGACATCGGTGATCTCCGCAATCTCTTCGTACGACATCTCCTCGAGGTCACGCAGGATTACTGTGGTGCGGTAGGGTTCGGGAACATTGCGCAGCTCTTGTTCGACGTGCGACCTGATTTCTTCGTGAACCACGTTTTCGAAAGGCGAGTCGGCTTGATCTACCAGCGCCTCTTCCAGAGCTGAGACGCCAGGATTGGGATCGTTCAGCGACGGCTCCATCGAGGTCTCGCGCGCCTTATGGCGGTACCACCAGCGGCGGCGATTTGAAGCTTCATGCACCGCAATACGGTAAATCCAAGTCTTCAGGCTGGACTGGCCGTGGAAGTGTTTCATTCCTCGGAAGACTTTCAGGAAAACTTCTTGTGTGGTATCGGCGGCATCGGCTGGATCAGAGACGATGCGGTACACCAGGCTGTAAATGGGTTGGTGAAATTGACCGATCAACCAGGCGTAGGCGTCCTCGGACCCGGCCTTGAGTTCGGCGACGATTGCCGACTCCTGGCTCCGGATTGCTATCGCACCTGCAAGATCGCCCAAAGTGGTTGCTCCCGCCATAACTCTCATGGCGTTACCCCCATTATAGTTTCTTTCGGCGCTGCAAGCCCGTCCGAAAAGTAACCCGTGTGGCGCATAGCAAAGGCCGGATTGGCCTACTGTATTTGACCCCGTGGAGTCATCCCGAGTTCCAGAACATAGAAACTCGCCTGTTTTCACTGGATTGCAGCGTGGTTTGGAAACCACAAAGGGCACAAGTGATTACGGAGGAAAGCTGTGACCATGGTTGAAGGATTAAACAATTACAAGGCAGCAGCGCGAGAATTTTGTTGGCCGGTCCTATTGCGGCTGTGGTTGTGGCTGGGGCGTTGTGGTCGCCGGGTTTGGCTTGGCAGGAGGCGCCTTCGTCGCTTTCTTCTTTACCGGTTTCTTGGGAGGTTCTGTGTCATCGACGACAACTTTCTTCGGCGGCTGCGCATTGGCTTGGGCGTTCTGCAGCGCAGTACGAAGGCGACTCAGTTCAACTTCTTTCGCGCCTGACAGATTCTCAATGCGATCGCCGAATGAGCGCCGCGAGCGCTCGAGCGCGCTCAGGTCGTTTTCGAGGGATTGAAATTCATCCTTCGGGCCGAAAGCTCCCGCCGATTCGACGACCGACCTGAAGACGTCATAGACCGCGTCCAGATTGCGGTAGAGCTTGAACGTAGAAGTCAGGCTCTCGGGAGAATTCCGTACTTGGCCGATAATCTCAGGCAGCGCCGATTGCAGGTTGCGCACGAGGGATTGGACGTTCGATTGTGTCTGCCGCTTGGTACCGCCATCGGTTTTCCACTTTTCGATTCGCATTTTGGCCAAGTCAGCCTGCGCCGATTGCGATGCCTGCTCGAGTTCCGCGAGGAGCGCATTGAGTTGGCTCACGGATGCGTACGGCACCGGTGCTTGCGATCCTTGCTGGTTGGCGCCGTTGACCTGGGCGGTCGCTGGCGCAAACGCCAGCGCCAGAAATAGACAGGGGAGATACGCAGAGCTTCTTTTCATCGAGGTGTTAGAAATGCCGAGACAGAATACTAAGTTTCGGCATTTTCGCAAAATGGGCCGCAAAAAAATAGATGGCGACCCGGGGCCGCGGGTTTGACTATCGCTCTCCGGTGGGTGAAAATTGTGAAGTCCAGCCAGGATTTTCTTCCACTCAAGTGGGCCTGTGGCGCAGCTGGGAGCGCGCTTCCATGGCATGGAAGAGGTCGTCGGTTCGATCCCGACCAGGTCCACCAAATCTTCCTTCTTCGACATCCATTGTCGACCCATCATGGGTCTGTGGTAGGCACGTCATCATCTTTAGAGGGAAAGACTCCGGTGAACTCAAAGAGTGTTTTTAGATCGCGCCAATCGCCCTTTAGAGCGCCGGTCATAGCGCGCTCGGCTTTTTGTAGTTCGAGGTGGTGGGCATCGGAGGGAAGGGAAGAGGTGGGTGAAGATTCATGCGCGGACGAGGGCAGTTCTGCCACAGGAGATTTTTTCTCCGGCAAAGATTCGTTCGCGGACGAGGGCGTCCGCGCTACGTGAGTTTCTTTGGGGGATGTGGGCAATTCGGCCACGGGGGATTTTTTGTCCGGCAAAGATTCGTTCGCGGACAAGAGTGTCCGCGCCACACAAGACTCTTCGGCGGGCGAGGACGCCCGCCCTCCACAAGACTCCTCCGCGGGCGAGGGCGTCCGCGCGACACGGTTGGTGTGTTTGAAGTCGGAGGCGGACCAGGCGTCGTCGCCGAGGATCCTTTCAGGGACGCGGAGCAAATCTACCGTGACATGCTGTTTAAAACATGGCTCAAAGTGCGTGCGGCGCAGGTTGGCCGATGCGATCTGCAGGGCATAGAGCAGCAGGCCGGCGGATTTGCTGTCCACCTGGCGGCAGACGATCATGCGCATGATTTGCCCGAGCGTGATTTGGATGGAGTCGGCGTCCTCGAGCACGGGCAAGTCGAACATAGGTGTGACGTGGTGAACGGACTGGCTCAGGTCAACACTGGTCATCTGCCAGCGGCGGTGGAAATAGCAGTATTCGCCGTTTCGCAGCACCGGGGAGCCGCATGTGGGGCGGGCGCCCTCGCCCGCCAACCTTATTCGCCGATGTGCTGACAGCGAGGAATGCGATATTGATAAGAGGCCACGATGAGTGCTCCACCCCTCCCCCGGTGATCTATTGCAATCAGCAGGATAGAGGGGAAAATTTTTCGCAAAATCTTGGATTAAAAAGGGTTACAGGTAAAATCTTTGAAACAAATGAGTTATGAAAAGACGTGAACATTGCGCTTGAGCTATGTATCCCTTATCGCGCAGGTAGGGAAGTGAGGTCAAGGAAATAGTGGGGTAGTTCGGTGCACACCAACAAGGAGTCGACGTGATATCTACGAGAGTTTCGGTGATAACATTAAATGCCGCAGTATGATCGAATTCGCCAAGACTGTACACCAAGCAATCGGCATAGAGTCACCGCGTTTGTTCATTCTGGTTTTCGCTCTCATAGACACAGTAATATTTGGTGGGCT
>Ga0066705_10000123_pt1 | contig 16108 bp, 14 predicted proteins | sample GraSoiAngelo_154_FD_66506 | JGI IMG/M metagenome (GOLD analysis project Ga0066705, IMG submission 66506) | Grasslands soil microbial communities from the Angelo Coastal Reserve, California, USA - 14_1009_13_20cm | ecosystem: Environmental > Terrestrial > Soil > Grasslands | place: USA... | reverse complement strand
GTTGATGCCAGTGCTTTCAGTGCACTTTCGATGTGCTCAGGAAGAGACATCCACGCTGTTGATTGTTCGAAAGTGGGTAGCAGTGAGAAATCAAGTTGGTACATCGGAATAGCTTAAAACAGAAGGTTAACAGCCTGTGTGCCGCGATTTCGGTCAGGACACACCAGCATCGTACGCACCTGTTTAGGGCACGGCCAACGAGGGTGCCCGGCCCCAGACAATCGACTAGAATGCTCTTGTGCCAAGGGATCCATCGGGTGCTGCATAAATTCCATAGCCATTTTGAGGAGCTCTCGCCAGATGAGCGCCACGGATACTTACGCACGACTCGCGCAGTGCTCATGTGCCCGGTGCCCCAGGTTCGCGCCCCGGTTTTGGGCGCTAACCTGGGCGGAGAAATACTCTCGCAGTCCCCCGCAAGTCCTCTGTTCACGATCTCGCGCCGTCCATTCCGATTCGATCTCCACGATCCCAATCTCCCGCAACGCATAATGCCGATAGCTGCTCCACTTCCACTCCCCCAAGGTTCGAACCAAGCCGCGCTTTACCGGATTCCGGTGCAGGTAGCGCAGCTTAACCGTGAACTCGCGCTAGTTTCTCACGTTGCGGTCATAGTATCGCTTCTGCCAGAGCTTCCCGATTGGCCCGGGAATCGGCGGCTGATTGCGCCTTATACAGAACCGGGGCTGATCCTATCCTCAATAGCGATCCCATCTTAGGACGGAGCGTAGCCCCGTCTCCACACAAGGGTCCCCACACAAAAGTTGGTTGCGGCAAAGCCCCAAAAGGTAAGACTGACGTGGCTTATGTGGGCGAGAGATTGTGTAGGGGGCTATGCCCCGCCCAGGTCGAGCGCAGCTCGGCGGCGGCTTCCCAACCGCATGTCCTCCAGGCGGTGCACAAACCTCAGGTTCGCGCCCCGGTTTTGGTCCGCCCGGCGCCCGCATGAAAGTCTGAACTCAGAAGCACGGAAAATTCGGCGTTACCACACCGGGAACTAACTTGTTGAAAATCGTCTTCTGTAGCTGCGCATAAGCTCCGGTAGCGGGAATGCGGATGTAGTGGATCCACTGCACCAGCCCGTATTTCTGGGTCAGGTAGTACTCCTCTTTGTCACCGCAGTTCGCGTAGTTGGCGTTGCAGTTGTACCGATAGCTGATCACCAGCGTCGTCAAAGGTTGGTTTGCGAGATTTCCGCCGAATGACATGGAATACGGTCCCCACACCTGGTTAATCGCATTCAGCAGTCCCAGCGTCACGGAACAAGTGTTGGAACAGTTTGTGTGCAGGTCGTAGTTGGTGTTTGCAACTTTGATTGTGGAGCCCGGAAAACCAGCGGTTGCGCATCTGGGAACCAAAGGCAAATTTTTGTTGTTGGTGAATTTCTTGTAGCTTTGCGGGACCGTCCAGGAGAGTTCCGTGATCCACAAATAGATATAGTTGGCGTCGTAGAGTTGAATATCCCAGGGGTAGCCCAGCCCTCCCTTGATCCAGTAGAACTTGCCAGACTGCCCAATAGACTGTTGCACAATCGTGTACAGCGGGTTGGAAGTTCCTTCCATGTGGTACTGAGACCTGAGGTCGGAGTCCATGGTCATCCAATCCAGCATGTCATAAGTCCCAGATGGGCAAGTGATCGTCGATTCTGCCTGCGCGGCGTCGCTTCGCAAGAAAACGAAACACAGGAGAAACGCGGCTGAGAGAATGAGGGGTTGGGCAGTTCGAATCCTCTTTGAAAGGCGCTTCATGTGACTCCTCCAATCGGGTGCTGTCGTGGCATCCGGGAACTCGGAAATGTGTTGCTTGGGTTTGGGTCCGTCTCTGCTCTTTCGTTTGGCCGGCAGACTTGTAATTAAACCCTCTTTCCGGATGGATTAATGCGTAGCGCGGAACCGTAGGTCGGGAGGCCCGGTAGGCAACAGCCGAAGCGGCTTGTACTACGTAGTGGCCTGAGTTGTTAACATTGATAAAGCTGCGTTGTCAAGCAAATCCCCGACGCAAAGCGGCCTTTGATTGGGATTTGATTTCTGAGGCGGACTTGTTTCACGAACAACGAATCTCATTGCAAGCGGCGGCGCAATTTGGCCTGACTGCGTTTATCTTTTTCCTTCTGCTTGCATCACCGCGAGCATCGGCGCAAATGCCGCCCGCAATCGATTCGTCTGCCGATGCTCTCCGCGCCTCCCAGACGGTCGCCGACCGGCACGGCGTAATCGTCTCGGCCGATCAAACGTGCCTTTTCTATCGTTACTGGCCGGCGGCAGTTTCGGGCAACCGCGTTCTTCTCGTGCTCCACGGAATTGGTTATCACAGCGGTCCCTACAACGTAATCGCCGATGCCTTGAACCCGCACGGAATCGATGTTTATGGCCTCGACGCCAGGGGACACGGTCTCTCCTGTGGCCGCCGGGGTTATCTTGGCACTCCAGCACAAACCTCGGAAGACGTCTCGGCGATGATCCGCTTCCTCAAGCAGCAGCGCCCTTCCGCCCAGCTTTATTTGTTGGGCGAAAGCATGGGTGGAGCTTTGGCTTTGGATTACATCAAGGACAGCACTGACGTCGGCGGCCTGATTCTTCTCGCTCCTGCGCTGAACGTGAATTCTGCCCAGGTATTCCGCCTTGGAAATCTCCCTCTGCTGCCCTATTTTCTTTTTGCGCGCAGGCATCCAGCCATCAGCCTGGTTGGCAAGCGGCTCAAAGAAAGCTCTCGCGATCCTCGTTGGATGGCTGACCGCCGCACCGATCCGCTGGCGTATAAGAAAGTAAGCTTCGGATATTTAGGCGATATCAAAGCTCTCGTAAAGAACTGGCAAACGCAAATTGCTCCGCGTATTCGAATACCGACATTGATAATTCAGGGCGAGCAAGATCGAATCGTCAGCCGTAAAGATTGCAAGAAATTTTCGCAACAATTGGCTGCGCCCGATAAGACTTTTAAAACCTACTCTGGCGTCCGCCATACCACGTTGTGGGATCCCGAAACGCCTGTCATCCTCGATGCTGTACGCCAGTGGATTGAGGCTCACTGATTTGTCGAACCAGCCGAAGCTCCTGTAAAATCGATACTTTGCACATTAAATTCTGAACTCATCTGGAGCGGTTCATGGCACAAGTATGCGAGATCTGCGGCAAGGGGCCGCAATTTGGAAACAACATCAGTCACGCCCACAACGTGAGTAAGCGGCGCTGGAACGTGAATCTGCGCGCCGTCCGGGCCAGAGTGAAAGGCGCCACCAAGCGCATTCGTGTCTGCACATCCTGCCTGCGCAGCGGCAAAGTTGTTAAGGCTTAAGCTCAAACCACAGAGAAACACTAGAGAATTTTCCTCTGTGAAACTCTGTGTCCTCTGTGGTTGAAGATTTTACTGAACTCCAATCAGCTCTACGTCAAAGACAAGCGTTGAATTCGGCGGAATCACAGGGGGATATCCATTCGCTCCGTAAGCCAGATCGGGCGGAATGCGCAACTGGCGCTTGCCTCCAACTTTCATTCCTGCCACGCCTTCGTCCCATCCCTTGATCACTTGGCCGGCGCCCAGCGTGAACTGAAAAGGATTGCCACCCACTGAGCTGTCAAACTTCTTTCCATTTGTAAGCCATCCGGTGTAGTGTACTTTTACACTTTGGCCCTTATTTGCCGTTGCACCCGTCCCGGCCTTGATGTCCCAATACTCCAGCCCAGAGGCAGTCTTCGTTCCCGGGCCTGTCACTTTGGTCGGCCCGCCGGCAGCGGTTGTGGCAGCCTTCTTCGCGGTTGTGCTCTTGCTGGCGGTGCCACTCTGAGCCAACGCAATCGTCACCGCCAGACCAACTATTGCGATAAGAAGCGAAATCTTTACCATTGATTGATCTCCAGTTTTCAGTGAGTTCCTACATTAATGCGATCACATCAATCTCGACCAGCGCGTCCTTGGGTAGCCGCGCCACCTCGACGGTTGATCTGGCGGGTGCAGCAGAGCTGAAATATTTCCCATAGACCTCGTTCATCGCCGCAAAATCACCCATGTTCTTCAGAAAGACGGTCGCACGCACAACTTTCTCCAGACTGCTGCCCGCCGCCCTCAGAATGCCCGCAAGATTCTTCATCGCTCGATCTGTCTGCGCAGCCACATCGCCTGCAATGAACTGCTGGCTCGCCGGATCAATCGCTACCTGGCCCGAAACGAAGACAAACCCATTCGCCCGAATCGCCTGCGAGTAAGGCCCAATCGCCTGCGGACCTTCTTTCGTTGCTATAACGTCGCGCATGGTTCCTCGCTGACAAAATGCAGAATCTAGAAGTCAGAATGCAGACTGTAGGGATGCAGTGTTGAATTCAAAAAATCCACCACTACCATTTTAACGATGTCATTCTGAGGCGCGTTCTTTGCGCCGAAGAATCTATGCATTGCTCAAATTGAATCATAGATCACGTTATTATTTCTCACTTCTTCATTTTGGTCTGAGCGAGGCGGTTAGACCTTCTGCAGTCTCTGCACATCGTGCACACCCGGAATCTTGCGCACGCCAGTAACTATGTTTTCCAGATGTTTCAAATCCGCGATGTCGAGCACAATGTCAATGTTCGCCTGCCCATTATTGGTCCGGGCTTCGATGTTACGGATATTGGTTTTGCTATCGCTGATGACAGCCGTAATCTGTTTGAGCATGCCGAAGCGGTCGTCGCAAAACACCGTAAGCTTCACCGGATAAGCGCTGGGCGTCCCATCGTCGCGCGCCCACTCGACTTCAATTTTCCGCTCCGGTTCATACATCAAAGCAATAACGTTTGGGCAGCTTGCCGCATGAACGGCCACACCTTTGCCGCGAGTCACGTAACCCACTACATTCTCGCCGCGAATGGGATTGCAACACCGCGCGCGGTAAACCAGCAGGTCGCCGTGCCCCTTTACCCTGATAGCGCTGTTGCCGTGATCCCCGCCAAAAACGCGCCGCACTACGCTGGCGATGCCACCCGGCTTTTCAATTTCTGAATCGGCAACCGGCTCACTCCCGGCCGGCACAAGACGCGCCAGCACCTGCCGCGCAGAGTATTTGCCATAACCGATTCCGGCCATCAGGTCATCGGGCCGCCCCAGGCCATAATCGGACGCGATCTTCTGCAAGTCCGGTTCCTTGATCTCCTTCAAGGGAACCCGGTATTTGCGCGCCTCTTTCTCGATCAGCTTGCGGCCGATTTCAATCGCCCGCTCCCGCTGATGAACATTCAGCCAGTGCTTGATCTTGTTGCGCGCGCGCGAAGACTTGACTACTGCCAGCCAGTCCCGGCTTGGCTTGTGCCCCGGCTGGGTGAGGATCTCGACGATATCTCCACTATGCAGCTTGAAACGCAGCGGAACCATGCGCCCATTCACTTTCGCTCCCACGCACGTGTGCCCGACTTCGGTATGGATGGAATAGGCAAAGTCGATGGGCGACGAATCCCGCGGCAGCACCACAACCTTGCCCTTGGGTGTGAAGGTGTAAACCTCTTCCGGATAGAGATCAATTTTCAGCGTGGAAAGAAATTCATTGGGATCAGAGACATCACGCTGCCATTCCACCACTTGCCGTAGCCAGGCCAGTCGCTGCTCATCCTGCGCTGAGACTGGCCCGTCTTTGTATTTCCAATGCGCGGCGATCCCCTCTTCTGCCATTTTGTGCATCTCGTCCGTGCGAATCTGCACTTCAAATGACGTACCCTCGTCGGAAATCACCGAGGTGTGCAGTGACTGATAAAAATTCGGACGGGGCATGGCAATGAAATCTTTGATCCGCCCCGGCACTGGCCGCCACAAGTGGTGAATGATTCCCAACACCGCGTAACAATCTTGGACTGATCGCGTGATCACACGCATGGCGTACAGGTCGTAAACCTGATCCACTGCAATATGCTGGCGCAATAATTTTTTCTGGATGCTATAGAGCCGCTTGATCCGGCTTTCCACCTGCGCGGTAATCCCCGCTTCTTTAAGCTTGTCGCGAATCACAGACTCTACGCGTCCGAGAAACGCCTCTCCGGCTGCCCGGCGAGCTTCCACTGCTTCGTGGACTTGCTGATATCCAATCGGATCGACGTATCGAAAGCCTAGGTCTTCGAGTTCCCCCCGAATCTTGCCCATCCCTAATCGGTGCGCGATGGGCGCATAAATATCCAGCGTCTCCTGGGCGATTGTTTGCCGGCGATCAGGCGGCAAATGTTCCAGTGTCCGCATATTGTGCAGGCGGTCAGCCAGTTTGATCAGCACCACGCGGATGTCGTCCACCATTGCCAACATCATCTTGCGAAGATTTTCCGCCTGCTGCTCCTCGCGAGTGGCGAAATCGATGGCGTTGATCTTGGTGACGCCCTCCACAATGTGCGCCACCTGCTCGCCAAATTCTTTGCGGATATCGACTACGGTGACAGAAGTGTCTTCTACGGAATCGTGCAGCAGCCCAGCCGCGATGGCGGCCGGATCGATCTTCATGTCTGCCAAAATCAGAGCTACTTCGAGGGGATGCACCAGGTAGGGTTCGCCGGACGCGCGGGTCTGTCCGGCATGATGCTTCAGGGAGAATTCATACGCCTTTTTTATGATCTCCAGAGCGTCGGTAGGGCGGCTCTCCCGCATCCGACGCATCAATTCAGGGAATTTGGTCACCGTGAGCGCGGTGGTCGCGATCTGTTCCCGCAGAGTCGCCATAATGGATTATAGCTCCTGAGGACGAAGACAGAAGCCTGGCGAGCGGGCAGGGATGCCGGGAACGGGGGCTCTTAGTCCGGCAATCTATGTAAGAATCTTGTAGAAAATCCTTACCGATTAGGGCCGAAAACGCTGCTTTTCAGGTCGGGCTGCCCTAGGCAATAACCAGTTCGCCGCCGTGCTGCTTTTCGAGCGACATGGCTTGATTGAGGGCGACGATGGCGCATTGCGCCTGATCATCAGAAGGAGGCTGCGTCGTGATCCGCTGCAGCCACAGTCCAGGGGCAGTCATGAGCGCAAACAGAGATCCGCGATGCTTCGCGGCGAAGCGGATGATTTCGTAAGAAAGTCCCGCGATCAGCGGCAGCAATGCGATTCTCACCGCAAACCGCGCCCAAAATGTCGTAACCGGCACCAGCGTGTACACCAAAATCGAAATGAGCATCACGGTCATCAGGAAGCTGGTTCCGCAGCGCGGATGATAGGTCGAGTATTTCTGTACTGCGCCGGTTTCGAGCGGGTCTCCATTTTCGAATGCGTAAACAGTCTTGTGCTCGGCGCCATGATATTCGTAAACCCGGCGGATATCGCGCAGCAGTGAAACTCCCCAGATGAAGAGCAGGAAGAGAGCGATTCGAATAATGCCATCCACTAAATTGAAGATAATCTGCTCGCCAAAGATCGGGTTTATACGCTTTAGTTCCGTGGCCGCAAGCAGCGGCAGAAACTTGTACATGAAAATGAAGAAGCCAACAGAAAAGATAACGTTCACGGCTGCCATCCAGCCGCTGATTTCAAGCTTCTTTTTGCCCGGCTCTTCCGGTTGGAGCTCATCCAGAGCTACGTTGGCAGAAAACTTCAGTGCACGAAACCCAAGCGTCATGGCATGGCCGAGGGTAATCACGCCGCGAACTACTGGCCACCCCATCCATTTGTGCTTCTCTGAAAGCCTTTCCAGAGGCTCGCTATGCGTTAGCACTTCGCCCGACGGTTTGCGGCAGGCAATCGCCCAAGCATGAGGAGAGCGCATCATGACACCTTCGAGTACGGCCTGGCCGCCGACCAGGATTTCCTCGCCGCCCTCCAGCGCAGGCAGGAGTTGCACTGAAACGAGGAAACGCCACAATGTACTCAATAGCCGCATTGTTATTTGATGATCCTTCTTTGGATAACGCTTCCAGCAAACAAACGCCGACAGGTCATAGGGTAGCACAGCGAGAGGGGAATATTGTTTAGCTTCATCCCTCTGTACTTGCGGGTCATCCCGAGCCGAGCCGTTTTTCAGGCGGAGCGAGGGATCTTGCGTGCATCGCCACGACAATAAAAAGCAAACCCCACCACTACCAAGGAATATCCCGTAGCAGGTTAGGATGTTCTTTTCGCCGGACGGCCGGAGAACTGCGGCTATCGATCGGACATGTTGCAATTAGCTCAAACCTGCGAACAGATCGCCGCCACAACCAAGAAACTAGAGAAGATTGCGATCGTAGCCGATTACTTGAAATCGCGCGCGATTCCGGAAGCCGCGGTCTCGGCGGTGTTCCTCTCTGGACGGCCGTTCCCGGTGTGGGAAGAAACGACCCTAAATGCTGGTGGAGCGCTGTTGTGGCGCGTGCTCGAGGACCTTTCTGGCAGACCTGAGCCGGACTTGAGCGAAGCGTACCGCCGCCACGGAGACTTGGGAGCGGTCGCGGCTGAAGTCTTGCCTTCGAGGGCCGGACGCGATTTGAGCGTAACGGAAATCCAGGATAGATTTCGAAAAATTGCTGCTGCGCGAGGCCCCGCAGCAAAATCTGCCTTGGTTCGTGAACTGCTCTCGCAAATCACACCGCTTGAAGCCAAGTACATCCTGAAAATTATGACTGGAGACCTGCGGATCGGCCTGAAAGAAAGTCTGGTAGAGGAAGCCATTGCGAAGGCTTACGGCAGTACTCTGGCGCAGGTGCAGCGCGCGAATATGTTGCTGGGCGACATCGGCCAGACCCTGGAACTCGCAGCCTCGGCAAAGCTGGACCAGCCGACGATGCGAATGTTTCATTCATTGGGTTTCATGTTGGCCAGCCCGGTGGAATCCGCAGAAGAAGGTCTCAGTTATTTCGAAAATGCGTTTGTTGAAGACAAATATGATGGCATCCGGGCACAGGCACACTGTGCCGGCGGTTACGTAAAGATTTTTTCCAGAACGCGGGATGACATCACTGAATCCTTTCCCGAGCTGCCAGATGTGCTCGCCGGAATTCCGCAGGATGTGATTCTTGATGGGGAAATCGTGGCTTGGAGCTATTTGGTCGGCGAGCCAAATGAACCTGGGCGTGCCTTGCCCTTCAGCGCATTGCAACAGCGGCTGGGGCGCAAGAAAGTCAGCGACGAATTGATGCGCAGAGTTCCAGTGGCATATCTCGTCTTCGACGTACTCTATACTGGAGGTGAATTATTGCTTGAGCGGCCGCTTCGTGAGCGTGGGAAAACCCTAGATACGCTGCTCGCGGCGGCTCGCAATCCAGTAGTAGCACGCGCCCGTGGCGCACAGGGACGGCTGACCTTCGACTCCGCGGAGCAAGCCAACAACACCCGCGTGCTACGGGCGCCGGTCTCTCAGGCTTCTTCTCCACAAGAACTCGAAAAACTGTTCGACGCAGCGCAGGCGCGGGGCAATGAGGGCCTGATGATTAAAGATCCCGAGTCTCCCTATATGCCCGGTCGTCGTGGCAAATCATGGCTGAAGCTGAAACGGGAGCTCGCGACTTTGGACGTGGTAGTAACTGCCGTCGAATACGGCCATGGCAAACGTATCGGAGTTCTCAGCGATTACACCTTTGCAGTTCGCGATGGCGAGCGGCTGGTGAATATTGGCAAAGCATATTCGGGTTTGACCGACGCCAAGATCGCCGAAATGACAAAGTGGTTCCTTGAACACACGATCGAAGATCAGGGTCTGCGGCTGATCGTGGAGCCGAAGATCGTGCTGGAAGTTGCGTTCAACAACATAATGAAATCGGACCGGCACAACAGCGGCTTCGCACTGCGGTTTCCGAGAATTGTGCGGCTGAGGCGGGATAAGTTGCCGGAAGAGGCGGATCGGATTGAGAGAGCAAAAGAGATTTACGAGACGCAGAAGTTTCATCCACCGATGTCATCCTGAGCAGCGCGATGGCAAAAGACTATGGATGATCGTGAACAATTCATAGGTTCTTCGGCGCAAAAAGCGCTTCTCAGAATGACAACTGTTGCTGTGAATACCTACCGGCTGTGGTGATGCTCTTCCCCGACCGGTATTACGCATCCATGCGCCACTTCGCACTCCGCGTGCTCAAATTGAATCGTAGTGTGGTCGATGCGGAAGCTCTGATGCAACCGGTCTTTCACATCCCGCAGAATGCGTTCGCTGACCGACGGCGGAATATCGGCAATCGCAATATGGCAGGACAAAGCACGAGTCTCGGAGCCGATGCTCCAGACATGCAGATCATGAACATCGTTCACGCCTTCAATCGCGCGGATCGCCGTCTCCAGGCGCTCCAGTTTGATGCCGCGCGGGGTACCCTCGAGCAGAATGTTCAGGGTTTCCCGAACGATGCCGAAACCCGACCACAGGATCAGCGCGCCGATTCCAACCGAAAGGGCCGAGTCAATCCAGGATTGCCCAGTCGCCAGAATGGCCCAGCCGCCGGCTATGACTGCGGCAGTCGAAAGTGTGTCGCCAATCTCATGCAGAAAGGCGCTGCGGATGTTCACGTCTCGCCCGGAACGATAAAGCAGCAGGGCGATTACTCCGTTCATGATTACTCCGGCGGCGGCCACGCCGATCATCACTCCGGCATGAACCTGCTGCGGGTTCTGCAATCGGCGGAATGCCTCGTAGAAGATGAAGAACGAAACTGCCACAAGCGATACGGCATTGACCAAAGCTGCCAGAACTCCGGCGCGATGGTAGCCGTAGGTTGCGGTGGAGCTGGGCGGCCGCGACTCCAGATACACGGCAAAAAGCGAAAGCAGTAGCGCAAAAAAATCAGAGAGATTGTGTCCCGCTTCGGAGAGCAGAGCCAGTGAATGGGCACGAATACCGGCGACAACCAGCAGCACAATGTAGGCCAGAGTTACAAAGAGCGCGGCTCGCAGAACTCGCCAAGTCCTCTCGCCCGCGCTATGGCCAACGTGCCTGTGCATTTCTCCAGTTTAAGAGGACGGACGAAAGGGTTCAAGACACAGCGGTAACTCCGGTATCTCGACTGCGGATGAATATCAGAAGCCCGGAGCGAATGTGTACCCAATCGACAATCCGAACCTCGCGGCCTGGGACGAAGGAAATTCCTGATTGTTATGGACCAGATATAAGTGGGCTTCCGGACGTACAAACATATGCCCCCAAACGTAGAGCCGCAAACCACCTCCAACGTGTCCCATGAAATGATTACTGCTCACGTAATTGGTGCAGGAGAACGCGCTGCACTGGAATTGTGGAGTGTAGAAACGAAGGCTTTCGGCGCCGATGCCGGCCATCATCTCGGCGGTGGCCCGACTGCCTAATTTCGGAGCATAGAGCGCATTGAAATCGTAAAAAATTGGACGGTAAGGTATAACGCCGGCGTAAAGGTTCCGGCTGGCGCGCCAGGCCACGTTGCCGCTAACGCCGAGGCGGTGCTTAATAATGAAGTCGGCGCTGAATGCCGGATACAGGCCGCCACGTTCTGTAACGGTCTCCCCATTCGCCAAGGCGACGGCGCCCGATGAAGCGGTGAGCGTCCCAAAGCCCACCGCGGCATCGAATTCCTGGGCGTATGCGGATGCCCCTACAAGGAAAAATCCGTACAACAGAGCCACTAAAGTGAGCTTTCTCAAGCAATCCTCCCGCTCTACAGGGAAGGTTAGATGCTACGTTGTTGTGAGTAGAAGCCCGAACGCGCTCACCTGTTATCTAAAGAAGTAACCCGCCAAGACGACCGAATGCTGGCAAGGGCTCCTCGCGGTCACAATCCTTTGCATCTATAAGCTGCGAAAAAGAATCAACATAACTCACTGACCTGCCGTTGTCCGCCTGTCAGCCTAACCAATATGCAAGATTCGAGTACGAGCCAGAGCTTGCGATTGAGGAAGACTTATTTCCGCTCAACTACTGTTGCTCTGCTGTTGCTCGCGGGATCGACCTTGCTGGCTCAAATGACGACCACGGAGTCAGGGGCCAGTTCGTATTCCACTTCCGAAACATCGGCGTCCCCCTCTGTGACCGGCGTAGGGTCTCTAAATCAGAATCCCTTCACTGGCAGCGTTACTGAGGGCAAAGTCAGCCCGGAAGTTCTGCCGCTCTCCTTCAAAGATGCCATTGACCGCGGCCTTCGCAACAACCTCGGGATGCTTTTACAAAGCGATAGCATCATTGCGGCGCGAGGACAAAGGTGGAAAGAACTCAGCGACTTGCTTCCGAATCTGAGCGCTGGGGTCAGCGAGACGGCCGCGCAGCAAAATCTTGCAGCCCTGGGGTTTCGTGCTTCTGCCAATTCGCCGTTGGCGAAAATCCCTCTGGTTGTCGGCCCTTTCGGCTATTTCGATGCGCGCGCCTATCTGAGCCAATCTCTTTTTAATCTGAAAAGCATTGATCGAGAACGCGGAGCAGCAGCGAACGTGCAGGCTGCGCGGTATTCCTACAAAGATGCCAGGGACACCGTGGTTTTGGCTGTCGGCAACGCATACCTCCAGGCAATTGCTGGCGCCGCCCGAGTCGATACCGCACAAGCCCAGGTGCAAACTGCACAAGCCCTGTATGAGAGGACTGCGGACCAGCAGAAGGTTGGGGTAAGTCCCGCGATTGACGCGCTACGTGCTCATGTGGAGTTGCAGACGCGGCAGCAACAATTGATCGTCGCGCGCAATGATTATGCCAAGCAGAAATTGGCATTGGCGCGGGCCATCGGACTGCCCACTGGCCAGGAATTCACCTTGACCGAAAAGGTTCCATATGAGCCATTGGCCGCCCTGGGGATCGAGGACAGCCTGCAGCGTGCGTATGCGTCCCGCTCCGATTATCAAGCTGCGCTCCAGCAGGTGCGCGCGGCAGAGCATTTTCGCAACGCGGCCACGGCTGAACACTTTCCCAGTCTCGGCCTCAACGCGAATTATGGTGATTTGGGCGTGAGTCCGGGAAATTCTCACGGAACGTTTCAGGTGACCGGATCTTTGACTATTCCCATATTTCCCGGCGGGAAGATTCACGCGGACGTTCTGCAGGCGGAAGCGACTTTGCGGCAGAATCGCGAGCACCTGGAGGATCTGCGCGGGCGAATCGAATATGACGTTCGCACCGCGCTGCTGGATTTGGCGGCAGCGAATGAGCAGGTGCATGTTGCGCAGAGTTCAGTTGATCTGGCGAATCAAACGCTGCTTCAGGCGCGAGATCGGTTTACCGCCGGTGTTGCGGATAATCTGGAAGTAGTTCAGGCGCAAGAGAGTGTTGCTTCCGCAAATGAAAACTACATTTCCAGCCTTTACGCTCACAATCTGGCAAAAGTTGCGCTGGCACGCGCCATCGGTTACGCAGAAGAGGGCGTGAAAAAGTATCTGCAGAGTAAATAATCATGGAACAGACGACAGAGACGGTTCGTGCTAATCCTGAGGCGCCGCCAGAATCGCGCCCTCAGGCGGCCTCGCCATCGCCGCTGCCAGCGGCTTCCGACCGGGATCTACGCTGGCGAAGGGCCTCGCGCAGTCCTCGCTTCCGCCGATTGCTCATTCTCGTCCTGATCCTGCTGCTCGTAGCCGTTTTCTTTCTCTGGCGCTACTTCACGAGTTATGAGTCGACGGATGACGCGCAGATCGATGGTCACTTGAACGCGATCAGCGCGCGAATCTCAGGACATGTAGAGAAGTTGTTAGTAGAGGACAATCAATATGTGCAAGCGGGCGCGCCGCTGTTGCAAATTGATGCGCGTGACTACCAGGTTGCGGTTGACCGTGCCAAGGCCGATTACGCCGATGCTTTAGCTGCGGCACAGGCCGCGCAAGTGAATGTGCCCATCACGTCGGTGAGCACAGGAAGTCAATTGACCAGCGCCCAAGCGGACGTGGAAAACTCGCGAGCAGGAATCTCCGCGGCTCGTCAGCAATTTGATGCCGCGCGCGCACAACTGCAAGAGGCCGAAGCCAACAACGTGAGAGCTCAGAACGATCTGGTGCGATATAAGCAACTTGTCGATAAGCAGGAAATCTCGCAACAGCAATATGACCAGGCATTGGCGTCGGCGAAAGCCAACGCGGCTGCCGTAGACGCGGCGCGGGCCGCTGCGGCCGCTGCCGAACAACAGGTCACTCAGGCCCAAAGCAAACTGGCACAGACTGAGGCGAATTTGCGTTCTGCCAACACCGCGCCGCAACAAGTGGCGGCTATTCGGTCGCGGGCGCAGTCAGCTCTGGCGCAGGTGCAATTCAAAAAAGCCGCACTGGAGCAGGCTGAGTTGAATCTGCAATACACATCAGTCGTTTCACCCGTAAATGGCGTTGTGACGAACCGAACGGTGGAGGTCGGACAAAATGTTCAACCCGGCCAGGAGCTGATGCGAATCATTAATCTCGACGACATCTGGGTGACTGCTGATTTCAAGGAAACTCAGCTCAGGCAAATGCAGGTAGGACAGCCGGTCACGATCGCCGTGGACTCCAATGGCAAGAAATATAAAGGGCACGTGCAGAGCATCGCTGGGGCGAGTGGCGCAATCACCAGCTTGCTTCCGCCAGAGAATGCGACGGGAAACTACGTAAAAGTCGTACAGCGTATTCCGGTAAAGATCACCTTTGATCCCGGAGAGACCAGAGAGCACGTGCTGCGGCCTGGAATGTCAGTCGAGCCTAAGGTCTGGATCAGATGAGTTCGGCTACGCTGACCATGGACGCGGCTGCGCCCCCGCGGCCAGCAGTCAATCCGTGGATCATTGCATTGGCGGTAACCCTGGCGACGTTCATGGAGGTGCTCGATACCAGCATCGCCAACGTGGCCTTGCCGCACATCGCGGGCAGTCTTTCTGCGGGTACAGACGAAAGCACCTGGGTGCTGACTTCCTATCTGGTTTCTAATGCGATTGTTCTTCCACTCAGTGGCTGGATCTCTTCGATCATCGGACGCAAGCGGTTCTACATGAGCTGTGTGGCCTTATTTACTCTCAGTTCTTTGCTATGCGGCCTGGCGCCAAATCTGGCGATGCTGATCGTCTTTCGCGTTCTGCAAGGCGCGGGCGGCGGCGGTTTGCAGCCGAGCGAGCAGGCCATTCTCGCCGATACATTCCCTCCGGCAAAGCGCGGTATGGCATTTGCGGTCTACGGAATCGCCGTAGTGATGGCGCCAGCGATCGGCCCCACTCTTGGTGGGTGGATCACCGACAACTACACTTGGCGCTGGATTTTCTTTGTGAATATTCCGGTTGGCATACTCTCGCTGCTTCTGACTTCACGCCTGATTCAAGACCCGCCATTCCTGCGGCGTAGAAAATTTTCGGAGATGAAGATCGATTATGTGGGGCTTGGCTTTGTGGCGCTTGGGCTGGGCACGCTGCAGGTAATCCTTGACAAAGGCCAGCGCGACGATTGGTTCGAGTCGAATTTCATTCTGACTCTTACGATCATTTCGGTTGCGTCGTTGCTGTTTGTAATCTGGTGGGAATGGAGGCACAAGGACCCTGTTATAGACCTGCACTTATTTAGGGAACGAACTTTCGCTTCAGCCAATTCTCTGATGTTCGTGCTGGGTTTTGCCCTGCTGGGAAGCACGCTAATGCTGCCGCTTTTCATGCAGACGCTGCTTGGATACACCGCCGAGCGGTCAGGAATGGCGCTTTCGCCAGGCGGGTTCGTAATTATGGTGTTGATGCCGATCGTCGGATTTCTGCTTTCGCGCTATGATGCGCGGAAGCTCATGGTTTTTGGCATGGCGATGCTTTCCTTCTCGCTCTTCCACATGACCAACTTCGATCTCGACGTCGATTTCCGAACGGTTGTGTTCGCCAGGATGATCCAGGCGGCGGGATTGGCCTTTCTATTCGTGCCGATCAATACCGCGGCATATTCATTTCTGCCGCGGGAAAAGAACAATGCCGCGTCCGGTCTTATGAATCTAGCGCGCAACATTGGCGGCAGCGTGGGGATTTCTGTAGTCACAACTATGTTGGCCCGACGGGCGCAGCATCATCAGGCGAATATGGCAGCGCATCTTTCGGGATCAAATCCTGCGTTTCAGGCCACGCTTCAGAACACTGCGCGAATGTTGGAATCCCGCGGTTACTCCGCGGTCGATGCTATGCATCGAGCTTACGCATTGGTGCAGGGCAATCTCTTCCGCCAGGCCAATATGCTGGCCTACATCGATAACTTCTGGCTGCTTGGCACTGTTATCCTATGTATGATCCCTCTGGTCTTTCTCATGAAAAAGGCCAAGCGGGGCGGCGAAATTGCCGTGCATTAG
>Ga0066705_10000122_pt1 | contig 16131 bp, 14 predicted proteins | sample GraSoiAngelo_154_FD_66506 | JGI IMG/M metagenome (GOLD analysis project Ga0066705, IMG submission 66506) | Grasslands soil microbial communities from the Angelo Coastal Reserve, California, USA - 14_1009_13_20cm | ecosystem: Environmental > Terrestrial > Soil > Grasslands | place: USA... | reverse complement strand
GGCCGCGCTATCGCGCTGGCGTTCGCGGCCGAAGGGGCGGCGGTGGCGCTGGCGTCGCGCTCGCGCGCGGACCTGGCGGAGGTCGCGGGCGAGATCCGTGCGGCGGGCGGCGGACGGGCGCTCGCGATCCCGACCGACGTCACCAACGACGGGGCGGTCGAGGCGCTGGTGGAGCAGACACTCGCGGACCTCGGACGCCTCGACATCCTCATCACCTCAGCGGGGACGGCCGCCTTCGCGGCGCTCGCCGACAGCAAGCCCGCCGACTGGGACGCGATGTTATCGGTCAATCTGCGCGCGGCGATGGTGTGCTGCCGCGCGGTGCTGCCGCCGATGATGCGGCAGGGCTCGGGCACCATCGTCAACGTGGCCTCGATCGCCGCCAAGCGCGCGCTGCCCGGCTCGGCCGTCTACACGGCGACGAAGGCCGGCCTGTTCGGCTTCAGCCGCGTGCTGGCCGAAGAGCTGCGCAGTACCGGCGTGCGCGTGGGCGTGCTGATGCCCGGCGCCGTCGACACGCCGCTGTGGGACACGCTCGGCGGCTCGCCGCCGCGCGACAAGATGCTGCGCCCCGAGGATGTCGCACGGGCCGCGGTGCTGATGGCCTCGCTGCCACCGCACGCCGTGCTGGAAGAGCTCACGCTTCTGCCCTCGGGTGGCATCCTGTGATACGATGGCGTTGAGTTTTCCAGCGGAAAAGCGCCTTGTTTTACGGGAGGATCGAATGGTCACGATGAGCGAGACGGCCGCCAAGAAAGTTTCCGAGCTCCGGCTCGAGGAAGGCAAGCCCGAGTGGGGCCTGCGCATCCGCATCGTCGGTGGCGGCTGCTCCGGCATGTCGTATGAACTGGGTTGGGAAGACGAGCCGCAAGCCGACGACAGCGTCGTCGAGGCCGCGCAGGGTATCAAGGTCTACATCGACAAGAACAGCGCGCCGTATCTGAGCGGCAGCGAGATCGACTTCGTGCAGAACGACATGATGGGCGCCGGGTTCGCGATCAAGAACCCGAACGTGAAGTCGTCCTGCGGCTGCGGTCAGTCTCACCGCTTCTAAGCAGTCCGTGCGGGTCCGCGTCCGCCTCTTCGCCCGGTATCGAGAAGCCACCGGGCAAGAGCGGCTGGACGTGGACGTCCCCGAGGGCGGGACGGTCGAGGCGGCCTGGAAGGCGCTGATCGTCCGCCATCCCGATCTCGCGCGCTACCGTCCTTACACGCTGTTCGCCGTCGGCCACGATTACGTAGAGCCCGACCACCGCCTGGCCCCCGACGACGAGCTCTGTCTATTCCCGCCGGTGAGCGGTGGCCGCAGTGCGAGCTGAGCCGGTGCCTCCGGCGAGGCGAGCGGTGAAATGAGCGACGATCGAGCTGAGCCGGTGCCTCCGGCGAGGCGAGCGGTGGACATCTACGCCGTCGTGGAGCGTCCGCTGTCTCCCGACGCGATCGCGACGCAGGTCGACGATCCCGGCGCCGGCGGCATCGTCATCTTCTCCGGCGTCGTGCGCAACCAGACCGATGGCCGTCCGGTGAAGTTTCTCGAGTACGAAGCGCACGCCCCGATGGCCGAGGCCAAGATGCGGGAGATCGGCGCCGCCATCCGCGCGCGCTGGGCCGGCGTGCGCTGCGTCGCCATGCTGCATCGTATCGGCCGGCTCGAGATCGGCGAAGCGTCTGTGCTGATCGCCGTGTCCGCCGCGCACCGCGGCGACGCCTTCGACGCCTGTCGCTACGCGATCGACACGCTCAAGCGCACCGTCCCCGTGTGGAAGAAGGAGCACTTCGAGGACGGCGAGGTGTGGGTCGGCCTGCAGGGCGGCTGAGCCCGTGGATCTCGTCCACGCGGCCGAGCGCACCATTCGCCGCCACGCGATGCTTGCGGGCGGCGAAACCGTTCTGATCGGGGTCTCCGGCGGCGCCGACTCCGTCGCGTTGCTCCACGTCCTCATGAACCTGGCATCCGCGCTGCGACTGCGTCTGCACGTGCTGCACGTCGACCATGGGCTTCGTCCCGACTCGGCGCACGATGCCGAGTTCGTCCGCGCGCTCGGCGCGCGGCTCGGTGTGCCGGTAGACGCGGTTGGCGTGAGCGTCGGCGCCGGCTCGGTCGAGGCCGCCGCGCGCGCCGCCCGGCACGCTGCGCTGGACGCGGCCGCCGAGCGACTGGGCGCCGCGCGGATCGCGCTCGGCCACACGGCCGACGACCAGGCAGAGACGCTCATGATGCGCGTGCTCGAGGGCACCGGTGTGCGCGGGCTCGCCGGCATTCCGCCGGTGCGAGGCCGCGTCATTCGTCCGCTCATCGAAAGCCGCCATCGCGAGGCCGTCGCGGCATTGACGACGGCGGGCCTGTCGTGGCTCGAGGATCCGTCGAACCGCGATCCACGATTTTTCAGGAATCGCGTGCGCCATGCGCTGCTGCCGCGCCTCGCGGACGAGGCGGGCGGTGATCTCGTCGCGCGCCTGGGACGCCTGGCGCGCCGCGCTCGCGAAGCCGTCGACGCGCTCGACTCCCTGGCGGCCGCGGAGCTTTCGCGGCTCGGCCGCGCCGAGGACGACGGCGCGCTCGTGCTCTCGCGCTCGGCGCTGGCCAGCCTGCCGCGCCCGGTGGCGGCCGAGGTCTTGCGTCTCGCGGCCGGGCGATTCGGCAGCCGTGCGCCGCTGCGCGCGTGGGGGCATCGCGGGCTGCGTCGGATCCTCGCCGACGCTCAGCCACGGCGAGCCTTCCGGCTTGGCGGGGTGGTGCTCGAGGTCAGCGGCGACCGCGTGCGCGTCGGCGCCGCGCGCGCACCGGCGTTGACGCCGCGGGAGCTCACGGTGCCGGGGCGCGTCGAGTTGCCGGAGATCGGCCGGGCGCTCGAAGCCGTCGTCGTTCCCGCCGGCGATTACGCGGTGCCGCGAGGCGCCGACCGTGTGGCCTTCGATGCCGCCGGCGTACCCCCGCGCCTGCTCGTGCGTCCGCGGCGCCAGGGCGATCGCTTCCGGCCCTTCGGCGGCGGCGATCGCCGGCTCAAATCGTTTCTGATCGACGCGAAGGTCCCGCGCTGGCAGCGCGATCGGGTGCCGCTCGTCGACGCCGGCCGCGACATCGTCTGGATCGCCGGCGTGCGGCGCGGCGCCGCGGCGCCGGTCACGCCGCGCACGGGCACGGTGGTCGAGCTGCGATTGCTTCCGCTGGCGTGACTTCGCCGGTGGGCGGTAGAATGCGCCACTCCATGAAGCCGCTGGCTGCTGTCGTCGCCGCGTTCGCGCTGCTGTCCGCACTGCCCGCCGCGGCGCAGACACCGCCGTCGGCGGCCCGCCCGTCCCCACGCTCATCGCCGTCGCCCGTCCGGCCCGACGCGCACGCGATGCTGCGCGCGCTCGAAGACGCCTTCAGCGCCGTCGCCGATCGCGCCACGCCCGCCGTGGTGAACGTCAGCACGGTGGGCGCGCGAGTGTCGAACGGTGACGACGACCGCTACCGCGAGTTCTTCGGCGACGAGCTCTACGAGCGGTACTTCGGGCGGCGTCCGCGCGAGGACGGCCGTACCAGCGGCTCGGGCGTGATCGTGGATCCAAAGGGATACATCTTGACGAACAACCACGTCATCGAGAACGCTCGCGAGATCACCGTGCGACTTTCCGACTCGCGAAAGTTTTCGGCGACGCTCGTCGGCCGCGATCCGAAGACCGACCTCGCCGTGCTGAAGGTCCAGGCGTCGGCGGCGCTGCCGACCGCGGAGCTGGCGGACTCCGATCGTCTACGCGTCGGCCAGTGGGCCATCGCGATCGGCAATCCGTTCGGACTCGACCGCACGGTGACCGTCGGCATCATCTCCGCCACTGCCCGCACCCGCGTGGGCGTGGCGACCTACGAGAATTTCATCCAGACCGACGCCTCGATCAATCCCGGCAACTCCGGCGGCCCGCTCCTGAACGTCGACGGCAAGGTGATCGGCATCAACACGGCGATCGTCGCGTCTGGACAGGGGATCGGCTTCTCGATCCCCATCAACGAGGCGAAGGCGGTGATGGCGCAGCTGATCGCGAAGGGCAGGGTGGTGCGCGGCTGGCTCGGCGTCGCCATCCAGGACATTACCGATGAGCTCGCGTCGAGCTTCGGCGTGCGCGAGCGCGAGGGCGTGCTGGTGGCCGACGTGATGAAGGGCGGCCCGGCCGAGACCGCGGGGCTACGGGCCGGCGACGTCGTCGTCGAGGTCAACGGTGTGCGCGTCCGCGAGGTGCCCGACCTGCAACGGCGCGTCGCCGGGCTCGCCCCGGGCGAGCGCGTGCGCATCGTCGTCGTGCGCGACGGTGCGCGCCAGCCGGCCACGGTGACGATCGGCGAGATGCCGTCGGAGGAGCCGACCGTGCGGGCCCAAGCGGGCGAGGACGGCTTCGGGCTGCACGTCGAGCCGCTCTCGCCCGGCATCGCCGACCGGCTCAACCTCGCCGTCTCGCAGGGTGTCCTCGTCGTCGACGTCGCCGCAGGCGGTCCGGCCGCCCGCGCCGGTCTTCGGCGCGGCGACGTGATCCTCGAGGTCGGGCGTCAGCCCGTCAGCGACGCACAGACGTTCGGCCAGGCATTGGCCGCGATCCCGCCCGGCGAGACCGCGCTGCTCTACCTCCATCGCCCCGGCGCCGACGCCCGCAACCAGTACGTCGTCCTCGATCGGGGGGCGCCGAAATGACGCCACGTATTGCGTGCCCGACCGTCGAGCGGCGGAGTTCTGCGCAGCCGCTCGGACGGCCAACGCCAATGACGACGCCGGTTCTCAGCCCGACCGTCGAGCGGCGCAGCTCTGCGCAGCCGCTCCGACGGCCAACGCCAATGACGACGCCGGTTCTCGGCCCGACCGTCGAGCGGCGGAGCTCTGCGCAGCCGCTCCGACGGCAAATCCAATGAACGACCTGCTCAGCGGTCCGCCACTCACGACGCGGCGACGCGGGACGGTGCTGGTCGTCGACGACGAAGAGGGCGTGCGGGCCTCCATCCGCGCGATCCTCGAGGAGACGTGCGAGGTGCTGGAGGCCGAGCACGGCGCGGCGGCGCTGGACATCCTTGCGCAGCGCGAGGTCGATCTCGTCATGCTCGATCAGCGTATGCCCGGCGAGTCGGGTGTCGACGTCCTGCCGCGCGTCAAGGCGCTCGATCCCTCGGTGGTGGTCGTGATCGCCACCGCCGTCCGCGACGTCCGCACGGCCGTGGAGGCGCTCAAGCGCGGCGCGTACGACTATCTGATCAAGCCGTTCGAGGTCGACGACATCATCGCCCTCGCCGACCGCGTGCTGGAAAAGCGCGAGCTGGAGCGCGAGGTCGTGTCGCTGCGTTCCGCGCTCGCCGGCGGCAACGTCGAGGCCGTCGGCTTCGAGGGCCTCGTGGGCCGCCATCCCGAGATGACGCGGCTCTATCAGCTCATCACGCAAATCGCGCCGACGCCGACGACAGTGCTGATCACCGGCGACAGCGGCACGGGCAAGGAGCTGGTTGCCCGCGCCATCCACCGCCGCAGCGACCGGCGGAACGCGCCGTTCGTCGCCGTCAACGTCGCTGCGATTCCCGAGACCCTCGTCGAGTCCGAGCTGTTCGGGCACGAGCGCGGCGCCTTCACCGGCGCCCATGCCCGCCGGCTCGGCCGTTTCGAGCTCGCGCACGGCGGCACCGTGTTCCTCGACGAGATCGGCTCGCTGCGGATCGATCTGCAATCCAAGCTTCTGCGCGTGCTCCAGGAGCGGGAGATCGAGCGCGTGGGCGGCCAGCGGCCGGTGCCCGTCGATGTTCGCGTGCTCGCGGCGACCAACACGAACCTGCGCGCCGCCGTGCGCGAGCGCACTTTTCGCGACGACCTCTTCTATCGGCTCAACGTCGTGCCGCTTCACATACCGCCGCTGCGCGAGCGCCGCGAGGACATCCCCCATCTCGTCGAGCACTTCGTGCGCAAGGCGGCGCGCGACTGCCGTCGCGACGTGCGCGGTGTGTCGGCCGGCGCGCTCGAGGTGTTGACGCGCTACGACTGGCCGGGCAACGTCCGCGAGCTCGAGAACGTGATCCACCGCGCCGTGGTGCTGGCGACCCGCCCGGTACTACATCTGCAAGACGTACCGCTGGACGTGGCCATGCCGGAGACGGGCGCCCGCCTGACGGAGGACGACGGGCTGCCGCTGCGCGAGGCGTGCGATCGGTTCGAGCGGCAATACGTGCTGCGCGTGCTCGAGCGCGTGCAGTGGAACGTGAGCCGCGCGGCGCGCCTGCTCGGCGTGCACCGCAACACGGTGCTCGCCAAGCTCAGCGCGTGGGGCGTGCAGCGTCCGGGCACCGGCACAGACGGTCGCAGCGCGTCGCTCTAGCGACGCGCGTGCTTACTGGTCCTTGCCCTTGTGCTTGCCCTTGCCGTTGCCCTGCACGGCATACGAGGGCACGACCGGCGTCGACGGTGCGGCGACGGGCAGCTTCACGCGCTCGGGCTTGTCGTCCACGTCGGCCTTGCCGCCCTGGTCCGGGGGTCCGGGGGACAGTTTCACGCGGTCGCGATCGGTCTTGTCTTCCGCTTCGGCTTTGCCACTCTGGTCGGTCTTGGTGTCCGGCCTGACGCCCGATCGCGGGTCGGCGCGGCCGCCGCGATCGCCGGTCACGCTCTCGATGCTGGTGATCGCCTGCGTGACCTGATCCTTGGCCACCCACTCGGCGCCGCCTTTCGGCTGCGCTTTCACGGGCAGTCGGAAGCCCGCGGAGACGGCCTCGCCCTCGGCGCGCGTGATCGGGCTCACCGGCGACGTCACACGGTCGATCGAGATCGTCTGCATCGGAGTGAGGACCGAGGCGGCGCCGACCGGCCGGCGCTCGGCATCCAGACGCAGGACGTCGATCACGCCGGTGAGCAGCGTGAAGCGCGTCGACGTGTCGCCGCCGCGGCGCGTGACCTCGGCGATCACGACGGTGCCGCGGATGCCGGCGACCGCGTTGGGCGTGCGGAGCTGGATGGACTCGCCGGGCCGCATGCGCTCCTTCGCCACGGCAAGCGCGATCTTTCCCGACTCCACGTCCACCGTCGAGACGCGCGGCGAGTCGGTGATGGTCACCACCGAGCGCTCGCGCACGGTGATCACCGCCCTGCCGCCGAGCAGAATGCGCGCGAGCGACTGCTCACCCGTGACGATGCGGTCCTGCAGCATGACCGGGTCGCGGAACTTCAGCGCGCGCGGCGCGCCGGCGCTGGCGCGCGTGACGGTCGCGGTGCCGGACAGCGCAGTGACGACGCCCGCCGGAGGAGCGGTCTCGGCCCAGACCGGGGCCCACGCCACGAGGGCCGCCGCGAGCGCCATTGGCACGGTGCGCAGCGTGTGTAACAGCGCATGCATCCCATGAGTGCTTCGGCAAGCCCGATGCCAGGCCACCGCGTCGAGATTTCGGCCGTTTGCGAGCACGAACGGACTGCATACTGGTACGCGGACTACCGAAGAGTGACGCGGGCTTCAGCCCGCGTGTCGCAACGCGTGGAAGACGAGCAGCAGCCGGAAGCCGTCGCGGGCCGCGCGCCAGAGCGGCCCCGGCGCGGCCTCGACGTGACCGACGGCCTCGAGCAGCACGACGCGCGTCCGCGCGGGCCGCGCCGCGGCCAGCCGCAGGCTCTCGCTATAGGGGACGGCGGGATCTGCGTAACCGTGCACGAGGATCACCCGTGCGCGAACGTCCGGCATGGCGCGCACCGGCGAAAGCCGGTCGAGCAGGCCGCGCACGGTGGGTGGTAGCGCCGCCAGCGCGCGCTCGACGCGGGCCGTATCGCCGGTAGCCAGCGCCGCCCGCGTCGCCTCGTCCACGAGGTCGGCGTTGGCATCGACGAAGGCGTGCACCAGCGCGGGGTCGTGCGTCGCACGGCCGGACACGCCGTCGAAGTCGTAGGCACCGGTGAGCCAGAACCGCACGGTTTCCGCCGCCGAGCCATGGGGGCCCAGCGCCAGCAGCACGCCGACGCGGTCGCGCACCGAGGCGTCGGCGGCCGCGGCGAATGCCGGCGCGGCGCCGATGCTGACGCTCACGATCGCCCACGGCCCCGGCCGGGTCGCGAGCGCCTGCACCACGGGCCCGGCGTCGTCGGGACGCAGGCGCCCGCGCGTCAGACCCGGAAGCGTCGGCACCACGACGTCGAAGCCCGCGCGCGCGAGCAGGCGGGCGGCGCGCGCCAGCCGCGGGTCGTCCTTGCCCTGGGGCGCGTAGCCGTGCACGAGCAGCAACGGGGGCGCCGTGCCGAGCGTGATGCCGCTCCACCGGTCCAGCGAAGGCCCGAGAGACTCGCGGACGGGCGCGGGCGTCATCGCCGACAGCGCCGGCAGCGCGCCGTCGGTCAGGAACTCGGTGAGAAACGCCGCGGAGCGGACGAGCGAGACGGTGTCGCGGGCGACCGGAGCGGCGAGGACGAGAGCGAGGGCGAGAGCGGCGAGGGGGCCGGCTACTTCCGGTTGACGCACTTCACGAGGCGCCACCCGTTGAACATGTTCACCTGGTGCACCAGCTCCGGCGTGAGGCCGACCTGCTCGAGCAGCGGCTTGAGGGCGAGATTGGATTTCCACCCGAGTCGCGTGCACACGGGCGCCACCATGTCCTCGAGCCAGCCGGTGAGGCGACGCTCGCTGCGGAAGTGATTGAGGATGACCAGCGTGCCGCCCGGTTTCACCACGCGGCGCATTTCACGCAGCACCGCCACCGGGTCGGGCACGGCGGAAATCGTGTACGTGGCCAGCGCCTTGTCGAACTCGTTGTCGCCGAAGTCCATGGACGTGGCGTCCATCACCTTCAGCGTGACGTTCGGCATCGCGAGGTTCTGCACGCGCTCGACGGCTTTGTCGAGCATCTCGCTCGAGAGGTCGATGCCGGTGAGCCGACACACCGCCGGGTAGAGCGGCAGATTCAACCCGGTGCCGATCCCGACTTCGAGCACGCTGTCGGTGGGCGTCAGCGCGCCGTGCTTGATGGCCGCGGAACGGCCCGGCGCGAAGATCCAGTCGAAGACGAAATCGTACACCGGCGCGTACAATTCGTACGCGCGCTGGACCTGCCTCTTTTCCAACGCGACGTCCACGCGGGCCCTCCCGGCAGTGTTCATTCGAGGCCGGTCACACGGAGGGCGTGCCCCCCAAATTTCCAACGCATTCTAACCGCTCGCCCCCTCATTGCCAAGAGATGACGGGCAAAATCCGAGGGCAACCCGTAGGTAGCAAGCAATGGGCCGTCGGCTACGCCCGGAGCGCCTTCGTGAACCGCGCGACGATTGCGCGACCCAGCGCCTCGGCCGAGGCATCGCCCTCGCGGGCGCGCCAGTCGCGCAGCCGAATGACCGCCTTCGCCATCGCGCGATGGCCGCCGGCGGAGCCGAGATCGCCGAACGCGTGGCGCACGACGTCACCCGCCGCGCGAACCCAGCCCACGTTGCGCACGGAGATGTGCAGCTCGCCGTGTACGGTACCCGACACGACGGACCACTCCGCACCTTCGACCTGCAGGAAGAAGTCGGCGAACTGCGCGACGAGCTCCGGATAGGCGACGCTGCCGAGGTGCGCGAAGACCGTGCCGTGCTGGACGTGACGGCCGGCGATGCCCCGCGCCAGCACGTCGAGCGCCTCGTTGGGCAGGTCCGGCCGCTCGATGCGTCGCAGCGCGCTGTGATTGGCGAGCGCGTGCACGTACGCGAAGGCGTCGAGATCCGCGCGCGTCGCGTTGCGCTCGAGATGCTGCGTGTCGGCTTTGATGCCGTAGAGCAGCGCGGTGGCGAGGCGCTGGGAGACGCGCGCGTCGATGGCGCGCAGGTACTCGGTGAGGATGGTGGCGGTGGCGCCATAGCCGGGGCGCACGTCCTTGAGCGCGGCGCGCACCGGGGACTCCTCGGGGTGGTGATCGATCACCAGATCGACGCGCTCGAACGTCTCCTCGAAGAACGACGGCTGCGCGTCCACCATCGCCAGCATGTCGTACTCCTCGAGCGCGCGCGGCTTGATCTGCTCGACGTCAATCTCGAGGATGCGCGTCATGGCGCGGTTCTCGGGCCGCGTGATGGTGCCGAAGGTGGCGATCGGCGCCGCCGTCTTGTTCCGACCGAGCACCGCGCGCAGCGCGAGCGCGGAGGCAATCGCGTCGGGATCGGGATCGTCCTGCATCATGATCAGCACGCGCTCGGCCGTGGCAAAATGCGCGCGGACGCGGTCCACCCGCGCGCGCGTCACCGCGCGTTCGAGCGCCGGCGCGAGAAAGCGCTCGGTGACGGCGTCCATGTCGAGGGAGATCACGCCGTCGGGCTCGCCCCCCGGCACGCGGTCCTCCGCGAGAGCCAGAATCGGCGCCTCGGGTGCGACCCGCCGGATGGCCGCCGCGATGCGCGCCTGGCGGGGGCGCTCCACGGCAAGGAGGACGGGCTCGTGGCCCGTGCGGAACGCGCGCCGATAGAGACCATCGCGTTCGAGGTCGCCGGTGAGAACGTCCCCGCCTCGCTGCGCGATCCGCGTACGGGCACGCCCGCTTTCGACCAGATAGAGAGGATCGAGCCGCGGCTCACCCGAGTCGGCGACCAGGCGCCAGAGGAAATCGTCGGGGCAGACCAGGATGCACCGCATGATCCACCGTGAAGTATGACCCTCCGCGGCGGACGAACAAGCGGAATTTAGGCGGCTTTTTCGCGAGCCTCCCGCACCTGGTAGCGATGCCGATCGCCGTTCGTGCCCGACAGCAGGGTGGGCCGGCGGCCGTGGCGACCGAAATACCAGGCCTCATAGCATTCGCGGTGGTACGTCCCGGTCGAGGCGACGACCTGGGGCGCGTACCGGGCGACCAGCATGTGGCAGCGGCCGCACGGCGGCGCGCCCTTCATCGAGATCTCAGTCACCTTGTCGTCTTCCATGGCTTCCCGCTCCCTGTGTGATGTCGTCGTCCGCTCTACAGCGCGGCGATCGGCGTTTCATCAGGCAAAGGTGATGCCACGGGTGACTCCAATATTTTCAGGCTATTCCGAAGCAGGCGGGAGTGAGAGCGACGCCGCTGTGACGCGGTCGCGTAATCTTTACTACAACGCTATCGGTTCGGCGGCTCTCGCAGGCCCTCAGGCCACCCGCCGGTTGATGACCCGGGGAATCCGCGCGAGCTCATCCAGGAGCAGTCCAGCCCAGCCGTAGATGTTGTGCTCGCGGACCTGCCGACGCATGCGATCCATCCGGTCGCGCCGCTCGTCCTCCGGCATCGTCACCGCCCGATGGATGGCGGCGGCCATGTCCTCCATGTCGTAGGGATTCACCAGCAGGGCATCCCGAAGGTCGTGGGAGGCGCCGGCGAAGCGGCTCAGGATCAAGACGCCGTCGTCGTCGTCGCGTGCGGCCACGAACTCCTTGGCGACCAGGTTCATGCCGTCGTGCAGCGAGGTCACCATGCAGAAATCCGCCAGCCGGTAAAAGACGTCGATTTCCCGGTGGTCGTGATGACGCTCGCGGTACACGATCGGCTGCCAGCCACGCTCGCCCAGGTCGGCGTTGAGCGCGCGCACCATCTCTCGGGTTTCTTCCTGCACCGCCTGATAGCGCGCGATGCGGCTGCGGCTCGGCGACGCGATCTGGACGAACGTGAGTCGCCGCCGGTACTCCGGCCAGCGCTCAAAGAAGCGGCGTAGCGCGCGGATCCGCTCGGGCAGGCCCTTGGTGTAGTCGACTCGCTCCACCCCGACGCCGATGAACTCCGCGGCGATACCGAGCGAGGCCAGCGTGGCCGGGCGGTCGATCGGGCGCTCGCCGACGCCGAGGTCGGGAGCGACGCTGATCGGAAACGGCCGCACGTGCGTCGTGTGCTGGCCGCGGACGACGGTGAAGCGATCCCACTCGATGCGACCCTCGATGGCGCGCTCCACCGTCTCGAGGAAGTTGTTGCAGTAAAACTGCGTGTGGAAGCCGACGAGGTCGGCGCCGAGCATGCCGAGCAGGATGTCCTGCTGCCAGGGACAGATGCCGACCGCCTCGAAATTCGGCCACGGGATGTGCCAGAACAGCGCCACGCGGGCGTCGGGCCGCGCCTCCTTCACCAGGCGCGGCAGGAGCGCGAAGTGATAGTCCTGCACCAGCACGATCGGCTCCTCGACGTTCTCCATCTCGGCGAGCAGCGTTTTGGCGAAGCGCTCGTTGACGGTGCGGTAGTGCTCCCAGTCGCCGGCGCGGAAGCGCGGCCGCTCGTGCACGATGTGGCAGAGCGGCCACAGCCCCTCGTTGGCGAAGCCGTAGTAATAACCAGCTTCCTCCTCGTCGCTCAGCCACACGCGCCGCAGCGTGTAGGTCGGATCCGACGACGGCAGGCCGATGCGCTCGCCGACCTCGCGATCGGCGTTGCCGCTGCCATGGGCGACCCACACGCCGCCGCACGCCTGCATGATGGGGCCGAGCGCGGTGACGAGGCCGCTGGCCGGCTCTTGCTCGCGCACGACACGGCCGTCGCGCACGTGACTCACCGGCTCGCGGTTGGAGACGACGAACACCGGCCGGCCGCCGAAGCGGAGCTCGACGAACTGCTTGAGGCGTTCCTCGGTCCAGACGCTCTCGCCCGCCAGCCGCAGCCGCGCCTCCTGCTCGGCGGCGCTGCGCGCGCGCGCCAGCGTGCGCGCGAGGCCTGTCACCTCGGTGGCGAGCGGGCCGAACAGGCTCTCGTCCGCATCGGGCGGCGGCGGCACCGGACGGCCCGCCTTCATCTGCTTGGTCCACTCGGCGATGCGCTCGATCGGACGGGTGACGGACCAACGCACGAGCGCCCACGTGATGCCGGTGACGAAGAGCATGAGCACGCCCATCCGCACGGCCGTCCGACGCCACAGATCCCACTCGCCGGCTTCGAGGTACTGGGCGTCGAGCAGCACGGCCGCGGCGCCGACGGCGCGATCGTCCTGCTGCACGGGCACCACGTGGACCCAGGTCAGCCGGCCGGCCACGTTGTGAAAGCCGGCGACCGGCTCGTTGCGGCGGATCGCGTCGGTGACGAGCGGCGACAGCGGGCCGAGGAACGGGCGGACGTCCGCAGTCGCGCCGAGCATGCCGCCGAATCCGTCGTAGATGGCGAGGCCACGATCGGCGGTGCTGAAGCGGGCGAGCACGCGCTCGTAGCCGGCGCGCGCCCCGCGGGTCACCAGCCGCTCGGACGCCTCCGCAACGGCGGCGCCGACGAGGGTGGCGCGCCGCTTGAGTGCGTCGATCTGGCGCTCACGCTCCTCGCGGACTTCGAGGTACGCGAAGCCGGCCGAGACGACCAGCGTCGCCAGCCAGATGCCGCCGAGCAGGCGCACGAGGAAGCGCATGCGCCTAAGCTCCGAACTTCGTCAGCCTCTGGGCGTTGGCCATCACGAGCGGCATCAGATGATGGGCGGGAATCGTGCCGAGCGTGCCGATCGCGCACGCGCGCTCCGTGAACGCGGTGACCGGATCCGCACCGCAATAGCGACTCCACAGCAACGCGGGCACCGACTGCCAGCCGTGACCGACGAGGACCGACGGCGTAGCGTGGTCGCCCGACACCACGAGGACGTCGGGTCCCAGCGCGCGCACCTTCGGCACGTACGCATCGAAGCGCTCGAGGGCGGCCACCTTCGCGTCGAAGTCGCCGTCCTCGCCCGCCTTGTCGGTGTCCTTGTAATGCACGAAGAAGAAGTCGTACGCCTCCCAGTGTTCGCCGAGCGTCGCGATCTCACTCTCGAACGTCCCGCCGGTCTTCAGCACGTCCATGCCGACGAGCTTCGCGAGGCCGCGATACATCGGATAGGCCGCGATGGCGGCCGCGCGAAGGCCGTAGACCTCGGGAAAGCGCGGCAGCTCCGGCAGCTGATCGAACCCGCGCAGCAACACCATGTTGGCCGGCGTCGCATCGTGCAGCAGGCGCGCGGCCTCGGCGACGAAACGATTGACCAGATCGGCAGTCGTCGAGGCGTTCGGCTCGAGCGCGCGCACGGGCAGCGGCGTGGCGCCGAGCACCTGGGGATCGGTTTCCGACAGCCGTCCGCTCAGGCGCGGCCCGCGCAGCACGAGCACGAAGCGGTGTTCCTTGACGGGCTCGACGAAGACGTCGACGCCGGGCAGACGGATCGTGCGCAGTCGATCGGTGAGCCGCACGGCCACTTCGGTGGAGATGCGCCCCGCTCGCCGGTCGGTAATGCGGCCTTGCGCGTCGACGCTGCAGAAGTTGCCGCGCGCGGCGACGTCGCCGGCGCGCAGGTCGAACTCGATGCCGAGCGATTCGAGGACGCCGCGACCGACCTGAAAGCGCAGCGGGTCGTAGCCGAACAGGCCCAGGTGTCCGGGTCCGCTGCCGGGTGTGATGCCGGGCGCCACGTGACGGAGCAGACCGCACGCCGCTTCCGTGGCGAGCGCCGTGAGATTGGGGATGCGCGCCGTCTCGAGCTCCGATCGGCCCGTTTCCGGCCGGGGCAGTCCGCCGAGCCCGTCGAGCGAGAGCAGCACGATTTTGGTCGTGTTCGCCACCACGAGCTGGCGGATCAGATCGAGCATGGCGTCAAGTGTACCGGACGGCGCTATGCCTCCTTGACCGGGTTGTCCATCGAGCCGAGCGCATCGATTTCGACGCGACACACGTCGCCCGGCTGCAGAAACACCGGATTCGGCTTCATGGCGAACCCCACGCCCGGCGGCGTGCCGGTCGCGATGAGGTCGCCCGGCGAGAGCGTCATCAGCCCCGATAGGTACGAAATGAGGTAGCGCACGTCGAAGATGAACGTCTTCGTGTTGCCGTTCTGCATCTGCTTGCCGTTGACGATCGTGCGCAGACCGAGCGAGTGCGGATCGGCGATCTCCTGGCGATCAGCGAGGTACGGCCCCACGGGCGCCGCGGTCTCGAAGATCTTGCCCGCCATCCACTGGCTCGTGATGAACTGAAAATCGCGCGCGCTCGCGTCGTTGACGATCGTGTAGCCCCAGACGTAGTCGAGCGCGGCGTCGCGCGACACGTAGCGCGCCGTGCGGCCGATCACGACGCCGAGCTCCACCTCCCAGTCGAGCTGGCTGCTGCCGCGCGGGCGCAGGATCGGATCGCCAGGGCCGACGATCGAGGGGCTCCATTTGGCGAAGATCGGCGGCTCCTTCGGGATCGGCTGGCCCGCCTCGAGCGCATGATCGCGGTAGTTGAGGCCGATGCAGATGAACTTGCCGGGGTCGCTGATCGGCGCGTGCAGCCGCGCCGACGCCGCCGGGATCGTCACGGGCTCCTTGATGGACGCGACCGCCTCGGCGCTGGCCGCGCCTCCTTCGAGAAACTCGCGCGTGGAGGCAGGGACGAGCGCGCTTGCGATCTCCCGCGCCCGGATCACGCCGCGTGCGGTCAGCGTCGCCGCGACGCTCGCCGTGAGATCGACGATTCGATCGCCCTGGAGCGCCCCCAGGCGCGGAATCTGGCCGTTGGTGGAAAAGCGGACGAGCTTCATGGCTGACTGCCTCCCGAGCGAAAGGTATCGGGATTATAGCCCTTTCGGGCAAGCGGTCGTGTTCGCGCAGAATTCCGTGCATGCCCGGTACGGTCGGCGGGACAATAGGGCGCCACGATCGTGGGGTGGCGGCATCATACAGGGAGGTCGGTGTATGCGCAGGACATCAGTCGTGAGGTTCCTGACGTCGCTGATCATCGCGTCGTTGGCGTCGGCGGGGCCGCTGGCGCCGCTTGCGCACGGCCAACAGGGCGACCAGTCGGCGGAGGCGACGCAGCCGCAGCCCACGCCACCCGCGGAAGCGACGCAATCGGCGCCGATGCCGCCGACGGAGACGACGCAAGCGCAGGCCACGCCGCCCGCGGAGGTAGCGCAAGCGCAGCCGACGCCACCGGCGGAGGTCGCACAGCCGGTGCCGCCCGCGCCGCCCGTCCAAGTGGCACCCGTCACGCCCCCGCCCCCGCAGCCCGCTTACGGCGCGCAGCCCGCGCAACCCGATCTCTTCCAGGAAACGCTGAAGGCGCAGCGCGCCTCGGATCGCTCGCAGGCGCTCTATAACCTCGAGGCGGTCGTCGTGAGCGTCTTCCTGTTCCCCGGTCGCATCGTGACCTGTGCCGCGGGCACGGTCATCGGTGTGGGGCTTCTCGCGGTGTCGCTCGGCACGGGCTACCGCGCCGCCACCGGTATCTTCCACGAAGGCTGCGGCGGCAAATGG
>Ga0066705_10000120_pt1 | contig 16233 bp, 11 predicted proteins | sample GraSoiAngelo_154_FD_66506 | JGI IMG/M metagenome (GOLD analysis project Ga0066705, IMG submission 66506) | Grasslands soil microbial communities from the Angelo Coastal Reserve, California, USA - 14_1009_13_20cm | ecosystem: Environmental > Terrestrial > Soil > Grasslands | place: USA... | reverse complement strand
CGGGGTCTCGCTAACAACTGCAAATCTCACCAAATCAACAGAATACGACCAAGTCGACCGTCTCACTTTGCGGGCCTATTACGACGCGTACGGTAGCGAGCAGTCGGCCAAGGCAGTTGCCGTTTCCGTTGAAACTACATTCGGAGTGATCCGGGCACAGTTTACGGCACCGTTTGTTTTCGCGGGCGGAATCGTTGATCGACTAGGTCACTTCGAGGATGATGTGAGGCCCAGAAAATATGCGCAGAACATGGTAGCCTCACATAATCTCGGTATCGTCCTTAGTCGGATGATGAGAACGATCGACCGGACAGTGGGAACCGGGGTTCTATCCACTACCCCAGATCAGTAGCCGGGTGCCCCATCCTCTTCGCGTTCTTTGCGAAAGGGTGGGCCTAAGCTTTCGCCGCGCCTCCGAGCTTCCGTGGTGAAAAGCAAAAGGGCGGCTTGCGCCGCCGCGATAACTGCTCACTCCTGATCACTAACTCACCGCTTCAGATACTCCTTCGGCGACAGAATCGCCACGTTCCGCCATGGGTGCAACGACAGCAGATCCTGGTCGCCGCTCAGGATCACGCTAGCTCGGCCATTCAGCGCCACTTCCAGAAATCTGTCATCGTCGGGATCGCGGCACTCGTGGACCGGGTAAATGATCGGCACGAATTCGGCGACGCGGCCGAGCAGGCGCAGGAATTGCTTGCGGTCCTCTATGCTGACATAACGGTCAAACTTGGAGCGTCCGAGCACGTCCGCCAGTTCTTCCATGGTGGCTTCGGAAACCAGCAGGATCGATGCATCCACTGCCTTGCGAACCGCCAGGCCAGGGATCGAATCCGCCAGCAGAAGGCGGCTGACAAGGCAATTTGTATCAACGACAATGCGCTCGCGGCGGCGCACTTAGTCTTTGAGGAGCTTCTTCAGCCGTGCTTCGGTCAGACCTTTGGCCTTGGCCTGGGCTCCCACGCGATCGCAAAAGCGCTGGAACTCTGCCGTATTCAAGTCGCGCATCCGCTCGTATTCTTCCGCCGACATCACCACCGCTATATCCCGGTTCTGGCGGCGAATGACCACCGGTTCGCGCTGGGCTGAGTCAAGCAGGGCGGCCAGCCGTTGCTTCGCATCTGTGGCCGAAACAGATTTCATATGTCTATTGTAGCTGTTGTGGACAAAATGGACAATCACGCAGCTCATGGCCGACCAACGAAAAAAGCGGCGGCTCGCGCCGCCCCGGCCAACGACCGCCTCTACGTTCCCTCGCTCCATCCCGCCAGATACTCTTCTTGTTCGGGCGTCAGGCGGTCGATCTTGATGCCCATGGATTCGAGCTTCAGTTTGGCTACCCGCTTATCGAGCTCTTCTGGAACTTTGTAAACTGTCTTTTCCAGAGTCTTGTGATTCTTCACCATGTATTCGACTGACAGCGCCTGGTCGGCGAAGCTCATGTCCATGACCGACGCAGGATGACCTTCTGCTGAAGCCAGGTTGATCAGCCGTCCTTCGCCAAGCAGATTGATCTTGCGGCCATCGCGCAGCGAATATTCATCGACGAAATTGCGTGTCGCGCGTTTCGATGACGCCATTTTCTCCAGCGCCGGAATATCGATCTCCACGTTAAAGTGGCCGGAGTTGGCAACGATCGCGCCGTCTTTCATGACTTCGAAGTGCTGAGCGCCGAGCACGTTCTTGTTGCCGGTTACCGTGCAGAAAATATCGCCAATTTTTGCAGCTTCGGTCATCGCCATTACGCGGAAGCCATCCATCACAGCTTCGAGCGCCTTCGTCGGATCAACTTCCGTGATGATGACCTCGGCTCCAGCGCCGCGCGCCCGGCTGGCCAGTCCGCGGCCGCACCAGCCGTAACCGGCAACAACGAATTTCGATCCCGCAAGCAGGAAATTCGTCGCGCGAATAATCCCGTCAATCGTCGATTGTCCCGTGCCATAACGGTTGTCGAACAGGTGCTTGGTATCGGCATCGTTCACAGCCACGATTGGATAGCGCAGCACGCCCTCTTTCGCCATCGCACGCAGACGAATCACGCCGGTAGTTGTTTCCTCCGTGCCGCCGAGCACGCCATCGAGAACGTCCTGGCGCTTGGTGTGCAGAATGCTGACCAGGTCCGCGCCGTCGTCCATGGTGATGTGCGGCCGATGATCGATCGCCGCCAGAATGTGGCTGTAATAAGTGTCGCTGTCCTCGCCCTTGATGGCGAACACCGGAATCGCGTGATCGCGCACCAGACTGGCGGAAACATCGTCCTGCGTAGACAAAGGATTCGAGGCGCACAGCACCACATCCGCGCCGCCATCGCGCATGCAGATCGCCAGGTTCGCCGTCTCCGCGGTTACGTGGAGGCAGGCTGAAACACGAATACCTTTGAGCGGCTGATTCTTAATAAATTCTTTGCGGATGATCTGCAAAACCTTCATCGACTGGTTCGCCCAATCAATGCGCTTCTTGCCCAGATCGGCAAAGTCAAGATTCTTGATGTCACAATTCATTTGCGTCGGCGTAGTTGACATACTTCTCCTGTGGCGCTGAAAGAAATTTGTAAGATTTTATGTTTTTGCAGGGTAACTCTTCTCAGAAGATCAAAATACACCAAACCGGACACAAACCATCCTGTTGAAATCGGGCATTGGTGCTAGTCCGTGTAGCGCGGGCGCCCTCGCCCGCGTCCTAATAGCGCCAGCGTTCCCCCGTAGCGCCGGCGTCCTCGCCGGCTGTGGCGCGGGCGTCTCGCCCGCGCAAGAACGAAGAAGGCGCTTACCTCCGCACCGCTACCGGTTCCCGCACCCCGGCGTCGCTGGCCAGTTTGGCCGCCTTATCAGTCGCCTCCCAGGTGAAGTCCGGATCAATGCGGCCAAAGTGTCCATAGGAAGCAGTCTTTTTGTAAATCGGACGCCGCAGTCGCAGCGATTCAATAATCCCCTTGGGTGTCAACGAGAAATGCGCCCGCACCAGCTCCGACAAAATCGCCGGATCAACTTTGGCGGTTCCAAACGTCTCGACGAACACGCTCACCGGCTCGGCAACGCCAATGGCATAAGCAAGCTGAACTTCGCAGCGATCGGCGAGTCCGGCCGCAACCACGTTCTTGGCGACATAGCGCGCCATATAAGCCGCGGAACGGTCCACCTTGGTCGGATCCTTCCCGCTGAAGCAGCCGCCGCCATGCCGGCCCATGCCTCCGTAACTGTCGACGATAATCTTGCGTCCGGTTAATCCCGTATCGCCCATTGGCCCGCCAACCACGAATCGCCCCGTCGGATTGATGTGATACTTGGTATCGGCATCAAGCATATGAGCCGGTACCGCATGTTGAATCACGTGCTGTAGCACTTCCGCACGCAGCTTTTTGTTATCCACCAACTCCGAGTGCTGAGTAGAAATCACGACGGCGTCCACCCGCATCGGCCGATGGTTCTCGTCATACTCAACCGTCACCTGCGATTTGCCATCCGGCCTCAGAAAATCCAATTGCCCGCTTTTCCGAACCTCCGCCAAGCGCTGCGTCAAACGATGCGCCAGCAGAATGGGCGTCGGCATCAACTCGGCATTCTCGTTCGTCGCATACCCAAACATCATTCCCTGGTCGCCGGCGCCACCGGGATCGACGCCCATGGCGATGTCGGGGGACTGCTCGTGAATGGAGGAAATCACGGCGCAAGTTTCGTGGTCGAAGCCGTAGGTTGCGTCGGTGTAGCCGACTGACATGACCGTGCCGCGCACGATAGCGGGAAAGTCGACGTAGGCTTTGGTGGTGATTTCTCCGGCAATGAAGGCCAGCCCGGTTGTCAGCAGGGTCTCGCAAGCTACGCGGCTGGAGGGGTCTTCAGTCAGGCAGGCGTCGAGGATGGCATCGGAGATTTGATCGGCAATTTTATCGGGATGACCTTCCGTCACGGATTCTGACGTAAAAAGGTAGCGATTTCTGGATGGCACGGCGAGCTTCTCCTTCAAGCAATTTGAACGTTCCGTCTGGCAGGAAAATCAGAGTGCAAGGGCGTGTAAATCAACATTTTACAATCACTTAAAGCTACCAGAGAAGGGTGCCGGAGGCAATGATTCAGCGCTGCGCCACCCAAAACCGAGCGTTTCAGCAGCCTTCAACTGTAAGACTCACTGTGGAACCGGAGCTGCCGTCGTTGGCTTCGGGGGCGGCGGTTGCAGGCCATCGGCGCCAAACGTCAAGGTTTTGACCTCCCCGTAGTCTCCCTGCGAAGGAAGTTTCTTCCCATTGAAGGAAAGTTCCAACGCGCCCATATTTCCCGCTCTCAGCACGATCTCCTTCTCGGCCTCAACCGATTTTTCGGCTGGCGCGACCAACAAGTCGTGCATGACTGGTTTGCCATCGGCATCGATGAACAGCCAGGAATCTTCGCGCACTTTGATCAGAAGCGAGAATCGGCCCGAAGCACCCAATGTATTGGACGGTGTTGCGTTTGGCCCAGACGCAGAACCCACTGCCGCAGGTTCCTGTGCCGCAGGCTGTGACGGTTGCGTATTCGCTGGCTGAATGGAAGGGGCCGGAGTACTCCGTGCAGCAGTGCTTGGAGCAGCCGGTTCAGCCTTCCGCGCCTGGACCGGCGCCGATGACCGGCTGGCTTCTTTCGCCGACTTTTCCTGGGAATAGAATGCCCACATCGCCAAGCCGAATGCAATCATTACCAGTGCGAGAGCAAGCCAACCCCAAGGAATTTCAGCTCGGGGGCGATCTGCTGGAGGCTCGATTTTTGGCGGCGGCTGTGGCATGGCAACGGTCGGCGCCTCCGGCTGGCTTGGGGTTACAGCGGCGAGGTAATCGGCAATTGCCTGCTCCTCGTCGATCCCAAGATGACGAGCGTAGGCGCGAACAAAGCCTTTGTTGAAGATGCCGCCGGGGAGTTGGTCGAACTGCTCTTCTTCAAGAGCGCGTAGAAATCTGCTACTAATCTTGGTGGAGGCAGAGATATCGTCCAGCTCGATTTTGCGCTGCCGGCGTTCGCGTTTTAATCTTGCGCCGAATGATTCCATCCGACGTTCTCCTGCCGCCTTCTCAGGATAAATATAAGTTAATTATGCGCCCCAAAGGCTGGTAATTCAGCCAGCCGGGAACCGGAGTAACCAACCCCAATCATTTTCCACCATCTGATGCCCTTCGGCTCGTGGCTTCGCGGGTTCTAGTTACTAAGGTTGATTGCCGCTGCTTTCCCACGCCGCATATAATTTTAAAACTTCCTGACCACCTCGAGGAATGCGGTTGATGACCAAGGCCACGGGCACGGATCGCAAGGTTCAGGAAATCACCATCTTCCACGATGTGGCTAAAGCCCTGACCTCGTCGCTCGATCTTGATTCCATTCTGCAAACCATCATGGAAAAAATGGCGGAATATTTCCGCCCGGACACGTGGTCGCTGCTCATGGTGGATGAGGAGAAAGACGAGCTGTATTTCGCCATCGCGGTGGGCACTGCCTCAGAAACGCTGAAAAATGTGCGGCTGAAAGTTGGAGAGGGAATCGCCGGATGGGTGGCGAAACACGGCGAGCGCCTGATTGTGCCGGACGTATACACCGATCCGCGATTTGCCAAAAGAATCGACGAGATGACGAAGCTGGAGACACGCTCGATTATCTGCGTGCCGCTGCGCTCGAAGCTGCGTGTTCTGGGCGTGATTCAGTTAGTGAACGTGAATATGGACCACTTCACCGACCAGGAAACGTTCTTTTTGCAATCGCTGTGCGATTACGCCGCAATCGCGATTGAAAATGCCCGCTCGGTTGAGAAGATTCAGGAACTCACCATTACCGACGACTGCACCGGGCTGTTTAACGCGCGGCATCTGCACCGGACGTTGGAAACCGAGGTGTATCGGTCCTCGCGTTTTGGCTACGAATTCACGGTGCTCTTCATTGATCTGGATCATTTCAAGCAGGTGAATGACACGCACGGCCACCTGATCGGCAGCAAGCTGTTAGCAGAAATTGGATACCTGATCAAAGCCCAACTGCGCCTGATTGATTATGCCTTTCGCTACGGCGGAGACGAATTCGTAGTCTTGTTGCCGCAGACCAGTAAAGATTCGGCGCTGGTAGTGGCACGGCGTCTGCGGGATACGCTCCGCACCAGCACTTTCTGCCAGGAAGAAGGACTGAACCTGAACGTTCGCGCCTCAATGGGCGTGGCAACTTTTCCGCACGACGCAAAGGATCCGCATGACATCATCCGCCAAGCCGACGAAATGATGTACCTGGTGAAGAACACCAGCCGGGACAACATTGGGATCGCGCAGCGGGGTGTGATGAAGTAGGGGTGGTACAGCCGACGAGACGCCGGCGTCTGCCGAGGAGCGCCTAGCTTTTTCCTTTGCCCAGGTTAGCGCCCAACAGCGGGGCTAACGCTGGGGCGCCAAGGCCAATCTGCCCGGTCTAAAGACCGATTACTTACTCGACTCCCTGCGTTCCGACGCACGGTTTCCTGAATTGGTGGGCAAAGTCGGGCTGCCGCAGTAGCGATGTTCACATAAACGGTCGATAAGTGCGTTTCTCGTTCCTAATCCGTTAGATCTCAAGCGCGTCAAAGCTGGGCTCCGTGAGAAACTCAGCGTTTCGCTGGATTAGAAATCGGGAACTCTGTATCAAAGCAGCCACCATCTGGTGCCCTTTTCATGTTCTCGAGCACTTCCCGTTTTTATCCGAAATCATTGGCGCGCGATGTCGAAGAATCATGGCGATCATACTCTTCGTGACGATAATCTCCACTGGTTTAGAGGACAGAAAAAGGCGAACCGTCGAACCAAGAAGCTTGCTCATCGCCGAACTTTCGGCTCATCGAAGTTGGGTCTCAGGCGAGCGTTACAGATTAATGCTGTCCGGCACACTGGCCCTTAGTGACGATGCCTCGGATTGCCTTCTTCTGGCGCGTGAAGTACGTGACAGATGTGCCGGCATGGTTATCGGCATAGGCAACGTTGATGCGATGGTTCGGATCAATCGCGATCTGGAAAAAGTCAGCGAGACTGCGATCAGAGCTGCCCGTTAGGCCGCCAGTCGAGATTTGCCCCGTGTGGTTGCTGTGGTCTGAGGCCTGGCTCAGCGTGAAAACCGGTGCGGCCGCGTGACCATTGACGCTCTCCGCAACGAAGACGTTCCAGTGCGTGTTGGTCGCCGAAATCGTGTTCGAATTGCCAGCTGCGTCGGCACCATACCAAGCGATCGCCACGTGCCCGCTGGCATCGGCTGCGACCCAGGGGAATACATTCGACTTTCCGGCCTGGGTCGTGCCTTGAGTTATCTTCAGGGCCGGAGACCAGGTTGTCCCCAGAGTGGTCGAGTAGGAGTAATAGATGTCTGTATTGTCCGACCAGACCGAGTATAGGTAGCCAAAATTGTCTACTGCGAGCGCGGGAAACAGATTGCCGAGTCCAAGCCCACTAGAACAGGTCGAACCTGCCCCGCAGCTGAAGATCTTGTAGTCCTTAAACGTGTACGTCGGTATCGTCAGACTCACGTTCGACGCCACCGCAACGTAGGCAGCGTTGATGAACTTGCTCGAGTTTTGCGCGTTGTCCGTCGGGTTGTCGGGGGCGACAAAGATCTGGTACAGGTTGCCGTGGCTTGGACAACTACTGCGGTCCACCTTAATCTGGCCAGCGATGTTGCCCGTAGGAGGACCTGCGCTCGGCTCCGTCGCAGCGTCAACTGCTTGATTCGCAGCGTTGTCGTATGTCTGGCCTCCATCGTTCGACCGTTGCACAAAGATTTGAGAGGTAGTTCCGAAATCATGGTATTCCATGTAAACATGATTCGGATCGTCGACGGCGTCGATCCACATGCGATCGTCGAAGGGAACCCCGGCTGCGGCCACGTCGGGAGTGCTGAAGGTATCCGCACGGTCGGTGGAGTGGCTGGCTGTGACTTCCGCTGCTGTGAGGCTGACTACGGCGAGATTTGGAATGTTCATGTTCGATGAGTCCGGAGTGTTCACTGCAACATCCCCATCGCCTCCTCCGGGCGCCAACCCGCTCGTAGTACAGAAGGTAGTCACGAAGATGCCGCAATCCGGTTGAGCTTCGTACTTGAACGGCAGGGTCCCATTATTGTTCGGCTTCCCATCTTTAGCTTGATACCAACGCCATAGGTCGAGACCGCCTGGCACTCCGCGGATGGATTCGACATAGATCGTGCCCTGCGAATCCACGATCATGCTGGGCTCGACGGCCTGACCTGCCCCTGCGGGCAGACACAGACTCTCATTGGGTGTGTAATTCGAGGTTCCACTCCCAACAAACGCCGGGACAGCCTGATTGCTCGGACAGTTGTGCTGGCCAGTGGGGCCACCGAGCGAGCGATTCGGGGCTTCCGGATTAATTTCGATCGGAAAGTTGGAGATTCCGGTCGTCGCGCTGAAGCCGACAGTGTTCTTCAGAAAATCGCCGTCAGCCGTGGAAATCGTAAATACAGGGATTGTTGACGGTGCGTTGACTGCAGAGTCGCGGATGAGCAGGAGGGCCACGCCGCCCGCGAGCTTACAGTTGTCGGCAATTTGCGCGAACAGCGTAGGCCTGGGAAGATCACGACTATCGGCTAGGCAGATTCGCCCGCTGGTTGCAGCCGGAAAATCGGTAAGCACCCCACCACCGTTCGGGACAAAGACGAAGTTCGCTGTAATCTTCGTGCTGATGTTCGCGGGGGTGGGACTTGCGTTCGAGGTGGTGGACCAAGTCACCAGAATACAATGTGTAACGGGGGAGATACAGGCAGTCATGTTCGACGGTTGTGGGCCCCCTCCGAGGACATCAACCGTATTCTGGGCGGCCAGAGGAGCGATGCCAACTAGCAACATGCTCGCGCACAAGAACATAAGCTTTCTCATTGGTTTTCCCTCCTGGTCGCGTGTCTTTCGACGGCGAAGCGCAGTTAATTAGCCAATCCGATCTCGAATAGCTTCAAGGCGATTTAGTTCCCGGGAAATGAAGTAAGCCAATTAGGCCCGTAGGCACATGAAGAAAAGTGCTAAGTTCGGCCGACTCGATTGCTGTTTACCCACGACCGGTGGCAGCCGGCATCCAGAGATGTTGGTTGCGGTTTTACGGTTGTATGGGCAGCGGAAGTTTTCGCGGGCTAGGCTTTGCTGAATCTAAGAGGGGCCCTTGTAAATGCGCACGACGAGCTCTTCAGGTCGATGCCGAAGCCGCTCGCGCCTTCTGGGCCGCCCGCCAGTAACTTCCGATCAGATCTTTGAGCGAGACACAGTCGCGGAATCTCATCCCAGAACGGCACTTGCCGACTGTGTCCCGCCTTCGCCTAAGAGAGTGTACTGGCAGAGCGAACTGCATTCTGGGCACGGGAAGCGCTCGACCGCTTTCGAGGGAATCGGATCGTTTCTTGTCGTGATTGCTGAACGAAAGTGGCGAACACTTGGCTAGTCTGAGCTATAGGCGGATATTCAGCATGTATGGGCAGATTCCCTATCGTGATGGGCGGATGTCAAGAGTTCGACAATAAGAGGCCTGGGTGGCCCCATATCCACAGTTAGGGCACGAGTTAGGAATATAGCTTCATACTAGAGAATATGCACAGGCAGGTTCCGCACGAAGCCGCCGCCCCGGCCGCCCCGTTTTCGGGTTCAACAGTCTGTCGCTGTGACTACCGTCCCCGCTGCGCACACCTAGGGCTGGTTTAACCTGCTCCCGGATCAGCTCGCGGTCGAACCCCACTCAGACGGATCGCGCAGGATACGCGCATCCCGGCCAGAACCCGCGAATCTCGGCCGGAGATTGGAACGAGTTGTTCAGCAAGCCGTAGGTCTGCAACTTTCAGCAACCACGGCTCTCCTGTACATCGCTCTTGCGTCCCGGTAGGTTCCTAGCTTATGCGACTTCTTTTATTGCTATACAACCTTTTTTAGAGCTTGTGCTACTTAGCTGCGCGACCAGGTACTCTCCTGGATCCCAAAGCTGCTTCAGCCGACTTTTGGCGCGGAGGTTAGAAATGCCCATTTCGATTCGAATACGTAGATGGATCGTTCCCTCGCCTTTCACGTCAATTCTGGTTGCCGGACTCCTCCTAGTTCCGGATCTCGCGCGTGGCGGCACCTCAACCGGGTTCACTACGCAAGTTTCGCCCAGGTCGCAGACGAACGCGACCGAACCGTCGGTGGCCGTCGATCCATCAGATGGCACTGTCTGGGTGGCGTGGCAGGCGTCCGGTACCCACGTCGCCCGGTCGGACGACGGCGGCAGAAGCTGGCATCAGATGTTATCCGAAAGCGACGTCGGCGACGTGGATGTCCGCATTGGTGGACCGACGGCGTGCATGGTTCCAAGCTCCGGATGTCTTCCGAAAACGCGTCGCGTGTACGTGACCTCGCTTGAGGAGACGCCGCTCCCGCTACAAACGCACCTCGCCTACTCGGATGACCGGGGTGCGACGTGGACGGTGAACAACGTCGCGGCCTTCAACCCGTCATTCATCGACCGACCGTGGCTCGCCGTTTACCCCAGTCTAGTCTCGGCCACGAGCGACTCGGTCTACATCGCCTACCACGACTTCTCGGCGAGTCAGATCTGGGTCGCGAGCTCGCACGACGGAGGCCAAGTGTTCGTGCAGACCAACGTGTTCGCCAACGACCCGAACGCCGAGGTCCAGTCGTTCTGCAACACTGTTCCGAGCGACATCGAAGTTGATCCCAACACGGGCGAGGTCTACGTCCAGTGGATCACCGCCGACCCAGTTGCCAACACAACCCAGGGCTGCAACATCAGCCAGATCGAGAATTTCCACCAGGTCTGGGTAGCACATTCCGCGAATGGAGGCATTATCTGGGACGCACACCTTGTGTTTGACGGCGGCCCCACCACGAACACGGACAAGATCTTCGCAACGCTCGCGGTCGACCGGGCCGGCAACATCTACTCGGTCTTCCCGGACAACATTACGGCTTCTGACCGCTTCGACATCTGGTTCTCCCACTCCAGCGACAAAGCGAAGACATGGTCACTGCCCGTCAAGGTCGACAGCGACAAGGGCACGCACTACTTCCCCTGGATCGCGGGCGGTAGCAACGGACGCGTCGACTTTATCTGGCTGAACTCCCCCGACTACACGCCCACCGACACCGAGCAGTCGCCGTGGTGGACGTATTTCGCGCAGACGACCGACGGGACCGACGCGGTACCCAAGTTCAACCAGACCTCCGCCTCGAGCAGTGTCATGCACGTTGGCGGCATCTGCACGAATGGAATCTTCTGCAGCGTTAGCGGCGGCAATCGTGACCTCGCCGACTCAATCTCGATCGCGATCGATCGCGGCGGCAGCGCTGCACTTGTCTGGACTGATCAGGGACGTGTCCTCAACGGCCCGACGCACATCGAATACGGCTGTGTGACGGCCCAGCAGTCGGCCATTGCTGGGGCCAACTCGGGCCTCAGCTGCAAAGGACCTGCAGGACCTTAGCATAGGAAACAGCTTGAAGGTGTGAGGTAATGCTGGACGCCCGTCTCGCGGGTAAGCTGTTCTTGCAGTATCGCCGACACGACAAAATTTGTCCCCGAGCCGCGGCTACTGGACATTCTGGCTTAATTTTCTGCTAGAGCTTAAACCTCACGACAGTCGCAATCACGAGAAATACCCAAAACAACGGGGGTGTAAACACCGAACAAGCCCTATTCAGTTAGGGGATGCAGAGAGGGAAGGACCGGTGGCCCATTCGAGCCTGGGTTTCGCTTGAGTGGGGGCAGTTCTACAGCTGGAGAGAGTCTTGCTGCCGCTCTTTCGTGTTTCGGGTCGTCTAGTCCGGCTCGAATTCTACAGTCCCTCACAGTCGGTTGCGTAGCGGAGAAAACTGCTCCACTCAAACACAGGGTCCCCTTCGACTTCGCTCAGGGCAGGCTCTCCACCCCGCAGATCACCGCTCTCGCGATGATTTGCTCCGGTCGGGATGACAGAATTGATGTGATGAACAAACCCCACTCAAGCCAAAAGGCGGGCTTGAGCGGGACACCTGCGCGGGATCACTTAGCCCCTATTCACGGGCCATTCACATCCCTTTACGAAAAGAGCCGACCTTGAAGGTCGGCTCGCGCCCAGCTTGCTAGATCTGACACTCGCATCGGCACGGGACCTCGGTCTCGTCGGTTGCGATCGCATGGACACTGAGCTGGCGGGGAGTTTCGGCCGCAATCGTTGGAGCTCGAAGCCCTGAACAGGTAGATGGCTGGATTGATGCAGCCAACCTGGAGCTGAGTCCGGGTGATTTAGACGAGATCGCGACGGATATCGAGCGGACCGGCGCTGGGAGCGGTCCTGCTACGCCGAAGATGGAGACTGCGAAGCGCCAAAATGTTGCGTAGTGGTATATGGAAGGAGAAACCGGCGCCAATTCACGGATTTTGCACCGGTATTTCAGTAGAGGCTAGCTCTAAATGTTCGTAGTCGGCGAAATCTCCCAATCTCCCAAACTAAAGCCTGCCGGACTGACTAACGTACAATCACTCCATGCTCACGGTTGGGTCGGAAGGTCTCTACGAATGGCTTGTCTCGGACCAACAATTTGACCTCTTGCAACTCTGCCCGGAGGTTGTCCTCAGAAGATACGTAGCTATCACATCTATTGACAGCGGTTCGCTCGTACCTACTGAGAAACAGACGCGGGCCGGCTGGCAGAGTCGGGGGAAAATTGCGTACAGCCCCCGAGTTCAGAGTGTGGAGGAGATACCGTCGGCTGGTTGGGACGAATGGTACATCTTCGACAAGGCAGTTGACCTCGGTGCAAGTCACCTTGCAGACAGTATCTTTGAAGTTCCACAAGAGCCGGGACACGTAAGCGTTTTTGTGAACTATGGCTTTGCCTTGCACCCACCCGAAAGGGCAAAGCTCGCCACTCTGTTCTGGCCACAAATCGCGAGGATTAGCCCGGAATCCTACGTAGCGGATAATGATTACCTGACTTTCGTGAGCGGGAACAAGGCTCTTTTCGCCAGTGTTCTCGATGCCGTGAAAACCCTGGATGGTGCTACGGCGAAATTGTCATTGGATCACGGCGGGCACTGCTAAACCGCCGGCATGTCGCGCAGCTTGTAGATGCACGGATAAGTCGGTGCACACTCAAAATGTTTGCACCGGCGATTCTAGCTGCGAGATGTCACTCTCTGTCATATTGGAACCTTGAGTGCTCTCAGTCAGCACACAACGAACTGTTATCACAGGAGATGAATGCGCAAGCACGTCAGCCAAGTGATGGAGCTGCTCAAGATCCGCGCCTTAATAAAGCCTGCCGGGGTCTCGGCGGGATTGATCATTTTTGCGAGCACCGCTCTTCTGTTCTCCCAATCCATCAGGGAGCGATCGCACGATGTAAAGAATGGCGAACGCATTTATAAATCGGGATGCATTGCCTGTCATGGCGCCACTGGCCAAGGCGCACCTGAAACGCTGACCGAATTCAAGCGTCCTGACACTTTCCCTGACTTTACCCGTTGCGACCAGACCACCCCCGAACCGAACTCAGCGTGGAAAGATGTAATTGCTCATGGCGGACCGGCACGCGGGTTCTCGCAGATCATGCCCGCCTTCGGCGAACTGCTCGCGTCGGACCAAATTGACGATGTGATCGCGTACCTGCGGACTCTTTGTCGCAACACCCACTGGGCTCGTGGCGAACTGAACCTGCCACGCGCGCTGATTACGGAAAAGGCATTTCCGGAAGACGAGGAAGTGATCTCAACCGCCATCAATACCCACGGCGCTCCTGGCAACACGACGGACATCATTCACGAACAGCGCTTCGGCGTTCACAACCAGATCGAGGTGGATGTTCCGATTGAGTTTCAAGATCAGTCAAACGCTCAGTCACACACCTGGTATGGCGGCGTGGGAGACGCAACCCTGGGAATTAAGCGCGAGATGTTTTCGAGCCTGCGAACGGGATCGATCCTGAGCCTGTTTGGCGGAGTTATCGTGCCCAGCGGCAGCAGGAGCCGCGGCTTCGGGACGGGTACCACGACGTTCGAGACCTTCGCAGCCTTTGATCAACTGTTCCCGACCAACACATTTGTGCAGCTGCAGGCTGGAGTAGATTTGCCGCGACACACCGATATCGCGCCTCAGACGGTTTTCTGGCGCGCCGCTCTGGGGCAGAGCTTTGCTGCAGACCACGGCCTTGGGCGATTGTGGTCGCCGATGGTGGAGTTCGTCGCCGATCGCGATCTTGTCGATGGAGCAAAGACGAACTGGAACGTCGTCCCTCAGATGCAAGTCACCATCAGCCGCAGGCAACATATCCGCGCGAATCTCGGTTTCAACCAGCCATTCACCAACACGCGAGGCCGGCAGAACCAGGTCGTCTTCTACCTGCTGTGGGATTGGGCCGATGGCAAGCTGTTAAAGGGTTGGTGATGCAAAAGATTCTCCTGGGATCGATTACGGCTCTGACATTACTCGGCCCGCCGTTAATGCGCGCCGGCGATGCGCATTCATCTCTGAAGCCGGCTTTTCAGACCTCAGACCGCTGTGTCGCTTGTCACAACGGAATGAAGACGAAAGCTGGGGAAGATTTCTCGATCGGCACCGAGTGGCGCGCGAGCATCATGGCGAACTCCTCGCGCGATCCGTACTGGCAAGGGAGTGTACGACGGGAGACGATCGATCATCCGACCGCAAGCGCCGACATTCAGGACGAGTGCTCGCACTGCCACATGCCAATGGCTTTCTATGAATCGCATTTGCGCGATAAGAAGAATGGTGTCTTCTCGCATCTTCCGTTTGATCCCGATAACAAGGACAGCGCCGCAGCCATGGACGGAGTCTCCTGCTCGATATGCCATCAGATTTCCAAAAAGAACCTAGGAACTCCGGAGAGCTTTGTTGGGAATTTCATCGTCGATCCGCCTGAAGCCCCCAACCAGCATGCAGAACATGGGCCGTATTTCATCGATTCCGGACACCAGCGCGTAATGGAGAGTTCTACGGGTGGCTTCGTTCCCGGCGAGGGGATGCAGATTCGCGACTCAGCCCTGTGCGCGACTTGCCACACCCTGTATACGACCGCTCTCGGCAAGGACGGCAAACCGGTCGGTTCCCTGCCTGAGCAGGTACCATACCAAGAGTGGCAGCACAGTTCTTATGCCGGAAAGACGAGTTGCCAGAGTTGCCACATGCCCGAAGTGGACGGTCCAACTCCAGTCACTTCTCTGTTCGGGATACTCCGTCCGGGTGTAAGGCGCCACTCCTTCGTCGGCGCAAACTTCTTCATGCAGCGCATACTCAGCACCTATCGCCAGGACCTGAGCGTAACGGCGCTCCCCGAGGAGCTCAATGTCGCCGCGCAGCACAATGTGAATTTCCTTCAGTCGTACAGCGCGCGCGTGAGCATTCGCAACATCGCGGCGAGTGACGGCAAGCTCCATGCTGACGTGTTCGTCGAGAACCTTACTGGACACAAGCTGCCGACAGCGTATCCTTCACGGCGGGCATGGTTGCACGTCGTGGTTCGGGACCGAGATGGAAAAACTGTGTTCGAATCTGGCGCGCTGAATCCTGACAGCTCGATTCAGGGAAACATCAACGACGCAGATCCCACGCGCTTCGAATCGCATTTTCGCGAGATTACCAGCAGCGATCAGGTGGAGATCTATGAGCCGATTCTGAAGGACTCTGACGGCCACGTCACCACCGGACTGATCAATGCTGTCGGGTACCTCAAGGACAATCGCCTGCTGCCTTCCGGCTTCGACAAGAGTTCTGCAGAAAAGGGCATTCAGGTGGTTGGAGACGCTGCCGAGGATCCTGACTTCACCGACAAAGGCAGTCTGGTGCGGTACTCGGTTGCAGTGGATCCATCAGCGGGTCCTTTCCACATGGAAGCCGAACTCTGGTATGAGCCGATCGGATACCGATGGGCCCATAACCTTGGAGCTTATCAAGCGCAGGAGACCCAGCGGCTGGTGAATTACTACGACTCGCTGGCCTCAGGCGCAGCGGTGATTCTGGCGAAGGCCGAGGCAACGAAATAGCAATAACTCAGAGTGGCACAGGCGAGTAGGTTAACGAGATTGCGGGACACTAGATCCAACAATCTGACGTCGACACAGTTGTCGAACTTGAACTGCTCAGTCGCCACTCCGACTGGACGGGTGGCCCTCGATAAGAACGAAGGCGTTGTCAAGGCATAATTTTCCTAGGCGGTGTGAAGCACCGCTGAATTTGCCAGAGAGAAGCGAGGAACAAGACTCTGGAAATTTCACGCGAATCA
>Ga0066705_10000119_pt1 | contig 16241 bp, 14 predicted proteins | sample GraSoiAngelo_154_FD_66506 | JGI IMG/M metagenome (GOLD analysis project Ga0066705, IMG submission 66506) | Grasslands soil microbial communities from the Angelo Coastal Reserve, California, USA - 14_1009_13_20cm | ecosystem: Environmental > Terrestrial > Soil > Grasslands | place: USA... | reverse complement strand
TTTCAGCCAGAGAATGGAAGCCATAGTCTTAGCGTCACGAATAGTGCCACTCAGCACCCAGTTAACTGCTTGGTTAATAGGAAGAAACCGTAGCTGTATAACTTCATCTTCCTCGGGCTGCGCTTTGCCTTGCCTAAGGCCTCGGGCCAAATAGACCGACATGGATTCAGCGACAAACCCGGGCGTAGCGAAAAATTTCAGCACCCGCTTCCAGCGCGCGGCGGTGTATCCGGTTTCTTCCAGCAGTTCACGTTTGGCGGCTGTTAGCTCGCTTTCGCCGGGGTCGATGCGACCGGCCGGCAGCTCCCATAAGAATTGCTCAGCAGCATGGCGATACTGGCGTTCCAGCAGGATGGAGGGCTCCTGCCCAGTCTCATCCACGGCGAGAATAACTACGGAACCGGAGTGGCGCACAATGTCGCGGCGCACGCGTACGCCGGCAGGCTCGATGATCTCGTCGGATGTAACCCAGAAAACTGGTCCGCGATACACCTCGCGGGAAGACAGAACGCGGGCTTTAACGGCGCCGCGGGGTGATTTGGGCATGCAGACAATATATAGAAGAATTTGATGCAGGCGCGGGCGTCCGCGCACGTGCCGAGGTCCAGATTCGGGAGCGCCGTTTTGCTCCAAGCTGAAAACCCCTGCTATGCTGCCGCGATGGCAGCCAAGCCGGAAATCGCGCTTGTCGGGCCTGGACGGTTGGGCAGCGCGCTGGCCCTGGCACTCGCAGGTGCGGGATACCGAATCCGGGAAATAGTTTCGCATGAGAGGTCAACGCCTGCGGTCCGTAAGCTGTCGAGAGCCGTAAAAGCCAAACTCACAAATCTCCGGAGCGCCAAGCTGGATGCCGGTCTCGTCTGGATCTGTGTTCCAGATCGCGAAATCGTTTTTGCGGCGCGCAAACTTGCCTCGCTCACATCCTGGAAGGGGAAGGTCGCTTTTCATTCCAGTGGGGCGCTGGCCAGCGACGAGTTAGACATCTTGCGGCATCGGGGAGCAGTCGTGGCTTCCGTTCATCCACTGATGACGTTTGTCCGGGGATCAGTTCCTTCGCTGAAGGGCGTACCGTTTGCGATTGAAGGCGATGCAGAGGCCGTCAGCATGGCGCGGCGCATTGTGCGTGATCTCGGCGGGGAGAGTTTCAATCTGCACAAGCAGGACAAAGCTGCGTATCACGCATGGGGAGGCTTCGCGTCGCCGTTGCTCATCGCGCTGCTGGTGACCGCCGAGCGAGTGGCCAGGGTGGCGGGCTTTTCGCCGGGAGATGCGCGAAAGAAAATGCTGCCGATTTTGCGGCAGACAATTTCGAATTACGCGAAGCTGGGTCCAGCTGGCGCATTCAGTGGACCGCTCGTGCGGGGAGATGCGGCGGTTGTAGGCGAGCACCTGCGAGTGTTGCGAAAGGTGCCGGTTGCCCGCGAAGTCTATGTGGCGCTCGCGCGAGCCGCGTTGCAAACGATTCCGGTGCAAAACAAGAAAGAACTTGCAAAACTAATTGAGTTGGGCACGACTAACGCAGCAAGTCCCGGCAAGAGGTCACGCACGCGTCCGGCTCGTAGCGCGACAATTCGGCAAAGCTGAACGTGCCCGTGCCTACGGCAACCACTTGCGCGCCCGCTCCGTGAGCTGCTCTTATATCTTCAGGCGTATCACCAATGAAACAGACGCTCGCTGCCCTCCCTAGTTTTCGTCGCGCATGTTCAACCGCATTGCGAAAAATGTTTACGCGCGCTTCGCATTGATCGCTAAAGAAGCCGAAACTGAAGAACTGCCGTAGCCCCGCAGCTTCCAGCTTGTGCCAACCCACGGTTTCGAGATTTCCTGAGGCGACGCCCAATAGTGTGCCGGCAGCTTGCAATTTTGCGAGAACCTCAGGGATACAGCAACAAACATCAGCCGCGATGCGGTTCGCGTTGCCGCTTACTTCAGCGCACACAATTGCCAGGGCCTCCGGCAGCTTGGCTTCGAAAACATCGCCTGAAATTCCTGAGCGCTCGAGCACGGCGCGCAAAATCCCCAAATCGGTTTTTCCGTGATATGCAATGCCGTCGATCGTGGCATCTACTCCGTATACCTCGCGGATGGCTCGGTTCAGCGCGTTGTAGTGAACCAGATCACGGGTGACCAGGAGAGTCCCGTCGATATCGAACAGGTAAGCATCGAAGTCCATCCAGCGGAAGCCCACGGATTGGATTAACGTCTGGCTTTGAAATTCATTCATGAAAGATGTGGGACTTCCCCCCGCACGATCTGCGGATTCTTTGCGCTAAGAGAGCTCTTGACCGCGGGCTTCGCAAAGATGACACGTCGAGATTGTTATGTAATCATCAACCGCTCGATTTTCTTCGCCTTGCCTGTGGTCTCGTCGCAGTCGATCACTACCGCGCATAGCCGGACATCGCCCGTTGCTGGTTCGAAGCGCACAGGCATATTGTTCAGAAACTTTCCAACGATTAATTCTTTCTTCACCCCAATTACGCTCTCATATGGCCCAGTCATTCCCGCGTCGGTGATGTACGCCGTTCCGCCGGGAAGCACGCGCTCATCGGCGGTAGGAACGTGCGTGTGCGTGCCCACAATCGCGGTAACGCGTCCATCCAAATACCAGCCGAGCGCAATCTTTTCTGACGTGGCCTCGGCATGCATATCGACAAAAATCACCTTGGCCTTGATTTCTCTTAATAGCCGGTCCGCAACTCGAAAGGGATCATCGTTCGAAGTCATAAACACCCGCCCTTGCAGATTGATCACGGCATAGGGGGCATCTTTCTTGCGGCCCTCATAAACTCCCCAGCCCGGCAGGTCAGGCGCATAGTTCGCAGGGCGAAGAATTCTTCGTGCCATGCTGTTCTGATTGCCATCAGTCATCTGGAAGTAATCGACAATCTCGCGCTTGTCCCAGACGTGATTGCCGGTGGTGATCACGTCAATGCCCAGCTCGAATAAATCTTCGGCCAGCGGAGGTGTAATGCCGAAGCCAGCAGCCGCGTTTTCCCCATTGGCTATGATGACGTCAGGAGCATGTTGTTTGACGAGATCTGGCAAGCGTTCCTTGACGATAGTCCGTCCCGGTCTGCCGAAAATATCGCCGATGAAGAGAATGCGCATGTAGATATGGCCGACTTCTGATGGTACCACGCGCAATTTTTCCTTCCGTGCGCTTGCCCAATTCCTTCGTGTACCTTCGTGCCCTTAGTGATTCTCCGGTTGTTGTGGAATCACGAGGATTCACGAAAAGAGCTATCGGCCGCCAATTTAGCGACGCAGCTCCGCAGTTTTGAGGAAATCGTAGTTGCCTGATGGATTCAAGGTGAGCCCCTGCACACGCTTCGAGTGGACGAGCACGTTGTCTTGATACCAGAGGTTGATGTAGGGAAGCTCGTCGGCAAGAATCCGCTGAATTTCCGCGTAGAGCTGCTTGCGGGTGTTCTGATCGAGCTCGCTGCGCGCCTGGTCGATGAGCGCATCCACGCGCGGGTTGGAGTAGTAGCTGCGATTGGCGCCGTGCGGGGCGAACTTGTCGCTGTGGAATACATATTCGAAAATATCCGGATCTTCGTTGCCGCCAATCCAGCGCAGTGAGTACAGCTCAAACTCGCCGTGAGTGACGTCAGAAAAAAAGGTCGCGAACTCATAGGTGCGGATATCGAGCACGATGCCCACATCTCTTAATTGCTGCTGAAACACCGCCGCCATCAGGCGCGTGCTTTCCTCGGTAGAAGTTTTCATGGTGAGGTGAAAGCGCACGCCGTTCATTTCGGGATATCCCGCCTGCTGCAGCAACTGCCGCGCCCGCTCCGGATTGTGCTCGTAATGGGGCACGTCGCCGTTATAGGCCCAGCTCTCGGGAGGCAAAATACTGTTCGCCGGACGCGCAAAATCACGCCAAAGATAGTCGAGGATTGGACCACGATCGATGGCATACGCCAGCGCCTGCCGCACCCGCACATCTTTCAAAATGGGATCACGAATATTGAATGCTAGATAGCCAAGCACTGTGCCGGGCGCGCGCAGCGTTTGCAGGCTTGAATCGTGTTGCAGGGTGAGGACCATGTCCGGCGTCAATGCGTTGATGGCAATATCAGCGCTGCCTTTGCGCAATTCCAGGGCGCGCGTGGTGGTGTCTGGCACGACCATAAAGCGCACCGTCTTGACGTTGGACTTCTGTCCCCAATAGTCCTCATTGCGCTCGATGATTACTTCCTTGTCCTGCTGCGCGCTGACGAAGCGAAACGGCCCCGAGCCGACCGGATGATTGGTGACCTCCGCTCCGCTGCCATAAGGGACAATTCCGATGGCGCCATCGGAAAGATTCCACAGCAGAGTGGCAAATGGTTGGCTCAGATGGAAAATCACGGTGTAGTCGTCCGGCGCACTGATGTGATCCACGAACCGATACGCCGCCGCCTTAGTGCTGCGAATTTTGTCTTGCAGCAGGGAGTCGAATGTCCACTTCACATCACGCGAGGTAAGCGGATGTCCGTCGTGGAACCTGACGCCGTGATGCAAATGAAAGATGTAAGTTTTGGGATCAGGAATTTCCCAACGTTCCGCAAGCCCTGGAGCGACGCTCAGGTGAGCATCGCGGGTGAGCAAATCATCAAACAGCAAATCATCAATCCGCTCGGAATAGGCATCCAACCCCACTCGCGGATCGAGATTGGTCGGGCTGCTCTCGATGATCATGACCAGCGTGTCCGGATCCGGTTTACCGCCGCAAGAAGCAAGAAAAAGAAGCGACAAGAAAAGAGAAATTACTGCAAGAACCATCCCAGCCCACGTAGACACAGCCGCCCTCGGCTGTGCTCCGGCGCAGCGTGCTTTAGGCATACGAAATCTTTCCGAGGATTGCTGGGCGCTTGGCGCCGGTCGCCGACGGCACATTCGATGGCCGGCGATTCCAGGTTTCGTAGGCCAGCAATGCGAACGCAGCTGCTTCTTTGGCGTCGGACGGCAATCCGAATTCGTCAGACGAGCGGATGCGCAGTCCAAGTGGGCGGAGTTCATTGGCCAACATCGTTACTAATACAGGATTTCTCCCTCCCCCGCCCGAGATGATGAACTCGTGGTAATCCGGTTTGCGCAACACGAAGCGTTGCAGTGCGTCGAGAATAGATCGGGCGGTCAAAGCGGTCGCGGTGGCGACAATGTCTCGAGGTTCGACGCGCCGGCATTTTGTCACGAACTCGACCACAAAGTCGCGGCCGAATTCTTCGCGCCCAGCAGTCTTTGGCGGCTTACGGCGAAAAAATGGCTGGCGCAGGATGTCATCGATTACGTCTTCGAGCGGGGTCCCCGAAGCTGCGATTTCTCCATCGCGATCATATGGTTTGCCAAACAGCTGCTCGGTTACCGCATCGATGACCATGTTGCCCGGTCCACTATCTAACGCCAGCACCTGTTCAGGCGAGGCGCCGGGGGGAATCGCAGTCAGGTTCGCGATTCCTCCGATATTCTGTGCAATTCGTCCGAGGCGTTCGTCACGATAAAGCAGGTAGTCGAGGAAGGGAACCAGCGGCGCGCCCTTGCCTCCCGCCGCCATATCCGCGGGCCGAAAGTCGGAGACTACCGGAACACCCACTCGGGCTGCGATTTTGGCCGGCTCCCCGGTTTGCCAGGTGACGGCCAGCTTGCGTCCCAGATAAGATTCCGGCTCGCCTTGATGGTAGAGCGTTTGCCCATGACATCCGATCAGCTCTGCTTTCAGGCGAAACTGGCGCTGGGCAGTTAGGACAGCTTCCGCGTACAACTCGCCTAGCAAAAAATTGAGCCGCGCCAGATCGGCTACAGTTGCGCTGCTTGCGTTCATCGCCTCCAGAACAGCTCTTCGGACGCTCTTGGGATAGGGAAATTCCGCGTGCGCAAGAAATTTGAATTCGACACTGGTGTGGCGCGAACCTGCCCTGAGCGACAGTCGAAGGGGCCCTCGCCCGCGAAGCCGTGATTCCTGCTTTTTTCCAGTGCGACTTTTTTCTCCCACGCGCACGAACGCAACATTAATCCCGTCAGCCGACGTGCCACTCATAATTCCAGCGACAATCATGCTTGATCCTGCCCGTCAAAATTCTGTTGCTTGATGGCCTCGATCCTCACTTGTTCGCCAAACTCCCACAAAGCACGGCAAAGCTTTTCGATTTTCGCTGGCTTAGGCGGCGGGGCCGCCCGCTTCAGCTGAACGGACTTCTTCTTGAAGGCGAGTACCCGGGCCGCCGATTCTTTCACTCGCTGTGTAAATTTGCGATCGCGTTCTGCTTCATGAATCAGCGCCTCGTAAGAGCGCAAGATACCCTCTTCTTCATGGCAAATCAGACAGAGGTCGCCGCCAGCGCGAATGTGCTGGATGGCCGCTTGCTCGATCGGTCCGGCCTTGAGTACGCCGCCCATTTCAAGATCGTCGGAGACCACCAGGCCCCGATATCCGATTTTTTGGCGGAGAACCTGACTGATCCATTTCTTCGACAGCGACGCAGGTGTGCCGTCGGGCGTTACAGCCGGATAGTTGGCATGCCCTACCAGCACCATCGGCAGCTCACGGCGCATAGTGCGGTAGGGAATCAGATCTTGGGACCAAAGCCCGCTGAAAGACTTCTTCACGCGGGGCAGCTCATGGTGGGTATCGAGATTCGCTTCTCCAAGGCCGGGAAAATGCTTGGCTGCGCCGATCACTCCAGCGGAACGCAGTCCGGCAAGAAACTCGCGGGCGTAAACGATCACCTGTTGGGGATCGGGAGATACCGCGCGTGAACTCATGACCGCGCGCGACGCTTTCAGCGCCAGATCGACGACGGGCGCAAAATCTACGTTGAAGCCCAATGCGCGGCACGACTCGCCAATGATTTTGCCGTGCTTGCGAAAGAGCTTGTGATCGTTGCTGCCGAAAACCGCGGCTGCGGAAGGCGAAGGACCAGTGACATTGCGGAAGCGATCAACGCGGCCACCTTCCATGTCGACGCAAGTGAATATCGGGATGGAAACGCATGCGCGGCAATCTCTGAGCAGTTTGTAGGTTTGCTGTGCAGTTGTGATGTTGCGAGCGAAGAGGATCACGCCCGCGGGCTGGATGCGGGTGAGCAGGGAACGCAGGCGGGCAGACATCTCCGTGCCATCGAAGCCAATGATGAAGAGTTGGCCGATGTAACTGCGAGAATCACGATTCACCCGCGTTGCCATGAAATAGAAGTGGAGGACGGGCGTCCTCGCCCGTCCATACCGTAGCATGGGTGGGAACGACCGCACCTCCATTGACTTAATCGATTTGTCGTTTCAACTCCGCCAGCAAATTCAACGCCTCCAGCGGCGTGAGACGGTTCAAATCCACCTCACGCAGTTTTTCCAGCACGGGCTGCGACAGAGGCGTAAAGATCGTTAACTGCGGCGGCGGAGGCTCAGCGCCGGGAGATAAGTGTCCCGTGACTTGCTGCTCGGCGCTCTCGTGTTCAGCCAAAACCTCGCGCGCCCGCTCAATCACTTCCTGCGGCAATCCCGCCAATTTGGCGACTTCAATCCCATAACTGCGGTCCGCTGCTCCCGGCTCAACTTTGCGCAAAAACACGATTCCGCCGCCGGTTTCCTTCACCGACACGTGATAATTCTTCACGCCGGAAAGCCGTTCAGCTAATTCCGTCAGTTCAAAATAATGCGTGGCAAAGAGAGTCTTCCCTTGCGTGCGTGCGTGGATGTATTCGACCGCTGCCCAGGCGATTGCCAGGCCGTCATAAGTTGAGGTGCCGCGTCCAATTTCGTCGAGCAGGATCAGCGATCGTGACGTTGCGGTATGCAGAATTGCCGCCGTCTCGGTCATCTCCACCATAAAGGTCGAACGCCCTCGGGCCAGATTGTCGCTGGCGCCAATGCGGGTGAAGACACGATCGATAATTCCCAGCCGTGCCGAGCGCGCCGGAACAAACGATCCCATCTGCGCCAGAATCACGATCAAAGCCGCCTGCCGCAAATAGGTTGACTTGCCGCCCATGTTAGGCCCAGTGAGCACGAGAACTGTATGGGTCGTGGAATTCAGATATAAGTCATTGGGAACGAAACGCTCGCCGCCGCCGAGTTCCTGCTGCTCGATGACGGGATGGCGGCCCGCGAGAATTTCGATGTCGGAAGAATCCTCAAACTTCGGGCGGCAATAATTCCGCAGCGCGGCGATGTGCGCCAGAGCCGCGAGGACATCGACTTCCGCCAGGGCCAACGCAGTCTGGCGGATGCGCTTCGCCTCGGCAGCAATTGCCGTCCGCAGCTCAGTAAACAAACGCCGCTCGATTTCGATGATCTTCTCTTGGGCATCGAGAATCTTCGCTTCGTATTCCTTTAGCTCGGGCGTGGTAAACCGTTCGGCATTGACCAAAGTCTGCTTGCGCTCGTAATCGGATGGCACCAGATGCAGATTGGGCTTGGATACTTCCAAGTAGTAGCCAAAAATGGAATTGAACTTCACCTTCAACGAACCGATTCCGGTGCGCTGCCGCTCGCGTTGTTCGATTTGCGCAAGATACTGTTTGCTGTTGCGGCTCAGATCGCGCAGTTCGTCGAGTTCTTTCTCCACGCCACTCTGGATCACCCCGCCGTCGCTAAGAGAGATGGGTGGCTCAGGGACAATCGTTTTATCGATCCGCTCGCGCACATCGCCAAGGTCGTCTACGGATTGATGCAACCTACCCCATCGTTCCACCGAGAGACGCGCAAGCAGGTTGCGAACGGTGGGAATCCTCCCAAGCGATGCTGTGAGCGCGAGAACATCGCGAGGGTTGGCAGTTTCAAGGGTCACGCGGCTAAGCAGCCGCTCCAGATCGAGAATTCCGTCGAGCGCCCGCCGGAGTTCCTCGCGCCCGACCGTGTCTTTCACGAGAGTTTCGACCGCATCCAGCCGCTGATTGATTTCGGCAATCTCAATCGAGGGCCGCAGCAGCCAGGAGCGCAGCAGACGCTTGCCCATCGGGATGACCGTGAGGTCGATGGAGCGGAACAGAGTGATGCCTGCGTCAGTTCCCGCGAATAATGGCTCGATCAGTTCGAGGTTGCGGACCGTCACGGCATCCAGCACCAGGCAGGTCTGGCGTTCGTAGAAGCCGATCCGGTCCACATGATGTAGGGTTCCACGTTGGGTGGAGCGGACGTAATACAAGATCGCGCCCGCCGCGGATGCTGCCGCAGGCTTTCCCGCCAGGCCAAAGCCCTCGAGCGAGAGCACGCCGAAGTGATTTTCCAGCAGCGGGATGGCATGATCGGGAGCGAAGACCCAGTCATCCAGTGGAGTTTCAGCGCAGTTTCCCACAATTCCTTCACCGCAGAGACGGGAACAGCTACCGGGTGAGTCGAATAGCGGCGCTGAAGAGCCGTAAAGAATCTCTTTCGGCCGCAACTGCGCGAGTTCTTCCTGAATCCTGCGCGCGCCATCCTCGCCAGAAAATTCCGTGGCGCGGAACTCACCCGTCGAAAGATCCAACGCCGCGAAGCCAACCCGATCTTCCATCCGCGCCAAAGCCGCCAGGAAGTTATTTTCTTCAGAGCTCAGCGACGAATCGGCCGCTGTCCCCGGCGTAACGACCCGCGTCACCTCGCGGCGCACCAGCTTCTTCGCGAGTTTCGGGCTTTCCATCTGATCGCAGATGGCGACTTTGAATCCCTTGCGAATCAGCTTGGAAATGTATCCTTCGGCGGCATGATAGGGCACGCCGCACATCGGCACCGCAATTCCTTTCTCCTTGTTTCGCGAGGTCAGTGTAATTTGCAGTTCCTTCGAAGCAAGGACGGCATCGTCAAAGAACAGCTCATAGAAATCGCCCAAGCGAAAGAAAAGCAGCGCGCTAGGGTGCTCTTTCTTAATGGCAGTGTACTGCCGCATCAACGGCGTGGACGGCTCAGTCATTTTCAGCTTTGTGGGCGGATTATAACAAACGCGCGCGCCCTGCCCACGTCACGAAATGACATGTTGACTCTGGGGTGCGGCGGTGTTTTCCTTACACCCATGGAGTTGAGGAAGGATCCGATTACTCGATCGTGGGTGATCACCGGCGACGATGTCACCGAGCAGGCGCCACGGGTGGAGGCAGCATGCCGGTTCTGCCCTGAGAGCAATATGTCTCCTCAACAGATAGCGAGCATGCCAGGGATCGACGGCACGCCGTGGTCGGCGCGGGCGGTGGTGCATCCTAACCCGCTCTATAGGATCGAAGGCGAGCCTGCCCGCCGGGGCGAGGGTATTTACGACCGCATGCGTTCGGTTGGTGCGCACGAACTGCTGCTGGAAAATCCGCGACATGATCGGCACGTCTGGATCGCGAGCGACGCCGAGATTGAGCAGTTCTTGATTTTGGTCGCGCAACGCATTCAGGATCTAAAGCGCGACGCCCGCTTCAAGTATGTCAGCGTGTTCAAGAATTATGGAGCGAACGCGGGCCAGGAGTTCGAGCATCCGAATGCCGAGCTTACTGCGACAACGTTCGTCCCACGCCGTGTGCTCTATGAGCTGCGGGCCGGGCGGGATTACTTCGCCGCCAAAGAACGCTGCGTATTTTGCGACATCATCGCCCAGGAAATAAATCAGAATGTGCGCATGCTCGAGGTGCGGGGTGACTTTGTGGCGCTGTGTCCCTATGCTCCGCGCGTGCCCTATGAAACCTGGCTCTTGCCGCGCACTCATGAGGCTGCGTTTGAGCGTTTCGTGCTCAGCCGCTCTGGCAACTTGCGCGATTTGGCGGCCCTCCTGCGTAGAACTTTGCATCGAATCCGCACCGTGACAGAAGAATTTCATCTTGTCCTGCACACTTCGCCCAACACTCTTCATCAGTCTGACAGCTTGAATTATTGGAAGACGATTGACGAGGATTATCATTGGCACATCGAAATTCTTCCGATTGTCTCGGCGAAGGCAAAGTCGTATACGTTCAAAGAGGTCTATTACTCGCCGGTAACCTCCGAGACGGCAGTCAAACGGCTGCGGGAAGCCAAGGTTGAGGCGTAGTACAGCTATAATGCCGTGCTTCGGAGGAATCTGGACATTGAGCCGCATGCTTGCCGTCATTTTCCTGGTCACAACGTGCTTCGCACAGGCGCCGAACAAACAGCATGTCTTGTGGGGAAAACTTGAAGCGTCAATCGCAGACGTTGACCGCAACCTGGATGGAGTGCTTGGAGTCGCGATCGAAGATCTTACTACTGGACAAAAGTATCTCCTGCACGCCGACGATGTCTTCCCGCAGGCAAGCTCAATTAAGATTGCGGTTCTCGCCGAGCTTTACCATCAGGCGCAGCAGGGAAAGCTGAAGCTTACCGATTTCTACGTCGTCCAATCCTCCGATCTGGTTCCCGATAGCGACATCATGGGTGGCCTGACGCCGGGCGTGACCCGCATCACTTTGCGCGATCTCGCAACCATGACGGTGGCTGTCAGCGACAACAGCGCCACCAACGTGCTCATCGATCGCGTGGGCATGGAGAACGTGAACGCATTAATGGACTCGCTTGGGCTGAGGCACCCCCGGCTTCGGCGCAAAATGATGGATCTGAAAGCTGCGAGTGAGGGAAGAGAAAACGTCGCCACTCCGGCGGAGATGATGACATTGCTCGAAGATCTTTATCGCGGGAAGGTTTTGAATAAAGAGTTGACCGACGATTTTTTCAGGATGCTGAGCACGCACAAAAACAGCTTTATCCCGCGTGATCTGCCGGAAGGGTTGAAGATTGCCAATAAGCCGGGTGAGCTTGAGGGCGTGCGCAATGACTCAGGGATCGTGTTTGTTGACAATCGTCCGTATATCATCTGTGTGATGACGACTTATCTTCGCCGCGAACGCGACGGGGAAGAAGCGATCCGCAAGATTTCGCTGGAGACTTATCGCATGTTTGATCGCCTGGCGCGTGCTAGCGAGTACGGCCGGGTGATCTCGCCGGGGAACAGCAGTCGGTGAGACGGTCATTGGTCGTCGGTCCGTAGTCGATGGTCGTTGGCTCTTGCTCTTTCTCTTTCTGCATGACCCCGAGATTTCAGCACCTAAGACTAGGGGTTAACGACCAACGACTAACGACCAATGACTAATCCCCGTCGCATGAAAACCTACACCGGCGCTCAGGGATACGTGTATCAGTACTACTTTGTCGGGAAACGCCACGCATTGGAGACTGACGACAATGCGCCGGCGACCGAGTTCATCTTTGACGTCACTTCGGATCGGAAGACGACCTTCGCGGTAAGCGTATTTCTTCCTGAGAGCGCTGTTAGGAACTGGAACACCACTCATCGGCGGGCGCTTACCGAGGCTGAGCAGTATGCTGCGGCAAAGATGCGATTATTCCAGGCGTTCGATGAAGTGGAAAATATGCTCAATCAAGGCCGTCGTTTGCTGGTAACTGCTGAAATGCTGGACGAAGCCCTTTCGACGCTGGGAGTCACATAACGCCGCAGGCTTGACGAAATGCAGGCAGCCCGGGCCGTTGACCGGAAGGCCTGGTGCAGGCGCAATTCTAAGGTGCTGCGGACTATAATCTCCTCAGCGGTTGCACAATCTTCCCGTCATTATGCCTATCCTCTGGCTGCGAGTCGCGCTCGGATGCTACGCCGTTGGGCTGCTCTACGCCTTGCTCGCGCTAACTCAGCGCGGCTATCTGCTAAATCGAATCGCACTGCCAGCGATGAGCCTGGGAATGGCTTTTCAGTTTGTTTCTCTCACTGAATCGGTACTGGTCGGCGGGCCGGTGACCATCACGTCAGTGCATAACTCGGAATCATTTCTGGCCCTGCTCATAATGGCAGCCTTCATGCTGGTATATCTCGTTTATCGCACCACATCGCCCGGGATTGTGGTTTTTCCGCTGGTCTTTCTGCTCACTTTCGTTTCGGCTACGGGGCAGCAACCCTTCCTGCTGACTTCTCCCGGGCTTCGACGGGGATGGCTGGTGGCGCATATCGCACTGATCTTCACCGGATACGCGGCGCTATTTCTCAGCTTCGCCGCCAGCTTGCTCTATCTTGTACAGGAGCACAGTCTGAAGTCGAAGAAATCCTCCGGAATTTTGCTGCGGCTGCCAGCGCTCGAAATGATCGATGAAATCGGCTACCGCTCGCTGCTGCTGGGCTTTCCCTTCATGACGCTGGGCCTGATTGCGGGGAGCATCGTGGCGCAGACTACATACGGGCACGTGAATTTGCTCGATCCCAAAATTTTTCTGTCCTTGTTAATGTGGGCGGTTTACATGGTGATGGTGTTCACGCGCTGGAATGCGGGATGGCGTGGACGTCGCGCCGCGTATCTGGCGGCAGGCGCGGTCCTGGCCGCGGTGATTGCCTGGTCCGCCAATTATTTCAGCGCCATTCACAGGTTCGTCCAGTCATGAATCTTCAGCTCATCGGAGTGAACCATAACAGCGCGCCAATTGAAGTGCGCGAGCGGCTGGCGATTCCCGACTCGCATTTGGCAGACGCGATCCGGCGCCTGGCCAATCATCCCGGAGTGGACGAGGGTTTAATCTTGTCCACCTGCAATCGCGTCGAGGTGCTGGCTCAGACGGAGAACGGCGGCGCCGACCTGCGCAGATTCTTGCGGGATTATTTTCAGCTCGACCCAGCGCAATACGAGCCACATCTTTACGAATACCGCGAGGGCGAAGCCATACGACATTTGTTTCGCGTGGCCGCCAGCTTGGATTCCATGGTGGTGGGCGAGCCACAGATTCTGGGGCAGGTAAAAGAGGCGTATGCCACGGCGCGCGCGGTGGGAGCTGTCCATTCGCAGCTCGACCTGCTGCTGACCCGAGCTTTTGCCGTGGCTAAACGTGTGCGCACCGAAACTGCAGTGGGATCATCAGCAGTTTCAGTCGCCTCCGTCGCAGTTGAACTGGCAAAAAAGATTTTCGGATCGCTGCACGGCAAGCAGGTTTTTCTTGTAGGCGCTGGCAAGATGAGCGAACTGGCTGCGCGCCATCTGATGGCGCATGGAGCAGCCTCGATTTTTGTTGCCAATCGCACCTACGACCGGGCGGCGCAGTTGGCGGGCAAATTCAGTGGCCGGGCGATCTTATTCGAGCAACTCTATGACACCTGCGATCGCGCAGATATTGTCATTACGTCAACCGGCGCGCCGTTTGCGATTTTCCGGCGCGAACATGGAGAACTCTTTCTTAGCCGGCGCAAGAATCGCCCCATGTTCTTCATCGATATTGCGGTGCCGCGCGATGTAGCGCCGGAAATGAACGATCTCGATGGAATTTTCGTCTACGACATTGATGATCTTCAGCAGGCGGTTTCGTCGCACGTTGCCGATCGCAGAAGGGAAGCCGAGCGCGCGGAAGCCATTGTGCAGAGCGAGGTCGAACGCTTCCAGGCGCGCGTCCAAACGCTCGATGTCGTCCCTACGATTGTTTCTTTGCAGGATCATCTGGAAACCATCCGCCAGGCCGAAATCGATCGTGTGCGCGCGCGTTTGGGTCCGCTTTCACCTGACCAGGAGATGGCCGTCGAAACCCTGACTCGAGGCATTGTGAACAAAATCATGCACACGCCCATTAGCACACTGAAAACCGCGGCGCGGGAACAGGAAGCGACAACCCTGATCGACGTGGTGCGAAGGCTGTTCAATCTGCAGGATAGGAAATCTGCCAGATCACGCGACAATTCAGCTAGCTAGGAAATTCTGGATCGATCAAATTCCTTCGTGTTCCTTCGTGTCCTTAGCGGTTAACTGGTTTAATACCTTTAGGACACCATCGGAAAGGAAAACATTCCAGTCCAAGTGCCAACTCAGCTCCGGATCGGTTCCCGAGGTTCCCAGCTTGCCCTGTGGCAAGCAAACCACGTTCGCGACCTGCTCGAAGCATGCGGGCACACGGTCGAAATCGAAATCATCAAGACTACAGGAGACAAGATCACCGATGTTGCCCTCGCCAAGGTTGGCACGAAAGGCATGTTCACCAAGGAAATTGAAGAGGCACTGGCTGGCGGGCGCATCGACCTTGCCGTGCACAGCTTGAAAGATTTGCCGACAGAAATTTCGCCGGAGTTCGAAATCGCTGCCATCACCAAACGCGAAGATCCCCGCGACGTATTTTGCTCACAAAAATGTGGCAACGTGAATGAATTGCCGCGCGGCGCGCGGGTAGGCACGAGCAGCCTGCGCCGGCAAGCCCAACTTAAAGCATTGCGAGACGATCTGCAGATACATCCCTTGCGTGGCAACGTTGATACACGCCTTCGCAAGCTCGCCGACGGTGAGTACGACGCCATCATCTTGGCTGCCGCCGGGCTGAACCGGCTAGGCAAAAACGAATTCATCCGACAGGTGCTTCCAGCCGAGGTGATGTGTCCCGCGGCAGGACAGGGAGCGTTGGCAATTGAAATTCGTGCCGGCGATTCCGTGACGCGGGGCTGTCTGCGGTTTCTCGACGACAGCGCAGCTCGCCTGACCACGACCTGCGAGCGCGCTCTGCTGAATAAACTCGGAGGCGGCTGCCAGGTGCCAATCGGCGCTTTGGCCGGATTGCGGGGGGATCAGTTGCATCTGCAAGCGATTGTCGCCAGCCCCGACGGAAGGAAACTGCTCCGCGAATCACGCACGGGCGGGGATCCTATTCAACTTGGCGAAGAGGTCGGTGAGGCCTTGCTTCGGCGAGGTGGCGCGCAGATTCTGGAGGAAGTTTATGGGCGCGCCGTCGCCCAACCGCAACAGCCCTGAATCAGGTAGTAAAAATAAACGCGCTACCGTGCCGCCTTCTTCTCGTAGACAAGAGGCCGGGCGCTCCGCGGCGGGCGCTTGGCGCCATCGCGTAGTTGTCTAACATCAATCTTCAGCTCGGAAATGGTGCGGCTCAGAGTATTGCGGTGCATGCACAATTCGCGCGCGGCACGGCACTGGTTGCCTTTGTTTTCCTGCAAGACTGTTAGAATGAATTTCTTCTTGAATTCGCGAACCGCCTCGGAATAAAGAATATTGCTCTTGTACATCTGCATGATGAGCGATTCGAGTTGATCTCTCACGGCATCTCTCTTTCTTCACGAAACCGTTCGTGAAAGCTGCCAGCGCTGTTATTTGCGCACCGCGCCTGAAGCCGTTGCTCCGGCTTGGGGCGATTGCTGCCCGCGATGCAATAAATCCAATCCCTGATAAAAACGTGCTCGCAATTCTGACGGCGCCAGCCAGATTGCGGCCCGGCCCACTACCAGGAAATACGGCACCAACTGTGACCCCGCTAACCACCGGGATGCGGGCGAGAATGCGGTCATCATCAGGAGCACGATTGCCACG
>Ga0066705_10000115_pt1 | contig 16349 bp, 12 predicted proteins | sample GraSoiAngelo_154_FD_66506 | JGI IMG/M metagenome (GOLD analysis project Ga0066705, IMG submission 66506) | Grasslands soil microbial communities from the Angelo Coastal Reserve, California, USA - 14_1009_13_20cm | ecosystem: Environmental > Terrestrial > Soil > Grasslands | place: USA... | reverse complement strand
CGCAGCCATTCCTCGAACCGCCGGGTTGCTTTGACGATGTTCATGCTGGCTGGTGCGTCACGATAGTGCGGGCGTAGACGGATGTCAATGGCCGCCGGCGACCGGTGTCAAGACAAAGACTGCAACGGCAATCCACGCTATGGCTTGTAAGGTCACAAGCAGGAGGATAAGAAAGTAGGACAGCGAGGGTCTGTCGGGAATTGGGGAAAGCCCCAGTCTGCTGCGGCGTTCCGCTTCGCGCTCGAGTCCTTCATCAGCACCGTCGCGGTATAAGTTCCTAGGCTAATTGTGAGGTCGGCCAGTTCACCTCAGCGGCTAAAAGCCGTCATTTCTCTGGCGGAACTTACGGCGCACCTGAAGGCGCGCCCTTTCAAATCGCCTCTAAACTATGGCGTCAAGTTTTGGGACGCGACACCGGGCATCTGAGCCTTAAGTCTCTCTAACTGTGGCCCCACTGACACAACGTCCCTAATCTCCCACGAACCCGCCCACCGCCGGTCATTCTAAGCCACACTTTATCAACAGCATAGGCTTTGGCTCTCGGTCTGCCTTCTCGTATACGCGCAGCACAGCGAGGCAGAACGATGAAAGCCCAGAACGGAATCCGAACCGCGACCTTGCTCCTGGCCGCTACGCTTTCGTCAACACTCGTGGCTCAGGATCTCGGGGCCGTTCGACCCATCCGGCAAGTAGTGGTCAGCATTCCAGATCGCAAGCTGGCGGTTCTTGAAGACGGAAAAATCATTCGCACTTTTCCGGTTGCGGTCGGCGCATCGGTTAGCCCAAGTCCCCGCGGCGAATTCAAAATCGTCAATCGCATCGCCAATCCAACTTATTACCACCCTGGCTTTGTGATCCCTGCCGGAGCCAGCAACCCCATCGGCACGCGGTGGCTTGGGTTGAACCGCAAGGGTTACGGAATTCACGGAACCAATGAACCGACCTCGGTCGGCAAAGCTGTCTCGCATGGCTGCATTCGCCTCGCAATCGCGACATGGAACAACTCTTTCGCATGGTCAGCGTAGGTGACACGGTGCAAATCCGCGCCGAGCGCGATGACGAAGTTGCCCAGATTTTCGGTGGAGCAGAATTAATTGCCCAGGAGCAAACCCCAGCCGCAACAGGTGTAGGCGAAGGGCAGTAAAGGTTGTGGATCGGAGGAACTCATGGAACTCGCAATCACAGCTATTGCAATTATCGCCGGAATGGCTTTCTCTCTGGCCGTCGCATTACTGGTTGAAGAGCTGATCTTCGGCAAAGTCTTCCGCCTGATCTTTGCCCGTCAGGCGGTCGCGGTCAAATCCGGGCGCACGCGCTAACGTGAAAAAGGAGAACTTATGCTGTTCCTGAAATATTTGCTTACCTCGACCGGCATTGCCATGATCGTCATCGCTGCTGGAATTCTCGTTTACGACTTCTATCTCGAGATCAAACATCGCCAGGCACAGGCGATACCGGAAGCGACGCCAGTTCCGGCTCCGCACATTCGCTGGCGCGCCAGTCTGGCTCTGGCGCTTCTTGCCTGGGGACCACTGTTGATCGCGGCAGGAATTGTCGTGGTCCCCAGCGGAATGGCCGGTGTTCGGATTAGTCAAACTAAAGGCACGCTGCCCGGAACGCTTTATCCCGGCGCGCACTTCATAACTCCACTGGCTGAGAATGTCGCGTTGTTTGATACTCGCGATCAATTATTCACAACGGGCGAACTGGAAGATGGCAAAGCCGCTGCCGCTCGCAAAACCGAGCCACTAAATGTTCAAGCCAAAGAAGGACTCATTCTCGGTCTGGCGATCACCGTTCGCTACCGCCTCGACCCAAAGCATCTCGACTACATTCAGGCGAACCTGCCGCAGCCGGTGGAAAAGGAAATTGTTCCCGCGGTTGTAGCTAGCGTATGGCGCGAACTGGTTCCGAATTACACCGTGCGTGATGTATTTGCAGCCAAGCGCGAAGAAGTGCGCAAGCGGGCTGCCGGAGCCATCACGCAGAAACTCGCTGCTGATGGGATCGTCGTGAAGGAAGTCATGCTGCGCGATATTCAGCTTCCGCCAGAATATGCAAAGGGGCTGGAGAACCTGCTGCTCAAGGAACAAGAAAACGACCAGATGGGCGTGCAAACCGAAATCCAGGAAAAACAGGTGAGGCTATCGGAACTGGAGGCCGAAGCCGCAAAGGCTCAGCAAGTGAAGCAGGCCGAAGGCCAGGCCCAGGTTCGCGTTCTTGAAGCCAAAGGCGAAGCCGATGCCATGCAGTACACCTTGCCGCTGAAGCAGAAACAAATTGAACAGTCGAAACTCGAGGCCGAGGCTCGCAAGGAAGCTACGGTCAAAAATGCAGAAGCGATGGCTGAAGCCAAAGTGATCGACAGCAAAGCCGAGAATGAGCGCCGTAAGCTGCTGGCCGAAGCCGAGGCCGACCGCATTCGCGTGACCTCCGTGGCCGATGCGGAGCGGATGAGCAAAGAGGGGGCGATTCTCAAGCAAAATCCGCTGCTGATCAACAAAATCGTCGCCGAGAAGCTCTCCGATAAATTGCAAATCATGATGGTGCCGGCAGACGGAAAATTCTTCTTCGCCAATGACGTGCTTCGCAGCATGAACATGGCGAACCGCACCAGCCAGGCAGAGGAGGCGCAAGACCCGCCAGAAAAGTGAGCTATTGGGGGCGGCCTGCGGAAGAGTCCCGGCCGAACGCATACGAGCACATGACAAACTTGTCATTTCGAGCAAAGCGAGGAATCTACTTTTGACAATTTGAGGACGAGCGCAACCCGCAGCATGACTCCAATCAGTACAGAGCGCTATGGCAAACGAAAAGCACAGCGCGATTTATAATGCGCGCATCCCGCAGATGCCAACGTCGAGATCACGCTTTGCGCGCGTTGCGTGCTCCTTGTCCCTCATGCTTCTGTTGGCCGCCAACGCCACAGGGGCTGAAAACTGGGCCTCGGCTGAAGAGCAACTGGCGGCAAAAATTGCCTCGGTAACCGGACCCGGAACCGCCTTCATTGATTTCGTCAATCGCTCCTCTCTCACTCGCGTGCAATCTGATGACATCCGGCGCGGCCTTCTGACTGCGCTGGCTAACCGCGGCGTGCGCTCTGCAAATGCAGAGCAAGCTGCCGCAAACGTAAAGGTCACGTTCTCCGAAGCCCTGCAAAACTACATCTGGGTTGCGGAAATTCATCAGAGCTCCAACGAATCTGCCGTGGTGATGGTTTCCCTTCCCCGGCCCGAAACGCAACTTACAACACATGAAGCGACCGCACTTGTCATCCACAAAGTGCTGCTCTGGTCGCAGCCAGATCGCATTCTCGATGTTGCCGTTATTGACGGCAATCCAGCGCACATGGCCGTCTTAGACGGCAACGGTGTCAACATATATAAGCTCCAGGACACGCGCTGGGAGCCGGAGCAATCCTTGCCTGTGAGTCATTCACACCCGTGGCCACGTGATCTGCGAGGCCGGCTGGTGCTTCGCAAGGATCATCTTTTCGATGCCTTCGTTCCCGGCCTTTTCTGCAGCAGCACCGCAAAGCCGCCGCTCGCACTAACTTGCTACGAAAGTGATGATCCCTGGCCGCTGGGAACAGAGCAATTCGTTCTGAATGCTTTCTTTGCCCCGGCGCGAAATTATTTTACTGGCGCATTGACACCGGGTATTGGAAAGCAAAAGGCAACGCCGGCATTTTATTCAGCCGTCCCTGTGCCACGTGACAAGTATGTCTTGTGGCTATTTACGACGGTGGATGGCCAGGTGCATCTGTTGGATGGCATCACGGATCAGAGTGCGGGAAAGCTGGGTTGGGGCAGCGACATCGCAGCTCTGCGGAGCAATTGCGGATCGGGTTGGCAGATCATAGCAACTCGCAGCGGCAGCGAATCGAACGACTCGATTCGCACTTACGAGTTTCCCGATCGTGAGCCGGTTGCGGCAAGCCAGCCGCTCGATTTCGATGGCGCGGTTAGCGCACTCTGGACGGAATCGAATGGCGCCACCGCGATTGCTATTGTGCAGAATTCAGGAAGATATGAAGCGTTCCGCCTCAGCATTGATTGCAGCCACTAGCCTGCTGATCGCCACGGGCTCGATGGCCGCTACGCGTCCACACTACGGCGGGACCTTGCGCATAGCAGTGCAGAGCGCACTAACGTCGCTCGATCCTGCGGACTCAACCCAGCCCGACTCACTCACTCGCCGCAATCTTTCGCGCCTAATGTTCGATACTCTCGTTAATGTGGATAATCGTGGAACCCTTCAGCCGGCGCTTGCGACGTCCTGGGAGCCCGAACCTGGAAATCAACGCTGGCATTTCTATCTTCGCCCGGGGATTACGTTCTCCGACGGGACGGCATTGAACTCGGATGTAGCGACCGCTTCTCTGCGTACGGTAAATCCAAACTGGAAGGTTTTCTCCAGCGGAAATGCGGTAGTCGTCGAGTGCGATTCCCCGAATCCACACTTACCGGTCGAACTAGCGCTGCCACGAAATGGAATCGCCAAACGCGAAGGCGGTAAGCTGCTGGGCAGCGGTCCGTTCGCAATCAGCCATTGGGATCCGAGCAAGCAGCTTGAGCTTTCTGCTCGCGATGACTACTGGCGCGGGCGCGTGTTTCTGGACTCGATTGCGATTGAGATGGGCAGGAATTCTCGCGAACAGTTGATCGAGCTTGATCTGGGCAAAGCAGACGTAATTGAGATCGCTCCCGAGCAGGCGCATCGTGCAGCCATGGAGGGACGCGCAGCGCGAAGCTCCGCGCCATTCGAGCTGATGGCGCTGGTCTCTTCTCGCGATCCCCAAACCCCTGATGAGGCGCGCCAGCGGCAGGTGTTGGCGCTCAGCATCGATCGCGTTTCCATGAATAACGTTCTCTTGCAGGGCGCTGCCGAACCCACGGGGGCGCTGCTGCCGGATTGGATGACGGGTTACGGATTTCTTTTTCCAATCGAGGCTGACCTCTCACGTGCCCGGCAACTGCGCGGTGAGATCCGCTACGCGCCCTCGTGGAGCTTGGGCTACGACGCAAATGACGCGTTGGCGCGCGTGGTTGCGGAGAGAATCGCGTTGAATGCCCGCGACGCCGGACTTTCCGTGCAGCTTACGAATGGCGCGACATCCGATTTGCGGCTGATCCGTATCCCGCTTGCATTGCTGGACCCGGCATTATCATTAACTAAACTTGGCGGGATCTTGAAACTGCCTCAGCCGAAGTTTGCGAGTGATGCGTCTTCCGATCTATATGCGGCGGAGAGTTTGCTGCTTGAAACTAAGCGAGTCATTCCACTTCTACACTTGAGAACCACAACAGCGGCGGCTGCCTCTGTGAAGAACTGGACTGTAGGCCCTACTGGAAACTGGCGCCCGCAAGATGTGTGGCTTGCAATGGAGAAGCCATGAGCTTCCGCCGGCGGCTCTTAATTGTCTTCGGCTTTACGGTCTGCTTCTCGATTACGGCCGTGACCTGGATTGTTTCCGTTTCCACGCGGCGAGCCTTTGAACGCGCGGATCGAGAGCGGACAGCCACGCTCGTAGCGCAATTCCGGGATGAGTTTAGCCGGCGGGGAGAAGAGGTCGCTCAACGTCTGGAAGCCATCGCACATAGCGACAGCGCAACCCGCATGGCACTGGCCGTCACTCGCAGCACGCCGGACTACGGTGCTTATCTGAATGAGGCAAAATCTCTAGCCGAAAGCCAACGGCTGGATTTTCTCGAGTTTGTGAATTCTCAGGGCACGATCATCTCTTCCGCTCAATGGCCGGCAAAGTTCGGCTACAAAGAAAACACTCTGCCATCTTCCGTTCCCAAGGAAGCATTTCTCCGCCAGGAAGAACTGCCGGAAGGCGCAGCGCTGGGGCTGTCTGCTGTCCGGCAAGTCAAGGTGGGCGATCAGCCGCTCTACGTCGTAGGTGGCAGGCGGGTTGATAAAAACTTTCTCGGCAGCCTCGGGTTGCCGGCAGGAATGCGCGCGATGTTCTATCAGAATCTCGGAGGCAACTTTTCTCCTCAGCTTTTGATTAGCGCTTCCGCCACGGTTCCGCAACCTGAGCGGATCGCGCCGCTGATCGAGCAGGTTCGGCATCAGCATCAGGAGGCTTCGGAGCTTGTTCAGTGGTCCTCTGAATCCAGCGACGAAGAGGCCATCAACGCGATTCCACTTTTTGGGTTGGACAATCAGCTATTAGGCATTCTTGTGGTCGGCAACTCCCGCAAGCCCTATATCGAACTGCAGCAGCACATTCGTTCCGCCGCGCTTATTTCTGCGGCGGCGGGAATTTTGCTGGCAGTTCTTTTTAGCGGATGGGCCGCCGCTCGTGTGACCCGCCCCGTCGAGCAACTCGCAGCAGCAGCGCATGAAGTTGCGGATGGCAACTGGAACGCGCAAGTTCCGGTCACGTCCGCCGACGAACTTGGCGCCCTCGCCGAATCATTCAATCGTATGACTCGCGAGTTGCTTTCGCAAAAGGAGCAATTGCTGCAGGCTGAACGCGTCGCCGCCTGGCGCGAGCTGGCTCGGCGTTTGGCGCATGAACTGAAAAATCCATTGTTTCCTTTGCAGTTGACGGCCGAAAATCTGGTCCGAGCGCGCGATCAAAGTCCCGCAGTTTTCGACGAGATGTTCCAGGAGAGCTCGGCAACGCTGCTGGCAGAAATTGCAAATCTGAAAACGATCATTTCGCGCTTCAGCGAATTTTCCAAAATGCCGCAGCCGCAATTTCAGCCCATAAAGATGAATGAGGTGGTGCAGAATGTCGCTCGCTTGTTTCAGGCGCAGCTTCGATCACGGGAGCATGCTCCGATAGAATCCAAACTTGAGTTGGCGAACTCCCTGGACCCGATCGCCGCTGATTCCGAACTCCTGCATCGTGCGCTGTCCAATCTGGTTCTAAACGCGATGGATGCGATGCCCAAGGGCGGGACGCTCACATTACGCACACGCCAGGATGGCGACCGTGTGTTCGTTGAAGTCGCCGACACCGGCTCGGGTTTGACCGCGGAAGAACGCCAACGCCTTTTTACGCCTTATTACACCAGCAAAGCGCACGGCACCGGCCTCGGGCTGGCGATTGTGCAATCCATTGTCAGCGACCATGGCGGTAGAATCAGCGTGCAGAGCGAGCCGGGAAAGGGTGCGACGTTTCTGATCGAGCTTCCAAGAAATCTTGAGAGACTGTCTGCTGCGAGGGCAAGCGACGCGATTAGCGCGTCAATTTGAGGAGAGTGACTGTGCCGCAAAAAGCACATCTACTGATCGTCGACGATGAGGCGAACACTCTGGCTTCGCTCGCTCGCGCGTTTCGCCTTGCTGGTCATGAAGCGACGGTTTGCGATAACGCGGCCAAAGCTTTCGACCTGGCCCGCTCGCAGCATTTCGATTTGATTCTCTCCGATGTGGTCATGCCTGGCAAAGACGGCCTTTCGCTCTTGGCTGATCTCAAATCGCAGGAGGTTGCTACGCCAGTAGTGATGATGTCCGGCCAAGCGCATATTGAGATGGCGGTTCGCGCAACCAAGCTGGGCGCTCTTGATTTTCTGGAAAAACCAATCTCCACCGACAAGCTTCTTCTCAGGGTCGAAAACGCGCTCAAACTCCAGCGTCTGGAATCCGAGAACCGCCACCTCCGCCAGCGCCTTGGTAAGCACGAGATCATTTGGACCGGCGAAACCATGAAGAAAATCATGGCGAAAGTGGAGCGCGTGGCTGCGAGTGAAACGCGCGTCTGCATTCTTGGAGAGACCGGAACCGGGAAAGAACTTGTCGCCCGCACGCTCCATGAGCGTAGCCCGCGCGCGGCTGGCCCATTCATCACGCTGAATTGCGCAGCAGTTCCGGCGGAGCTGATCGAATCCGAGCTTTTCGGTCACGAAAAAGGATCGTTCACTGGAGCCGCTGGTCGGCATGTCGGAAAATTCGAACAAGCAGAAGGTGGAACTATTTTCCTGGATGAAATCGGCGACATGCCTCTGCCCATGCAGGCGAAATTGCTACGGGTGCTGGAGGAAGGTGAAGTCGAGCGGATTGGCGGCGATAAAGCGATTCCCGTAAATGTGCGGGTCATCGTAGCCACACACCGTGATCTCGAAATGCTGGTCCGCGACGGCAAATTTCGCCAGGACCTTTTTCATCGCGTTTACGTCTTTCCATTAGCATTGCCGCCATTGCGCGAGCGCCGCGAAGATATTGCTTCGCTTATCGAACATTTCGCCCGCCAAGTTTGCGCTCAGAATAATTGGAAACCGATTCCGTTCTCGCCTGAGGCAGTCCGGTCTCTGCAAGAGCATGCGTGGCCGGGAAATGTCCGCGAACTGCGCAACGTAGTGGAACGTTTGCTCCTGCTCTCGTCAGACGGCGAGGTTACGCCAGAAACCGTCGAATCTGCTCTGCCGCCCGCTTCCGGCGAACGCTTCGCCAGCGGCGGCTCCGGTCCGCTCGCCGAGCGCGTCCAGGGCTTCGAGCGCGACGTGATCCTGGCCGAACTCAAGCGCCATCACTACCACATCACCAATGCGTCGAAGGCACTCGGCCTGGAGCGCAGCCACTTTTACAAGAAAGCCGAGCAGCTTGGGATTGATCTGCGCGCTCTTCGCCAGGACGCGGGCGCGGCGGGCGAGTAGGCTCTACGCTGCTGGTATTTGTTTCTCAATCGTGTCCGCCGATGCCGTACAAATTCGCCGTCTTACCGAACAAGATGCGGATGCATTTTTCCGTCTACGGCTCCAAGGCTTGGAGCATGAGCCAGAGGCCTTCACCGAATCCGCGGAGGAGTTCAAGCGCGCTGGGATTGAGCAAGCGGCCAGGAATCTCGCCAAGTCTGACACCGACAATTTCGTTATCGGGGCATTCGTCAACAGGCTCCTGGCAGGTCTCGCCGGCTTCTATCGCCACAAGCATGCCAAGACGGCCCACAACGGAACTATCTGGGGCGTCTATGTAAGCAAAGAGCATCGCCAGGAAGGTTTAGGGCGAGGCCTGCTTGCCGAAATCCTTCGTCAAGCCGAATCCCTGCCTGGAATTAAGCAAATTCTTGTCAGAGTCGGCACTGAGAATTCCGCCGCCAAGCACCTGTACCAATCGTTAGGATTTCAGACCTGTGGATGTGAACCGCACGCGCTAAAGGTCGGAGGTAAGTATGTGGATGAAGAAATCATGGTGTTGCAATTTGGACGCGTCAGGAGTTGAAGTGCGCCTTCAAATGTTGTCGCGGACAGTGAAACGTCAGGGTAACGACAGTGCCAATTACGCTGCTGTCGCAACACCTGCGACTTGGCCAGCTCGCTTCCTTTTGCTTGCTTCCACAACGAGCCTCCCATCTGCCCATTCGCTAAATGAGATATTTTCGAAGCCAGCGCGGCACAACGCAATTCTCAGTCCTCGTTTCGTCTGAAACGATTCTGTCATGCCCGTGAATGATCTCACCGTGCGGCCGGTACAATAGAAAATGATTCCGTTCGCAATTACGTACAGCCGAAACAGCGTGGGAATAGGTTTTGGAAAACAATTGCGCAATTCCGTCATGGTGAAATTCCAGCGATGAACACTTATCGAGAGCCTGCCGCCCGGCAGTAACACGCGATGGGCTTCCGTAAAGGCTTTGGCGATGTCCATGTATGGCACACCAGCGTTTGAGATTACGCGGTCAAAACTGCCATCGGCGAATGGCAGGGATTCACCGGCGGCTTGCCAATAGGTGCGGCCGGGAAAGCGCTCTCGCGCGGCAGCGACCCGTGCGCCATTTATATCCACTCCCGTAACATCATCAGTGGAAACTACGTTCCAGGCAAGTAAATCGTGTCCGTCACCGCAACCCAGATCGAGTACTCGCATACTCACAGCTTTCGACGTGCACCCGTTCTAATAACATATTCGCAAGACACACACAACAACTTTGGACTTAATCGGCGGAGAGTTACGCCATAAAATACTTCGCCGCCGGATGGTGAACGACAATCGCCGAGGTCGATTGCTCCGGCTCCAGTAAGAACGCGCTAGTCAGGCGCACGCCGACGTTTTCTTCGGGACGGAGCAAGGCAAAGAGTTTGGTCTGGTCTTCCAGGTTGGGGCAGGCAGGATAGCCGAACGAATAACGTGATCCACGATATTTCTGGTGAAACAGATCGCGGATGTGCGGCGAGTCGTCTGCGGCAATGCCCAACTCTTCTCGCATTAGCTTGTGGTGATATTCCGCCAGAGCTTCGGCGGTTTCCACGCTCAAGCCGTGAAGGTAGAGGTACCGAGTGTACTCGCCGCCCTCAAATAGCCGCTGCGTTTCTTGTGACGCTTTCGCTCCCATCGTCACAAGAGAAAGCCCGATCACATCAATCTTGCCAGATGATTTCGAGGCAAAGAAATCTGATATGCAAAGCCTGCGGCCTTCTTTTTGCCGCGGAAAAGTAAAGCGCACGATTTCTTTGTAGGCGCGGGCGTCCTCGCTCGTGCCAGGGGAATCCGCCAAGCTTCGCTCGGCCGGACGGCCGGGGGCGGCCGTCCCTAAGTGTTTACTGCCAGGGGCCGCGGGTTCATAGACGATCACATCATTCCCTTCGCTCTGGCAGGGAAAGTACCCCCAAACTACTTGCGGCTGGAAAATCCCGCTCGCGATTACTTCTTCTTCCAACTGCTCCTTGATTGGCCGAAATTTCTGCTCCACCAGCCGTAGGTAGTCTTCTTGCGACGCAGTTTTCAATTGCCACTGATTTTTGAATAGCGCCGTGTCGTTTATGTAGCCAAACAGTTCGCGCAGATCGTAATCTTTTTTCACGCGCACGCCCCAGAATGGAGGCACGGGAATATTTGGTGCATCGCCGACTACCGGGCTGCGCTCTGCGAAAAGGGGTCCGCTCTCTTCATCAACGGCCACGGCCTTCGCATATTCCTTTACCTTGCGGCCCTCCTGCAGGCGAGTTTGTTTCCTCCCGTCCAGTGAAGCCAGGTCTTCCATGATGTGCAGCCCGCCGAAGGCGTCGTCGGAATAAAACACGGCGTTCGAGTACTCGCGCCGCAGATCGTCTTCCACGTACTTGCGTGTCAGCGCCGCACCGCCACAGAGCACTGGGAAATCGAGCTTCTGGCGTTGCAAATCCTGAATCACGTATTTCATTTCCAGCGTGGATTTCACCAGGAGCCCGCTCAGGCCGATCGCGTCGGCTTTGTGCTCCTGGGCCGCCTTGATGATCGCGTCTGCCGGCTGCTTGATGCCCAGGTTCACAACGCGAAAACCGTTGTTGGTGAGGATGATGTCGACAAGATTCTTGCCAATGTCGTGGACGTCGCCCTTCACCGTCGCCAGCACGATGGTCGCTTTCTGCGACCCGGTTTTCTTTTCCATCTTCGGCTGGAGGTAAGCTACCGCCTGCTTCATGACGCCGGCAGCATCAAGCACCGAGGGAAGCTGCATCTTTCGCGCGCCGAACAGGTCACCGACAGTCTTCATTCCGTCCAAAAGGACCGTATTTATCAAATCCAACGGCGTATATTGCCCAAGCGCTTCTTCGAGTAATACTTCAAGAGATTTTTTGTGCGCGCCTTCACCGACGGACTTCTCGCCATTGATGATCGCGAACTTTAATTTGTCCTCAACCGACAGCGTCTCGACGTGAGCAGTGGTCGTAGCCTGAATTTTGCCCTTCGTTCCAGCAAAATGCTGCATATAAATTTGCAGCGGATCGCCGGCAGATTCGTCGCGATAGATTAGTCTGCGCGCAAGCTCAACTTCTTCATGAGGAATTTTGTACAACGGGTAGATCTTGGTGTAGTTCACAATGGCCATGTCGAGACCATGATCTACCGCTTCGTGCATGAAAACGCTATTGAGGACGCGTCGCGGATAAATATCGAGGCCGAAGGAAATATTGCTGACGCCGAGAATCGTCTTAACTTCCGGCAGTTCTTTCTTGATCCGTTCAATGGCGTTAAGTGTCTCGATTCCTGCCGTGCGATATTCTTCCTGACCGGTTGTGATGGGCAAGGTAAGCGCGTCGAAAATGAGATCAATCGGACGGATCCCGTACTTCTTCGTGGCGAGATCGAAGATGCGTTTTGCAATGGCAACTTTCTTGTCGGCGCTAAGCGCCATGCCGTCTTCATCGATAGTTAATGCGATCACCCCCGCGCCGTAGCGCTTCGCCATCGGCAATACTTTGGAGGTGCGCTTCTCACCATCTTCAAGATTGATGGAATTGATGATGGCCTTGCCCGGGATCCGTTTCAGTGCCTCTTCGACAACATCCGCTTCCGTGGAATCCACCAGAATCGGCGCGGGCACACGGGTTGCGATTTTTTCCAGGATCGAAGTGATGTAGCCCTTCTCATCCTCGCCGACAATCGCGCAGCAAAGATCGAGCATGTGGGAGCCGTCGTTCACCAGTCTCTTCGCGAGGGTCAGGATGTCATCGTACTTTTGGCCGCGTACCAGGTTGCGGAAGTGCTCGACGCGCGTAGTCGTGTTCATTTCTTCCGCGACGATCAGGGGCTTGGGATCGAGATCAAGAGGAACGGAGGTGTAGGCGCTGGATGCAGCGGCGGTTGGCTTCACTTCCCGCTTAGCAGGCTCGATTCCGGCGACTGTGCTTACCACAGCCTTCAAATGCTCAGGAGTCGTCCCGCAGCAACCGCCAACGATGCGGACGCCGTAGTCCTGAACGAAGTGTTTGTGATACGTTGCCAGTTCTTCCGGTGTCAGTTTGTAAACTGCGCGACCACCGTCGTTCTGCGGGAGTCCGGCGTTGGGCAGAACCGAAACATCCTTGCTTGAGTTCGCGCCAAGGAAGCGAATTGCATCATTCATCTCGACCGGTCCGGTGGCGCAGTTCAGACCGATGATGTCTACATCGAATGGTTCGAGCGCAGTCAGCGCGGCCCCAATTTCGGTTCCCAGCAGCATCGTGCCCGTAGCCTCAAGGGTTACTTGAACTGTGACCGGAAGCCGCTTTGCAGCTTTCTGCATCGCTTCGAACACCCCAACCACAGCGGCCTTCGCTTGAAGCAGGTCTTGCGAAGTTTCAATTAGAAGCACATCCACGCCGCCCTCGATCAAGGCGCTCGCCTGCTCTTCATAAGCTGCAACCATGTGATCGAATTTAATGTGTCCGAGCGACGGGAGTTTGGTAGTAGGTCCGATGGAGCCGGCAACAAATCGCGGCTTATCTTTCGTAGCGAACTGTTGCGCAACTTCTTTGGCGATCTTAGCAGCCGCAATATTCAGTTCCCCAACTTTATCCTGCAAGTCGTACTCAGCCAGCACGACGCGAGTTGCGCCAAATGTGTTGGTTTCGACGACGTCACACCCGACGGAGAAAAATGCTGAATGAATGTCTTTGATGATGTCCGGCCGGCTGAGAACGAGAAGCTCATTGCATCCTTCCTTGCCCCAGAAATCGTCGACACTGGGATTGCGGAACTGGATGTTCGTTCCCATCGCGCCGTCGTAGATCACGACGCGCTCACGCACGGTTTGGAGAAAGTCAGGCATCAGCACTCAGCGTTTAGAAAAAGCGTCGTTGGTCGTTAGTCATTAGCTGAAATCACTGCCGTTAAGTGATAGTGTCGGCCAACGATGAACGACGAATGACCAACAACCAAATTCCATGCACAAACGCCGGCCCCATCAGGACCGGCGTCATCAGTTCGCAGAATCTTGTTGAACTTCTTACTCTCCTGGCGCGACCATGGCCGGGGCGCCGGCCTCAACTTCTTCTTGATTGAAAACGGCATTTGCTCCCATGTGCGCTGGCATGGGCGCCAGCATCTGCTCCTTGCGATACACCAGATTGCTGGCACTAAACGCCGCAACCTCAAAGCCGTGGCCATGTGTGATGGCGTCGGTGGGACATGCCTCAACGCAATATCCACAAAAAATGCAGCGGTTGTAGTCGATGTTGTAAACCTTGGCGTAACGCTCAGCGCCGCTTACCCGGTGTTCAGCCGTATTTTCCGCAGCCTCGATGTAAATGCAATTCGAAGGACAAGCGGCGGCGCAAAGAAAGCAGGCCACGCACTTCTCCAGCCCATTTTCGTCGCGCTGCAAAACGTGAACGCCGCGGTATCGCTCCTGAACCTTTGCTCCCTTCAGCGGCCCCGGCCCATCCGGATAATTCTCCACCACCGTGGGGGCAAGCATCTCCCGAAAGGTGATGCTCATGCCCTTCGCGATGGCGGCAATGTTTTTCAGGACCGGCATTGCTTATTAGTATAGCGAAACCACGCTGCCAGCGCAGTTCCGAGGCAGTGATTGACCGTTTGCTCACGTCGAACGGTTGCTGTTAACCATCAATCTGATTAAGGAAGTTAACGGATGCCGCGACTGGTGTAAGGGATTGACACGGTAAGAATCACTCCATCGCCAGGAACTTAATGCAAACCGGCGAAGGTGCGTCAAGGACATGCCCGGTTGACGTTAGCCGCCCTGTGCTTGAATCGATTCGGAAAACAGCGATTTTGTTCGAGCCTTGGTCAGCCACAAACAGAAAGGATCCAGTAGGGTCAATTGCAAAGCTACGCGGCGTCTTGCCCTCGGTTGAAACGTACTCGACAGCTTTCAGCATGCCTTGCGCGTCGATTGCAAATACCGCGATGCTGTCATGCCCGCGATTAGAGCCATACAGAAACTTGCCGTTTGGATGTACTTCTATTTCAGCGGTGTCATTCTTACCTTTGAAATCCTGCGGCAACGTTGAGATCGTTTGCTTTTCCTGTAGTACTCCATTGGCCGAATCGTACGAAAGCGCTGTGACTGTCGATCCCATTTCATTGATCACATATACAAATTTGCCGCTGGGATGAAAAGCGAAGTGGCGGGGGCCGGAACCAGGCTTGACTTGGGCGAACGGTGGAGTATTCGACGAAAGCGTGCCGTGCGCCGCATCGAAGTGGTAGACGAGCAATTCGTCCAATCCAAGGTCAGCAGCGAGAGCGAAGCGGTTATCCTTGGAAACTTCGATCTCGTGTGCGTGAGGCGCTTCCTGGCGCTCAGGATCGTGGCCGCGACCCGTGTGTTGCACGAAGGCTGACGGCTCACCCAGGCGCCCGTCTTTGCGAACGGGAAATGCCGCCACAGAGCCGCCGCCATAATTTGCTACCAGGACGTATTTTCCGGTCTTGTCTAAAGTCACGTAGCAAGGATCGGCGCCGCGGGATGCCACCTCATTCAACAGCGTAAGTCTTCCCGTCTTGCGATCGATGGCAAACGCGCTTACGCCACCACTTTTCTGTCCCTGGTAATCAGAAACCTCATTCACTGCATAGAGAAAGCGGCGTGTGCGGTCGACGACCAGGAATGACGGGTTGGTGGTCTCGGCAACCAACCCCAGCGAGTTAGATTGCCCTGTCGCGGCATTGAAGCGATATGCGTAGATTCCCTTGCTCGTCGGTCCTGTGTAGGTGCCCACATAAACGAGGTAGGAACCCTTCGCATTGGTCTTGGGCGCCCCCCAGACAGAAATCGCTGTGAATAGAAGCGCGAGCACCGCAATGGCAATTGCAATCGAACGTCGTGTCATTCATTTCACCTCTGGCTGGATTGCGGCACTGCGGGCTCTGGCTCCAGGTACACACGCCCGGCAATATTCAGCCAGGGCACGACGAACTCAGTGAATCCATCGTGTGCGACGGGCTTGAGGGAGTCGCAACAACCGTGCTCGGGAGTCTCGAAACGAATGGAGCGATAAGATCCTTTGACCTGTACTTGCACCTGCAGTGGTTCCTGGGCGTAGTTGAGCAGCTCGACAATTCTGCCCCGGGCGCCAGCCGGGCGATAGAGTACCGCAACAGTGGTTAAAGCATTCCAGAGACTGATCCGCATTTTGTGATTATCGATAAGTCGGCGGATGTCCTGAGCGAACATTTCGGGATCGGCGATTGGTTCTGAGATCTCGATGATGCGCCCTTTGCCTACCGCATACGATACCGATTGTTCGCTCAATCGAATCGGCCGAGCCAACTGCCAAGGATAGGAGCCGTGCGAGTCCACGAGAACTGTGACGCCGCCTTTTTTTGCGAAATCGGTGAGTATCTCGGCTTTTTGCTTGTCGAAAGCAGAAAATACGACGACGACATCCACGGCTTCAAGACTGCGAGGACTCAAGTCGGCTGGACGCACAACGCGCAGACCAATGTTGTGCCGAGCCAGTAGATTGATGGGCTCGTAAGATGCTGTGTTGTCCTCTGCGACGACCGCTACACTTGCCTCGGAACCGAGATGCCGTTTTGGATGCTGAGAGAAGAAACGTAAATAGGGTTTCACCTGATCCCACAGAGCCCAAGCGCTGGGGTTGTTCTGCGCCAGGCCCGTTTCCAGCCTCTCATGAAGAGACAAGACTAGGTCCGCATCAAACGCGCCTGCCTCCGCCACAGCC
>Ga0066705_10000111_pt1 | contig 16501 bp, 16 predicted proteins | sample GraSoiAngelo_154_FD_66506 | JGI IMG/M metagenome (GOLD analysis project Ga0066705, IMG submission 66506) | Grasslands soil microbial communities from the Angelo Coastal Reserve, California, USA - 14_1009_13_20cm | ecosystem: Environmental > Terrestrial > Soil > Grasslands | place: USA... | reverse complement strand
AATTCAAGAGGGTGAGTCCCTCGAGAATGCGCTGCGCCGTTTCAAGCGCAAAGTGCAGCAGGAAGATATTATCAAGGAGGTTAAGCGTCACTCCTTCTACCTGAAGCCGGGCGAGAAAAAACGCGTGAAGGAAGCTCTAGCGCGCAAACGCAGTCGCAAGAAGGCACGGAAAGAACAGGACTAATGATTGATGGGCTGCCCCCTTCCCCGGGTGGCCCATTCCTTTCTCCATCGCGTTCCGCCGTTCTACACAGCTGTAACCCATGCCTAACACACGGGCATGGTGGGCCGAGTCCATGGGTTTGTTTCCAGATGCAGTTTTGAGGGGGTATCGAAACCTGCGTTGTTGTGCGCCACACACGCAAAACGCGGGGATTGGGCTGAAGGGAGCTCCTCAATGGAATTTAAGGACAAGGTTTTAAACTGTATTGACTGCGGCGCGGAATTCGTTTTCACGGCTGGGGAACAGCTGTTCTTTCACGACAAGCAATTCCGGAACGAACCCAAGCGTTGTAAAGCCTGCAAGGCAAAGCGCGTGGCCGTGCTGGGAGCCGTTCCTGGCAGCAATCACCGGAGTGGTTTCAGCAGGGTCGAGACACGCACTAATTGCTCTCAGTGCGGGAAAGAGACCACGGTGCCATTCAGACCAACGCAGGGCCGCCCCGTCTTCTGCCGCGAGTGCTTCCAGCAAAGGCGGGAGGCAGCTACGGCCTGATTGCAATTTTGCGATTGAAGGACGGGCGTCCCGCCCGTCCAGTTTCCGGAACTCACAGGATCGACGGCTCTAGCTGGCCTTTCTGGTGCTGTCCCGATTGAAAGCGGAAGCACGCGCACCCCCTTCAACCGGGCGCGGCAGGTGCTTTGCATCTTCGTGTGTCACTAGTAATGCCTCGATCTGCCGCAGCAGATCTTCTGTCCCAATCGGCTTGACGAGCACCGAACTGGAGTTCTTGTACCGCCAATCGCCATTCAGCGGCGGGTACGCTGTGAGCAGTGCTGTCGCCGGATTGTAAGCCTGCTCGCGCGCCGCCCGAAGCACGTGGAAGCCGGCGTCATCGGTTTCCATGCGCGCATCGGTAATTACCATCTGATAAATTCCGGAGCGCATTTTTTCAACCGCCTCAGCCGCCGTCGAGGCCGTGTGTACCTCAAACTGATTCATCTCCAGCACGGCTTTCAACGTCAGCAACACGGCAGTATCGTCATCGACCAGCAGGATTCGCCTCTTCATAAAATTCCATTCCGAGGTCGGGCGGTCGTCCGGCCCCGGCAACCTACGTTAGTATAGAGCCATGCGGCGCTTTTACGTACAGAATTTCGGATGCCGCGCCACCCAGGCCGATGGCGCCGTCATCGAGCGCCAGTTCGTCGACCAAGGCCTGCGCCCGGCCGTCCATTCCGCTGAAGCCGACATTGTTGTGATTAATTCCTGTACCGTAACCGGCGAAGCCGACCGGGACGCCCGCGCCGCGATCCGCCGCATTCGTCGTGACAATCCCAAATGCCAGATCGTAGTAACTGGATGTTACGCCCAGCGCGCCCCGCAGGAAGTCGCCGCATTGCCGGAGGTCAGTCGCGTCATCGGCAACTCGCACAAGCACGAGTTGGCAAAAATCCTGCAGCGAGCTTTCGTACCGCTCTCGAGCCTTCAAACTGAGAACCAGGACTTTAGAACTAAGAACCGGGAACCGGGAACTGAGAACCACGTTTTTGTCTCCGATATTTTCGCCCATACTGAACTTCTCGCCGCGCCCGTATTCGAGGCCGCCGGTGAGTCTAATGAGACCGCCCGTACCCGCCCGAATCTCAAAGTGCAGGACGGATGCGGCAACCGCTGCTCCTTCTGCATTATCCCCAGCGTGCGAGGCCACAGCCGGTCGCTCCCGCTCGCGGAAGTGATCCGCGAGGTGAATGCGCTCGTTGATGCGGGTTACCGCGAGGTGGTCATCTCGGGCATCAACCTCGGACGCTGGGGCTGCGATTTACGGCATTCAACCGGGAACGAGCCGCGTGGGGACAGCCGCCCTCGGCTGTCCGGGCGAGCGCAGATCTCCAGGGACTCAGGAATTGTCCCTCCCTTTACGGCTTCAGCCACTCAGGTTCTCGCCAGCACACATGCACGCTCTTACCGCTTTGAAGATCTAATCCGTGCCATCCTCGATCAGACGTCGCTCGAGAAGCTCCGCATCTCCTCAGTCGAGCCCATGGATTGGTCTGACCAACTCATCTCCCTCATGGCAGAAAGCCCGCGCATCGCCAAGCACGCGCACGTGCCCATGCAGTCCGCCAGCGATGCAGTCCTCCGCCGTATGCATCGCCGCTATCGTCCATGGCACTATCGCGAGAAGATTGAAAAGATTCGCGCCGCCATGCCCACCGCCGCCATCGGCGCCGACGTCATGGTCGGCTTCCCCGGCGAAACCGACGCCGAGTTTGAGGAGACGCGCCGCACCATCGAACACCTGACTTTTACCTACCTGCACGTCTTCACCTACTCCGCGCGCCCCGGCACTCCTGCGGCTGTAATGCCGAATCAAGTCCCGCTACATGTCGCCCGCGAGCGTAACCGCATCCTGCGCGACCTCGCGGCGCAAAAGAAGCTCGCCTTCATGCGCAGCTTCATTGGCAGGACCATACGAGCCATCACGCTAAACGGCCGGGTATCGACCGCCCCCAGCTTTCCGGTCGAGCACAGCTCGACCTTCACCTCCGCCCTCACTGACAATTACCTGAAGCTCCAGCTGCACGGAATCCACGAGCCCAATCGTTGGATCACGGTCAACATCACATCAGTCGATGGCGACGCGCTAACTGGATTTGCCGGTTAGTAATGCCCCACGCGTGAGTTGGTCGGGAGACTGGGCGCAGGATGGTGAGTGTGCCATGCTATAATTTTTACTTCCAGTTGTCCCATCACCTGGACGGAGGACTGTATCGACAAGCGTTTTATCCGCATGAATGAGCGCATTCGCGCGCGGGAAATCCGCGTGATTGATGATGAGGGCCAGCAGATTGGAATCATGCCGCCCTTCGAAGCGCTGAAAAAAGCCCGCGAAAAGAATCTCGATCTTGTAGAAATCTCGCCAACCGCAAACCCACCCGTATGCCGCATCATGGACTACGGCAAATTCCTCTATCAGCAGGAGAAAAAGGAACGCGAGGCGAAGAAACATCAGAAGACCATTACGGTCAAGGAAGTTAAATTCCGCATTAATGTGGACGAACACGACTACCAGACGAAAAAAAATCACGTGCTGCGGTTTCTCGACGAAGGCGACAAGGTCAAAGCGACCATTTTCTTCCGTGGACGTGAGATGACGCGCACCGGCCTGGGTCGCGAGATTCTGGAGCGGCTGATTAAAGACGTCGACCAGAAGGGGATCGTGGAATTTCGTCCCCGCCAGGAAGGCAACACGCTGCATTTGATTCTGGCGCCGAAGAAGGATGTTGCGCAAAAGCCGCAACAGAAGGCGGCGCCGCCGCCGGTTCAGCCGCCGATGCAGCGCGTCAATCAGGCCTGAGTAAATCACGCAGGTTCGTGCTGATGCTTCATCGGCTAAGTGCTAATTGCTAAACTACTGAAATTCGTATGCCTAAATTAAAAACTCACAAAGGCGCTGCTAAGCGCTTCAAGAAAACTGCGACCGGAAAAGTGAAGCGCGGACATTCGTTTCTGCGCCACATCTTGACCTCGAAAGACAAGAAGCGCAAACGCAAGCTGCGTGGCGGCGATCTGGTAAGCGATGCCGACACGCCCAAAGTAAAAAGAATGATTCCGTATTAAGGAGTGGCAAGAAACACGTAGGGGCGGGTGCCTCACCCGCCCAGCGGAGCAAAGCTCCGCAAGATTTTTGGCGAGCATAGCTCGCCCGCCCGGACGAGGGCGTCCGGGCCTACGTAAGCCGTAACGCACGACCAAGCGAGTGAAGAGGCACATCCTGCCTCCAGCCGCTAAGTAGAAAACAAAAAGGAGCAAATCATGCCTCGTGTAAAACGAGGGACAAAACGCCGCGCCAAGCGCAAGAAAATACTCGATCGCGCCAGCGGATATTTCCTCACAAAATCCAAGCTGTACCGGTCGGCGAAAGAAGCCGTCGAACGCGGCTTGAAGTTCGCCTACGCCGGACGCCGCCAGAAAAAGCGCCAGTACCGCTCACTGTGGATTGTGCGCATCGGTGCCGCCGCCAAGCTGAACGGCATGAGCTATAACCAGTTCATTCACGGGTTGAAGAAGAGCGGACTGGAACTGGACCGCAAGATTCTCGCCGATCTCGCGGTCAACGACGCAGCCGCCTTTAGAAGCCTCGCCGAGCAGGCGAAGGGCGCTCTCGGCGGGGCAGCGTAGTTCAGCACTTCAGCTTTCAGCCGCCAGTTGTTATACGTGGAGACAGCCGCCCTCGGCTGTCTGGCCGAGCGTAGCTCGGCGGTTAGTAACTCTGGCATCAGCACAAGAGGGGCCTGAATTTCACTCTCAGCCGCGAAGCGTCCGGAATTGCACTCTCAGCCGCGAAGCGGCGCAAGAATGCAGCCCAGGGCGCGAGCCCTGGGTGGACTAGCGAAACGTATCAGCCCTGAAGGGGCGAAAGAACGTGGCATATACCGTTCCAAAACTAAAAGACTTTTCGCCCACGGCGCTGGACAAAGCGTCCGAGAAGCTAGCTGCCGCCTTAGCCAAAGAAGCAGCCGAAGTCCAGACTGAATCCGACTGGAAATCATTTCGCGATCGCTGGATGGCACGCAAGAACGGCGTTCTAACTCTGGTCAACGACTTGTGGCTGAAAGCCGCGCCCAAAGAAAATAAGCGCGACATCGGCCAGCGCGTTAACCAGATCAAACAGCAAGTCGAGCAGACTGTCGATAACAGGCTTGCGCATGTTCAAGGCGCAGCTTCTGCATCACGTCTCTCCGCCGAACGCCTCGACGTCACCCTTCCCGGCAACCGCCGCCCGCTCGGGGCTGAGCATCCTGTCATCAAAACCATGAACGAGATTGTCTCGGTATTCCGTAACCTCGGCTACTCAATTGCCGAAGGCCCGGTGATCGAAACCGATTACTACAACTTCGAAGCTCTGAATTTCCCCCCGAACCATCCGGCGCGAGATACCCAGGACACGCTGTTTGTCGCAACCCAAGAGTCGAAGCCACTCCGCGACCGCTTGCTGTTGCGAACGCATACGTCTCCTGTACAGATTCGCACCATGGAGAAGATGAAGCCGCCGCTGCGCATTGTGGTTCCGGGCAAGGTGCACCGTAACGATCCGCTTGACGCCAGCCACTCGCCAATGTTCCATCAGATCGAAGGCCTGGCAGTGGATACAAACATCACCCTCGGCGATCTCAAGGGAACTCTGGATCATGCCATGAAGGCGCTGTTTGGTTCGAGTGTGAAGACGAGCTTCCGTCCGTCATTTTTCCCGTTCACTGAGCCCAGCGCGGAGCTGCTGGTCTCGTGCTTCATCTGTGGCGGCAGCGGAAAGCGTGATCTCGAGCCTTGCCGTCCCTGCAAGCAGACCGGATGGATTGAAATTCTGGGCTGCGGCATGGTTGATCCGAACGTGTTCGAGTTCGTGAAGGGCAACGGCTACGATCCGCGCAAGATTTCTGGATTTGCCTTTGGTATGGGTGTCGACCGGCTTGCGATTTTGAAATACGGCGTGGACGACATCCAGTTATTCTTCCAGGGCGATGTGAGATTTTTGGAGCAGTTTGTTTAAGGCCGTCGTTGGTTGTTCGTCGTTGGCCTAAAACAGCCACTCTTCACATAAGAATTTCGAGCAATGCAACTTTCTCCACAATGGATTCGTGAATTTGTCGCGATTCCGGCCGATGATAAGCGGCTTGCTGAGGATCTCACTGCTGCCGGCATCGCGGTCGAATCAATCAACGGTTCTGGCGAGAACGCGGTCTTCGAAATGGAGATCGGCACGAACCGTCCCGACGCAATGAATCATTATGGCGTCGCCCGCGAAGCCTCAGCCATCTACGACGTGGCATTGAAGCCGATAGACGCAAAGCTGCCAGACGCCCGTGGTAATGCGGATTTTGCGATTGAAATTGCAGAACCTGATCTTTGCCCCCGGTTCACCGCGCGCGTTTTGCGTAGTATCCGGATCAAGCCATCACCAGAGAGAGTTGCTCGTCGCCTTGGCCTGCTTGATCAACGGCCCATCAACAACGCCGTCGATGCCACGAACTACACGCTTTGGGAAATGGGCAAGCCAACCCATGCGTTCGATCTCGATTTGCTCGAAGGCGGAAAGATCGTTGTACGCCGAGCCCAGGAAGGCGAGACGCTGAAAACGCTCGACGGAATCGAGCGCAATCTCACTCCAGAAGATCTCGTTGTTGCTGACGCGCGCAGACCTGTCGCTCTTGCCGGCATCATGGGCGGGTTCGACACGATGATCACGGAAAAAACACGCAATATTCTGATCGAATCGGCGTGGTGGGATCCGGCGACCATTCGCAAAGGCTCCCGGCGGTATGGTTTGCATACCGATGCGTCCCACCGCTTCGAGCGCGGCGCTGATTTTGAATCGACAGTGCTTTCCTGCGATCGGGTTGCCGAGTTAATTTTGGAATCTGGCGGCGGTGAGTTGCAGGGCGGCGTGATCGATGTGGTCGCTAAGCGTCTGGATCTAGCGCCCATTGCCTTGCGCGTTTCTGAAGTACACCGCATCCTCGGCGCCTCGCTCGATGCGCGCGAAATCTATCGCATTCTGAGCAAGCTTGGCTTCGATGTTATGCCGGAGCGTGGCGGCGACGCTGATTTCACAGTGCGAATTCCGAGCTGGCGCTTAGACGTCGAGCGCGAGATCGACCTCATCGAAGAGATTGCCCGGCTTTATGGCTACGACAAATTTGCTAACACGTTACCCGCGTTTGCAGGTGCCGTCATCGAGCGACCGGATGCTCAAAGGGATGCAAAGCTGCGCTCGTCTCTGCTTGGGCTGGGCTATAACGAGGCGGTCTCGCTCACCTTTATTTCGCACGAGGATGCGGAGCAGTTCTCTGATTCACCGGTGATCGAGTTGGCCAATCCCATCAGCGAAGAAGCTTCCATCATGCGGACCTCGATGGTTCCCGGCATGCTGAACATGCTCGCCTACAACCTAAATCGGGGAATCGATAACGTGCGGCTGTTTGAAGCCGGCCAGGTATTCCAGGCTGTGGATCGCGGAGCCTCTGAGTTGAGGCAAATTTCATTGGGGGCAACCGGAAGTGCGACACCTCCCAGCTGGAACCAACCTTCGCGGCCAATCTCATTTTTTGATCTGAAAGGCGATGTAGAAAATTTACTTCGCGCGTTCGAATGCAATGCGCTGTGCTATGACGCGCACACATCGGAGTGCTACCATCCCGGGCGCTCGGCGCGGGCCGTCATGGATGGAGTTTGCGTGGCTCAGTTCGGGCAGATTCATCCCGACGTTGCAGCGAAACGCAAGCTGCGGCAGGACGTTTTCATCGGGGAATTCTACCTGGATCGCCTGTACCAGCATGGATTGCGCTCAGTCCGTTATGAAGCTTTGCCGCGTTATCCGGCGGTGGAGCGGGATTTTTCATTCATATTTTCTGATTCTGTTATTTTCGAGAAAATTCAGCAGGCGGTCGGAGCGCTTGGGCTGCGGGAATTACGCAGTTTTGTTCCCGTAGAGATCTTCCGCGGCGGCAACGTGCCTGCCGGAAAATATTCCATCTTGTTGAGAGCGACATTTCAATCGGGCGAGCGCACCCTGCGCGAAGACGAAGTGGCGGATTGGTCGGCGAAGATCGTGAAAGCGCTGAACACTCTCGGCGGAAGTCAGCGCGCGTAGATTTTCACTGACAATCGCGGTCGCCAAACACTTCCGCGGTAAAGGCTTCAAGCTTGGCCCCGGTTTGCCATGCGTCCAATGGCAGCCCGGCTTTCTTGCAAGTTTGTTCAAGGAAAGTAATGCGGTCCCACCCATGTTCCAGCGGGACCTGGGGCAGCAGCAAGCCGCGATGGCCTGCCATGCTGATGAGCAAGCCATGTCTGCCGATCTCTACATCCTCGGACCGAATCGGCTTGAGCTGAGAAAGAATGCTCAGCGAGATTTCCAGAGCCGGGACTTCTTCTTGTGTAACCGGCCAAAACCGTGAATCTTCAAATGCCGCTCCCCGGGCGGTTTCCGCGACGGTCTGGTAAACCGATGCTGAAGGAACAACGTAGCCCACGCAGCCACGCAAAGCGCCCCGATGGTAGAGCGTGGTGAAAGCGCCACGGGGTTCGGCCAAATGGAGCGATGGCGGAATCAGTGGAACCTCCCGACCTTGCAGCGCAGATTCAATCGCATCGTGCGCCAACTTCAGCAGCAGTGTGCGCTCTTCTCGAGAGAATTCGTTCAACTCAGAGCCGCAACTGAGAGGGACGTTTTCAGGTTGCGGGGACATCGCGCTTCCTCCGCCGGCTGAGGACGAAGGCTCGGCGCCGGCGCTTCACCACGCGGCGGTCAATTTTTGACCAGAACGCGGCGAAGTAATCAACGGCCGACACCAGCGACAGGAACACCATGAACCAGATCGCGAGGAATGCGATCCAGTGGACTGGGAAAATATATCGCCCGAAATACCAAGCTTTCCAGCGGTGATCAAGAATCACGGCCACCACCGAAACAATCTGCACCAGCATTTTGAACTTGCCGAGGTCGCTGGCTTCGATCGTAAAGCCTTCTGACGCAGCGATTGAACGCAGGCCGCTCACTAGAAATTCGCGGGCGATAATAACGACTGCCACCCATGCGGGCACCAGGCTGGGGTTGAACTGAACCAGAGTCACAAATGCGGCGGCAATAAGCAGCTTGTCGGCCAGGGGGTCAAGCAGCATGCCGATGGTGGTGATCTGGCCACGTTTCCTTGCCAAATAACCGTCGATGCCGTCCGTGATAGACGCGGCAATAAAGAGCGCTGACGCCAGCAGCTCTTTTTCACCGCTGGTCCCATGAAATCTGCTGGTAGACAGAATCCAGATCAGCAGTGGAATGCTGAAGATGCGGGTGAGCGTAATGTAATTGGGCAGGTTCACCACGTACATGGGCCGCCGGGCGAAAGAGACCAGGGACCGAACTAAATTATCGTCTACAAGGATCAGCGAAAGCAATGGAAGAGAAGCGGAGCCGATGGTCAGTTCCCCAAAAGCGCGTTGGTTTTTTCCTATTGGAATCGACCGTAAAAAATCGTTCCCCTTCGAATTTGGTGAGCCGGCCAAATGAGCCCTGAGCGACCCCGAGGAAAAAGCAACGAGGGGAGTCGCAGGGATCAAGGGAGCGCAGTTGATCCGCTTCGAAGACGGCGACCACGGCTTGTTCTCTGAAGAGAAGACAAGTTCATCAGTCGCGGAGTGACTTTCGTCTCTGGGAAGAGGCTGGAAGAGGCGGCCTGAACTCGCTGATGAGTGCTCCCCTCGCCCGGGGATCCCCCTGGTTTTTCGGAATCAAAATTTGTAGGGCAATAATATACTTGACGCAGTAATTTACTAAGCGAAGCATATTATTGGCTTGCGGGAGAACTCGATCGAGTAAAATCCTTGTCGGACATTTCACCGGATTCCCGAAATATGTGCCAAACCCGATTTCGGGAATTGCTGAGGAAGAAAATTGTCTTGAAGTTCTCACGCCTATTGTTCCGGCACACGCTGTTTGCGATAGTTCCGATCATCGTTCTTATAGCTGACCTGATATCATTTCCGTCCACTTTCGAGAACCACCCATCGATAACAGCGGTTAATCTGACGAACTTCTTGACCAAACAACAACTCCTGCTCGGAACCGTGCGAGCCCATAGACTCTACCTGTCGTTAGACGATCTTGCCTCGACGGACTATCTGGCCGACGCCATCAACAGTAAGAATGTTCTCGTAATCTCAGGATTCATTCAAGATGATCGTAGCGTTTCAATTGCGGCGCTGGGCCAAGCGGTGCTCAAGAGACTCAACGCTGCCTCTCCGAAAGACTACCACGCATTTTATGAAGAGTTGTCCGGCAAGAAGCACATACAAGCGGGCGAGGTAGTGATTAGCAGCCTTGAGATACCGTCCGACAAACGCTCTGTCTTTCCTGTGGACGAGATTTATACGATCTTCTTCACGGAAGGGTCACCGATATCTACGGAGGAACTCACTGAAGGGCTGGGTAACGCTTTCGACGTTGCCAGCCGGCGACGCATGGAGAACTTGGTCCTGCCGTGTTTGGGAATCACATGGGAACATTCAGAAGATGCCGGCGCCCTTTCGTTTGAGGATTTCTTTTCCACCGTCTTTAAGTCGATTGATCCGACTCAGCAATCGCCTACTCTTTACTTATCCCTATACAGAGGGTGGCCATCCTTTGAACTTGAGAAAGCGATCGCTGGCTTCAACTCTGAGTGGAGCAGAGTTGCGTCGGATAAAGGTTCATTTCGAACGACCCTGTACCGGGCGAAGTATCGGAGGGCGATATTGTTCTGGTTTCTCTGCCTGCTAGTGTGTTCATTTGTTAAACCGCCAAGTCTGAAAGGTTTTCTGATTATTAGCGTGGGATTCCTTACATTAGCCCTCGGCTCCCACGAGTTGGTGGACTTTCTTACCCAAGGACGGCCTTCGATCGAGAGTACGGGACATTACGCAACCCTGTTTGTGCTGGCAGTTCTTTTCCCGGTCATTGTCGCATGGGACCCGAAGGAATTCTTCAAGTCAAAGCCCCGGGATGGGACGCATGGCTGATAGCAAAATAACGGAAATTGAGAACTTGCCGGTGCAATTAGCAATTCGGCTCGTCCTCGATGACATCAGTTACAGCAACCCGCTTCCCAGCTGGTTTGACGCGATTACCATAGACTATTCATTACGTGAGCTTGCGATCCACCAGAAGCTTCGGGAGTTCGCAAACCGGCCCGTCGCCTCAAAACCCTTTTCAATCCTGGTACCCAAGAAATCTGGCCAGAAGAGGTCCTGGCCTGTGCCGTCCGTCAACGAGCAGATCATGCTTCAGGCCTGCGTTTCATCGTTTGCCGGCAAATTGGATGCTGATGTACTCGACGCACGGGTCTTCAGTTACCGCTACAATCGGCAAGAGGATCTTTTGGGCCTGGTTGAGGATCAGCTCACCGCATGGACGAGATTTCAAGACGAGACGAAACGGCGATGCGAGGATTCGCAATGCATACTGCAGATTGATCTACAAAACGCGTTCCAGTCGATTGACCGTAGGCAGTTTTACAAGTTCCTGAGCCGCTTCACTACACAACCCGTACTCGACCTTCTCCGGACTCTAATGGAGGCTTTGTCGGTGGAGCCCGGGATACCTCTACTCAACAACTCAGTCTTTTTTCTTGGGAATGCGTACATGGCCACCGTCGACGCAATCGTTCGGGAAAGCACCCCCGGAATTTGCTCGATTCGTAGATGACTATAGAATTTTTGACAGCTCCAGCGAACGCCTGGAGAAAATTCTACGGAACATAACTGTGGAGTTGGGGAAGGCTGGATATCAGGTGAACCCCAGCAAGCTGAGATTGGGAAGCGGCCAGGAATACCTCGACAGCGTCTCCAGATTGAAATACAAGCCCGATACCGATGCGATGGGGTATGTTCGACCCACCGTGCTACGGGACCTCATGCGCAGGGAAGATATTGTCAAAACGATATCGATGTCTGTCAGCGAACCCGACAAATACCTCAACGAGGGGTTTGGGCGGTTTCAGCTTGCCGTAATAAGAAAATTCCGTTTCAACGAGAGCGTGGCTCAAATCGTAAAGCAAATAGTAGGTGAGGAAGATCTAGATATCGAGGAAAAAGAGGGTCAGGGTCCATCGACCTTAGGTAGATTATTCGCAGAGAACCGCGAGCTTATCAATCGGATGATCGAACGGCTCCAGAAATACTCCCAAGATCCCAGTGAGGTCTGGAGAACCGTTTGGTTGCTCTACGTGTTGAAGATCGTTGACATCGAACATTTGACGAAGGTGGATGCCGACACCGCCTTGCGACTTGACAATATTACGTCCACTGTCGAGTCATCAGCAGCCGGTATTTTGGCACGACTGTGGGCAAGTGCGAAAGCTGGAACCGTGGTTACGGGAGAAAATGTCGAGAATCTCCACGATTTGGGCTACATGGAGAGCGGCATGCTGTACTGTAAGGGCTAAGTAATGAAACTCACTCGACGAAGATTTGTTGGAGCCTGCCTGGGCATATTTGGTGGGGTGGCGGCTAGGCGCAGCGGAGTTAGCGATCGGCCGCCGGTGAACAAGTCTTTCTATGTCGCAGGCGTTCGCTTTCATGCCATTCCCCCGAGTCTGAAGGTTGGCGACCGAGTGTTCATGTATGCGGCCACCTACAACGGGACGAAGTCTTTGGCCATCTGCGACTCATGCGGTAGAAGAATAGGATATGTTCCTCGTGCTCTTGTGAGACAGTTCGACGGCCAGCTGCTTTCCGGGGCGCGCGTCAGCAAATTGGACAGTTACGCGGTTCCCTGGAAGAAACTGCAAATCTCGTTGTAGAGCGAGCTGTGTGGTTCGGGACGACTAAATGGCGTGCCCTTCCAATTTTTGGTCACCTGGGGCCCGCAGCCTATGAAGTGATGCCGAGGCACGAACCTCGAATCATTCAGGCATAAATGCCGCGCTGTCGAATCGTATACGCCACGCGATCGATGGCCAGCATGTAAGCCGCGATACGATTGTTCACGCTGTGGGTTTCGGCGAAGCGCACGACATCATCGAAGGCGGTCTTCATGATGTGCTCGAGCTGTTCGTTGACCACCGATTCCTTCCAGAAATAGCCCTGGCGGTCCTGCACCCATTCAAAGTATGAAGTGGTCACGCCGCCGGCGTTGCACAGGATGTCCGGAATCACGAACACACGTTTATCGGCCAGAATTTCATCAGCAGCGGCTGTCGTCGGGCCGTTAGCGCCTTCCGCAAGAATTCTGCATTTCACCCGGTCGGCGTTCCGGCTGGTGATCTGGTTCTCGGTGGCAGCAGGAATAAGAATCTCGCAATCTGTAACCAGGAGATCAGCGGAACTGGCCGGCTCAGCGCCAGGAAAGCCCAGCACAGTACCGTTGCGCTGCCGATATTCAGAAAGCGCGTCAACATCAAGACCATTTTTGTTATATAAGCTGCCGTCAACTTCGATGATGCCAACGACTTTGTAGCCAGCCTCAGCCATGAGCAGCGCGGCGTTTGAGCCAACATTGCCGAAGCCTTGCACGATCACGCGGCTCGACTCCCGGCTCAAGCCCAGCTTCTTGATCGCCTCGTCGACTACGATCATGATGCCGCGTCCGGTAGCCTCGCGGCGGCCGCGCGATCCTCCGATATTGATCGGTTTGCCGGTCACCACCGCAGTTACGGTCTGCCGCATGTGCATGGAATACGTATCCATCATCCAGGCCATGACTTGTTCGTTGGTGTTGACGTCGGGAGCAGGGACATCTTTTTCTGGGCCGATGAATTCGACCAACTCGGCGGTATAACGGCGGGTCATCCGCTCCAGTTCGCCCATCGACATCTTGTGTGGATCGCAAATCACCCCACCCTTGGCCCCGCCGAACGGAATGTTGACAACAGCACACTTCCACGTCATCCAGCTTGCCAAAGCCCTGACCTCGTCAAGAGTCACGTCGGGCGCATAGCGAATGCCTCCCTTCGACGGACCGCGCGCAATCGAGTGCTGCACACGAAAACCGGTAAAAACTTCCAGGCTGCCATTGTCCATTGCAACCGGGATATGCAGAATGATTTCGCGGTTTGGGTAACGCAGAACTTTCCATAGCCCCTCGTCCAGGTTCAGCTTGTTAGCGGCGAGGTCAAAGCGGGCGGCTTGCGCCTCCCAGGGATTAATCTCTTGCTCGAGGGATACAGTCTTAGTAACCATGATGATCTCCGATGAGCGCACCTAATTACTGAGATGCGGCCGGCGCCGGATGCAAATTCCGGAGGAGGCGGATAGATACAGGAGTATAAGCATGCCAAGGCAAGCAGGCAAGGGAACGGAGGTGTAGGGTGACGCAGTTTGGAACTAGTCAAACAACCTACGGCAGCTAAAAGCCGCACGTAACGAGTAGGATTGCGACATCCCCACTTGCCGCCCGGCGCGATCCTGCGCATTCGTTGGTACGCGGCCTCCGCTTCCATCTGCCGTTTCAATGTTACTCTACTCAGGGCTGTGACCAACGAAGCTCCAGTTACGGCGCTGCGGCTTTTCAACGGCCACTCCATGGTCGGGAAGCTGGGGTGCGTGCTGGTCTGCTCGCCCCGCTCTGCCGGTTGGAACCAGCCGGAGCGAGCCGCTCGCTGGCGCGAGCTTGGCTTTCACCATCCGCCCGATTTCAATACCGCACAGGCGCAGCACGAACAAATGTGCCGCCAACTTGCAGTCGCAGGGGCAGAGATCTGGGAGTCTCCTCCGGCTTTAGATCTCTCACTCGATGCCGTCTACGCGCATGACGCGCTGCTGCCGACCGATTTCGGCTTTATCATAATGCGCCCGGGTAAGCCGAACCGCGTGTCCGAAGGCAAGCACCAGAGCTCCTTCTGCAAGCGGCTGGGCCATCCTATTTCAATTTCATTCCTGTCCGCGAATGCTGACTCTTTCACGCCGACCAAAATCCTGCCTCCCGGCACCACTGAAGCCGGCGACATGGTTTGGCTCGATGAGAAAACACTGCTCATCGGTCGCGGATATCGCACAAATAATGCCGGCATCGCACAAATCCGCGATCTGCTCTCCCCCCGAGCTGTCCAAGTTCTCTCCGCCCCGCTGCCCTACGGTTCCGGACCTTCTGCCTGCCTGCACCTGATGTCTCTCATCAGTCTTCTGGATGAACGCACCGCGCTCGTAGATTTGCCCTGGCTGGCGGTCGAAACTGTGGAACTGCTGAAAGCCCGCGGCTATCACCTTTTGGAAATCGACTACTCTGAACGCGAGACGCTGGCTTGCAACGTGCTCTCGCTAGGAGAGCGGCGCTTGCTTGCGCTGGAAGAGAACCGCAAGACCAATCAAAAGCTTCGGGATACAGGATTCCATGTATCCACCTTTCCCGGTTCCGAGCTGTGCATCAACGGCAACGGCGGTCCCACCTGCCTGACCCGGCCGCTCCAGCGCTCCTGATGGTCAAAAATACATAGCATCAACACAAGACCCGACTCTTACGGCTTGATGCACAACCACTTCGTCGCCACGCGTGACGGTATGCCAATTGCATCTATTTAAGAGGGATCACAACGGGGGAAAGAACTGTATATCGGAGGGACCAAAATGACCCTAAGGATTTCACTTCGAAAATTTCTGCGGCCTAGCTTTTTTAGTGTTGCGCTGGTGTTTGCGCTACTCCTGACGTTGCCATCTTTTTCGTCGCGTGCTCTGGCTCAGCAGCCAGACAACGACGACATGAACCGGCCCTCGGCTGAGAAACCGGATAAAGATCGCGACAAAGACAGGGTTAAAAAAGATAAAAAAGATAAAGATAAAGACCGCGACTGGGACAGAGACCGCGACCGTGACGAGCACAGACAGCGCAATGAAGCGCAGAGCCAACAGGCGACCCAGCGCCCCGATAACGACGTAACTCACCACGAACTAGAGAGCTTTGATGCGTTCCTGGACTCGAACCCCGAGGTTGGGCGCGAACTAGCCAGGAACCCATCACTGGTCAACGACCGAAATTTCGTCGATAAACATCCTAACCTCTCGAGATATCTGCAGAATCATCCTGGGGTGCGCGAAGAAATCCGTGAGAATCCTCAGGGCTTCATGCAGCACGAGAAGCGTTTCGAGAATTCCGGTGAGGACATTACCAACACTGAACTGCGGAATTTCGATAATTTCCTCGACTCACATCCGCAAATTTCCAAAGATCTCCAGAAAAACCCAGGCTTGATGGATGATCAAAATTATGTGAACAGTCATCCCGAGCTGAAGGAATTCCTGAGCACCCATGCTGGTGTGAGAGAGCAGGTCAGGGAACACCCGGGGATCTTTATGAAACGCGAGCAGAAGTACGAGAAGAACGAAAGTCCGCAGCGTTAAATTTTTTGCCGTACCTAGTGATGGAGGCCGGTGATGAGCCGGCCTTTTTTATCTTGCGATCACGTTTACCTTGAACCCGCATTCACGAGTGGTCTGCGACTGTTAGAATGTAAGAGCAATGGTTCTCCCCTTCGTCCGCGATCTCTTCGCGGACGCGGAAAAGTTACCCGCCTTTGCGCGTGCAGCCTCCCATCTCAGAGAGGGCACGGGGCGGATTGGTGTTTCTGGACTAACCCCCACCGCCAAAGCTCTGCTGCTGGTTTTGCTGCAAAGAGCCGCAGATCGGCCATTGATCTTGGTGGTTTCTGACAATCGCACCAGCGAAGAATTCGTCCCCCTACTGCAAGCTTTCGCCGAACTTACTGGATCCGCGGATCCTGCAACCGTTATCACCCTCCCCACACGCGACGTTCTTCCCTTTCAAAACCTCTCGCCCCATCCCGAACTTCAGGAGGAGCGCGCGGTTGCCTT
>Ga0066705_10000110_pt1 | contig 16580 bp, 14 predicted proteins | sample GraSoiAngelo_154_FD_66506 | JGI IMG/M metagenome (GOLD analysis project Ga0066705, IMG submission 66506) | Grasslands soil microbial communities from the Angelo Coastal Reserve, California, USA - 14_1009_13_20cm | ecosystem: Environmental > Terrestrial > Soil > Grasslands | place: USA... | reverse complement strand
CGGGTCTTGCTCATGGACGAACCGCTCAACGGCCTAGACCCAAAGTCAGCCAGGCTGGTTAAGGAACTCATCCACGGTTTTGCCAAAGAAGGTGTGTCGGTGATATTCAGCACACACATTCTTGAGATCGCGGAGGCCATTTGTGACAAGCTAACCATCCTTCAGTCTGGGAAAATTCTGGCAGAAGGAACTTCGAAGGACTTGAGGGAGAATGCGGGACTTCCGGGATCCGGTCTCGAAGATGTCTTTCTAAAGCTTACCGGAACGAAGGGAGTTGAGGACATCGTTGAGGCACTAATTAGATGAGACTTGCTGTTCTGTTCAAGTTTGCCAAGGTTCTCATGATTTCACGTCTTCGAAGTACCCGGCGTTCAATCGTTTCTCGAAGTATCACTAGTCGGCCGATTCTCATCGGCCTCATAGGTATCGTTCTCTTCGTCGCTGCTTTGCTTTTCGGTTACCTGACAACTGTTTTCCTTAGCTCCGGCGGAGCCCCTTTGACGGGGCCGGTGGCGCATCAGCTGGTCGTAACCATTTTTGGAGGAGTCCCTCTTTTCCTGGTGGGCTTCTACTTCACGATGGGACTCTTGTGGGAGGTGAACGCTTCCACGGAGGCCGAAAGCACGGACGCGATCAACTGGCTGCCCATCACGCCCGGGGAATACGTCGCAGCCTCAGCTCTCTCTACCGGCTACACCTACTCTCCACTACTCATGGTCGCATTCGGCTACGCTCTCCCAATCGGGATCCTTACCGGGAATCTTGCTGGATTCCTAGTCCTTGTTCCAATCGCCCTCTTGTCCACATCTGTGGGGTCGGTTAGCGTCGAGATTCTGAGGTCGGCACTGGCAAGCGCATCAACAGCGTTCAACAAGCTAGGCGGTAGAATCACCGTTATCATGCGAATCCTCGGGATAATCCTGATACTTCTTGTTACCCAGCTCCTATTCAGCGGAGTGTTCCTAATCCAGATCATAAGCTCTCTCGTCGGAACAGCAGCCGCGGCAAGCTTCGTACCTGTCTTCTGGCCTACTCTCGCAATAACCAAGCTGCTTCAATCCGACTTTCTAGGAAGCGCAGGATTCCTAGGGCTGAGCATAGCACTGTTTCTATTGCTTTCATACATTGCCCTATCACTCAGAGCCAAATATTGGGCCGTGACCCCTGGAGCGATCCACTTCGCCGGAGCAGGTTCGGTATCAGGGCCGAGCCGGCTCGGCTATCTTGGCCTAAGCTCTCCCTCGATCGCGATGCTCAAGAGAGAAATTCGATCGGCAACCCGTAGAAAAGAAGTGGTCAGACTTATGGCAATTCCGATCATAATGCCCATCATGATATCCTTTCCCGCGATCTTCTCCCCAGCTCCATCGTCGACATCGGGACCGGCGCAGATAGATCCGATTTTTCTAGTTATTCCCTTTCTGTTCGGGATCGGGCTGGGCTCGCTATTTCTTGGAATGACTTCGATTGGTCAAGAAGGAAGAAGGCTATGGAACATCAGCGCGCTTCCAGTTTCAGCTAACATGCTTGTGAAGAGCAAGCTCTTGTTCACATTCCTCGTCTCAAGCATCGGGCTTGGTCTAGGAGCGGTTGTCTCTGCCCTTCTGCTTCACGCTTCGATATTCGTCATTCTAGGGTTCCTAGGTCTCGGATTCGTGGTAATATTGGCCGAGGCGAGCCTAGGTATTGCTGTAGGGTCAAGGTTCCCAGATTTCTCTGACGGTCCTAGGCCAAGATTTGTCACGGTGGTTGGCTCGATAATTGGAGCCGTTTTGGGTATAGTTGAGATGGCAATAATGGCTCTCCCCCTAATTCTGTCATTAATCCTGAGAACGTTTCTCTCGATCTTACTTCCCCTCCAGTTTGTACTGGCCCTTTCAGGGGCTGTTGCGGGGCTGCTTGCCTGGATAGCCTACAGTATGTCGATCAAACCCGTAGAATCCATTCTTTCAGAACTGCCCAACTAGTCTGAGACCAGGAGCGCAACGAATCGGAATGCCGTGATAGTTGACGTGCAATTATTGTTACCGTGATTTTGCAGGGTCTGTTGCAGATAACGTTAATATTTACTCGTGTGGACAGGCCACGTGAATCATGGACAGGCAGCTGGGAGCCGAGTCAGGCCGTGAAACTTCTGCATGACCAATGATTCGCAGCCAGAAACAAGTGAGAAATTTATGGAAATGTCTGACGAACCCAAATCTTGGGTAGAAGAGGCAAGGAACAGGGTCAAGCGGATCTCGGACCTTGATCCTCAAGACCGCTTAGACATCGTCTACGGTATCGGATTGTGTTGCTCGACCCTCGCGAAGAGTATGCAAGGCTGGATGCAGTGGATCGGGAATCTTTCACTGAAGGATTTTGAACGACCAGAGCTAGAAGAGATTTTTGGCATTATAAAGAAGGCAACGGTCCAGCTCATGGAGCTAGATATTGACAAGACCGAGAAGTATGAGCAGTCTCACGGGTTGCGCCAGAAAGCTCCGGACCGGCAGAATCGGCTGGTCAGTTAGCGCAAGAATTAACCAGACAGAACGCGATCGCCCCCGTGAAAGGTGCGGGGTCTGAAGAAAAGACGAATTGTCTTCCATAGCTGACTTCAGCATCCATCCCGTTGGGACAGGAACGAGTGTTGGCAAATATGTTCAGCAGGCACTGCAGGCTATCTCCAAAATCGAGGGGCTTGATTACCAGGTCACCCCATGGCGACGATCCTTGAAGCCAAAGACATTCATACGATTCTGAGAGCGGTTGAGGCTTCACACTCGGCCTTGCGGTCTATGAGTGCAAAGAGAACTTCCTCGCTTCTTCGGATCGACCAGCCCCTAGACAAGCCGAGAATGATGAAGGACAAGATAGAAAGTGTCAGGGACTGCTAGAGTCCGCATCGTATCCCGCCTCTACTCTAACCTCTTGAACATGCTCTGCATAAAGTGTATCGGGATAGGCTGCCCGCTCCTGCTGGTTTCGTAGTATGTCTTGCACATATCACACTGCCAGACTTCCATGTCTCTGATCTGGGCGGGAGCCCCAGCTTCAAAGTCTTCTTGGACGATGTATCGCCCGACGAAGTCGAGCTGCAGGTCACACTTTGGACATTTCAAGAATTCAGGTCTCAGTTTTTGTAATGTTCGCCGATAAACCTGTCAGCATCCATCGCTGCTTTGCAGCCGTCCGCTGCGGCAGTGACGGCCTGTCGATATCTGAAATCTCTCACATCTCCAGCCGCAAATATTCCCGGAACGTTAGTTTCAGTCTCATTATGGGTAACAATGTAGCCTTTGGGGTCAAGGTCCACATGTCCCTTGAATATCGAAGTGTTTGGTTCGTATCCGATTGCCACGAACACGCCGTCCGTCTTGAGAACGTGTACCTTTCCAGTCTTGAGGTTTCTACTCTTGACCCCTGTAACATTGCTGTCTCCCAATATCTCATCCACTACCGTATCCCAGACGAATGTTATCTTCGGGTTCTTCAGGGAACGCTCTTGCATTATTTGACTGGCACGTAACTTATCCCTGCGATGGACCACGGTTACCATCCTGGTAATGTTCGCGAGAAACGTCGCCTCCTCCAAGGCCGTGTCCCCTCCTCCGACCACAACCACGTCCTTTTCTTTGAAAAAGTAGCCATCACAAGTTGCACAGCTTGAAACGCCGTGTCCTCTAAACTTGGTCTCTGAGGGTATACCCAACCACTTCGCGTTTGCCCCTGTGCTTATAATGACCGTTTTTCCCTGAAGGATCCGTTTTCCGACCGTAATCTCGAAAGGTTTAGACTTGAAGTTCACCTTGGAAGCGTCGTCGTAGATAATTTCTGGACCGAAACGCTCAGCTTGTTTCCTCATCTGTTCCATCAGTTCGGGTCCAAGTATGGACTCAGGAAACCCTGGAAAGTTTTCCACATCGGATGTGAGCATCAACTGGCCCCCGGGTATCGACCCTGCGATGAGCGCGGTCTTCCTTCCTGCTCTACACGAGTAGACCGCGGCCGTGTAGCCCGCTGAACCGGACCCTATGATGATCACGTCGTACATCGTATATTCCCAAAGATCGCTTATCCACTGATTTATGGGTATTCTCGGACGGTTGCTTCTTTAGAAGGCTTAATTATTGTGTAAGATGAGATTCGAGAAAAGGGGCGTCGATTGTTCGAATATCAAGGGGTAAAGATTAGCTGGCTCGGCCACGACTCATTCAGAATTAAGAACGGTAAAACCATAATCATCGACCCCTTCAAGATTCGACCGCTCGCCGATAAAGCCGATGTGCTTCTGATCAGCCACGAGCATTTTGACCATCTCTCATTAGATGATATCAAGAAAGTGTCTTCGGAGAAGACGACCGTCGTCACCACACCCGCGTGCAAGAAGGAGCTTTCAAGCCTGAAAGTCAAGGACGTCAAGGCGGTCAAACCGGGCGACAGGGTTGTCTTGGGTGATGTATCTCTCGAAGCCGTTCCCGCTTACAACTTGAACAAATTCCGTGAACCCGGCAAACCGTTTCACCCGAAAGAAGACGGAAAAATCGGCTTCATAGTATCCGTCAAGGGAGTTCGAATATACCACGCAGGCGACACTGACCCGATCCCAGAGATGAAGAATTTCAAGACCGACATAGCACTCCTACCGGTTAGCGGAACATATGTAATGACACCTGAGGAAGCCGGTGAAGCCACTAGAATGATCAAACCTAAGCTTGCCATCCCCATGCACTACGGAACCATCGTCGGTTCTGAGAGTGACGCGGAAAGGTTCAAGCAACTCGCTAACTGCCCGGTGCAGATTCTCAAACCTGAGTAGAACCCAGGACATCTGAAGGCTCTGAAAGCCACCGTCACACCGGCTTGGGTGAAGCAACACCTAGCTTCCAAGAACGTCGTTGTCCTGGATGCTCGATCCAGGAACGCCTATTCAAGAGGCCATATTCCGGGAGCTAGAAATGCTGATCTCTTTCATTATTTCGTTCCGGGAACTGACGCCAAAAACCTGAGAGTGTTCCAACACGATCTTGAATCGAAACTTGGACGGCTGGGCCTCAGAGGCGACGAAAAAACAGTCGTGTACGAGTCAGGATTCGGGATGAGGGCTGCACGAGTCGCTTGGATGGTCGAATACGCAGGAATTCAGAGCCCGTTAATGCTTGAGGGAGGGTTCCGTGCTTGGCGAGATTCCAACTATCCCGTCGAGAAGAAGCGTAGGGTGGTTGTCCAAACTAAGTTCAAAGCTCATCCAGACCCTAGTGTCCTGGCGACGGCTAACAATGTGAGATCTCTATCTATGTCCCAGTCGGGGCTGGTTTTGGATGTCAGAAGTAGGGAAGAATACGACGGATCAGAGAAACGGGAGTGTTGCCCGCGTTCAGGACGAGTTCCAGGATCGGTTTGGTTTGAATGGACAAATTTTCTGGACGAAAGAGGCGGCTTCCGGAATCGTCGATCAATCGAGAAACAACTTCGATCGAAGGGCCTCCGCCCCGGCTCCGAAATAGCGGTATATTGTCACCGAGGCGCTCGCGCGGCCGTTGCATTCTACGCACTTAGATCTATGGGGTACAACAGGGCTAGAAACTATGTTGGATCTTGGCACGAATGGTCATCGAAGAAGAACCTTCCTGTGGAGCCTAGCTAGTAACCTATGTTGCGACAGTTTTTCCAATTGGCTTTTGGAAGTGCCACGCTTCAGGATCTTCATGAATTTGAGTGACCCATCCCAACGCCGTTTTCTCGGGTAGTGACAACAGGACCTTGCCTACATGTTTGCAGAGCTGGCGGGTTTCGATCGATCTTTCCCAATCTCCACAATCATGGGTTATTGTTCTCGTCTCAAAATCCATCGTCAAATTGTAGTCGCGAATCTTCGCGACTACTTTTTCGCTTGTAGCGGTCTTGAGGTTTACTTCCTCATCGTGGATAGCCAGTGCTCGGGCTAGCCTGGATTCACCCATCAGGGCGCTGAGCAAGTCGATAATTTTCGGGCGATCATCGCCTCCTTTGACCCATTCTCCTAGGCCCTCGGGACCTTTTCCTTTCTCCAAGTGACCCTTGGCCCTGTTGAACGCGGCTCCTTGAGCTGGAGTAAGTTTCCCCATCATCTGGAGAATTCTAAGTGCGTTTTCAACGGCATATCCATGGAAGTGGTTGTTGAAGTAGCCATACGTGGTCTTGACAGAGGGTTCGATCTCTTTGACTTTAGGCATCCATGATTTCAGTTCCTCTTCAGTGTAATGGTAATCGTACCAGGGCCGCTGTCCTTGTCCATGCCAACGGATGTATGCGAAATCAGCGGTTATGTGAACTTCAGGCGGGAGTAGAGGCTCGTCCACTATCGTATAGGCCACATTGTACTTGGAGAGCAGAGGCCACGTCGAGTCTTGAAGCCAAGACTTGTGCCGGAACTCAATTGCATACTTGAAGCCATGCGGAAGGATGGAGAGGAAGCTCTCCAGGTGACTCAGGTCGTACTTGTACTTGGGTGGCATCTGGAGAAGTAGACACCCAAGCTTTCCGCTGTTGTTCAGTGGAAGCATCAACTCTGCAAAACGATCCAGTTCAGACTCCAAAGAAGGACCGATCTCAGCCAGTTTGTCATGGGTGATGATTTGCGGAATCTTTGCGCAGAAGATGAATTCCTTGGGAGAGAATCTGTTCCATCCTAGCACTGTGCCGGGCTGTGGGAACGCATAGAATGTGGAATCTATCTCGGCGGTCGGAAATACTTGCGTGTAGTGTTTCAGTTTGCTCTCGGTAGAGGTTGGATAGAATACCCCTACCCATTCTGGGTACGACCACCCGGACGTCCCTAGAAGTAACCGACTCGTCTTCGCCTACCTCTTGCCTAAATCCGAGTCTGCAAACCGTCTCAAGAAGCTATGGGTCAGATTCGGATCGGCGCGGGCGGTTGGGACTACTTCAATATCCCTAATGGCGACCGGTTGAAAGCATACTCATCAGCGTACGATTTCGTGGAAGTAAACAGCACCTACTACCGGCTACCGAGTCCTTCAGCAGTAGCGAGTTGGCGAAGGAGAGTCTTGCCTGGGTTCGAGTTCTCAGTTCGATGTCAGAGGGATCTTGCAGAACTTCATCGGTTTGAGTTGACCCACAAGACCATCCGCATAATCGATTCCATGGAAAAGACTTGCAAACGCCTGAAGGCAACCGTTCTCACAATTCTAGTTCCGAAAGCGCTTGTTGGAGATATAGAATTGGCTTCCAAACTGAACAACTTTCTCTCAACGACGAGCTTTGGCGAGACCCGTATCGCCATCGAGTTTCGTGGAGGCGATCCAACAGAGGATACGTTGAAGATTCTACGGGACTACAACGCGGTACATTGTGTTGACCTTTCTACACAAGACCCTGAGGTTGACTCAAGCATGCTTTACAGTAGGCTGTTTGGCAAAGGAAAAGAGAACATCTACGAGTTTGACGACAACGAGCTTCAAAGCATCGCCACAAAGGCTTCTGGCCCAAAATTCGAGAAAAGCATCTTGGCATTTCATGGGGTCAGGATGTATGGAGATGCTGCACGTTTGAAGACTTTCCTAAATTCTGGAAAGTTCCCTTCACTTACGGGTCAAGTCGGGCTTGGATCGTTAGGCGAAATCTTGAAGGAAGATGCAAGGTTCCCGACCACCAAGTCCCAACTCATAGAGGAACAAGGATGGAAGCTCTATGACAAGAGCGGGGAAGAGCGGGCGAGAGCGCGAGAAGTCCTTGAGAAACTACCGGCGAGAACTTACCCGACTCTAGACGATGTTCTAGCGTCCCTCAAGAGAGCGGTTCTCTAATCGTTCCCGATGTTAATGACATACTTTCAGAAGACCCGATACGAATGATGAGTCATAGCCACGGAAGAATATAGAACACAAAGTAGGGGGTTTGCCGTGAATTTCTCGTACACAGCGTTGAGGTGGCGAATCGTCCTTGGATCCGATCTAGGCCGCTGCGAGTGGTTGGACCTGAAGCAGTTCCTTTGCCAGTACGCGATATTGTTCCGATGCAGGGTTTCTCGGCCGGTACAGTATGCCCGGCAGACCTTTGCTTGGAGCCTCGGCCATTCTGACGGATCTTGGGATTACGGATTTCAGAACTCGCTCGCCAAAGTTTTCGTTGACTTGTTGCATGACTCGGCGTGATAACGCTGTTCTTCGGTCGTACATCGTTAGTATTATCCTGTAGTCAAAAGTTGCTTTCAACCGGGATCTTACGAGGTCCATGACCTTGAGGAGCGTTGGTAATCCCTCCATTGGATAGAACTCGCATTGCACTGGTATGAGGATTAAGTCGGATGAAACGAGGGCGTTGAGTGTGAGTAGTCCGATGTTCGGTGGACAGTCGATTACGACTTGTTCGAACTGGTCTTTGATAGGGCTAATTGCTTCTCTGAGGACGTACTCTCTGCCGGGGGTTGATGATAGTTCGACTTCTGCACCTGCTAGATCCAAGTTGCTCGGTAGCAGCGAGAGTTTCTCAATTCGAGTGTTCAGGAGGACTTCTTCAGTTTTCCGTGATTGAGAAAGAATGTTGTAGACTGTTGAAGAGAGGGTCGCTTTCTCGAAGCCTAGTCCGGTTGTGGCGTTCCCTTGAGGGTCCAGGTCCACGATCAGGGTATTTTTTCCCTCGATCGCAGTTGCGGTTGCGAGGTTGACTGCAGTTGTTGTCTTTCCAGTTCCGCCTTTGTTATTCAGTACGCTAACGATCATTGCTAGGGGGCTCTATTCTGGATAATTACTAAGAGATTGATTTGCAGAAAATAGATAATGGAAGCGCCTGGGGGAGCTGATATCATCAGAATCACTGACTCTCTGCAGGAATAATCCTCGGGGTTTCGGACCTCTCATATAAGCGACTGAAGGGTCGCGCTTTATATGGAGAGATAAGATTGAACTCTCTTATCAACGAACGTTGCACTGAATTTGTTAATCTAGCAGTAGACCATCTAACAGAATGAGCGAGCTGGCTCTCATGAATGGGGATATCGTCAAAGCGACCTCGAATCTGGCGAAGCGGCAAATCATCGATTTGAATAGGGAAGTTGTCGATTGTCGAGATTGTCCCCGGCTGGTCGAATATCGCGAGTCGGTAGCGCGTGCGAAGAAAAACGGTTTCTGAGTTGTAACTACTGGGGCCGACCCGTTCCTGGTTTCGGGGATATCGCGGCTTCTATTCTCGTAATTGGGCTTGCTCCAGCACCTCACGGCGGGAATCGGACCGGAAGAGTGTTCACCGGGGATCGGAGCGCCGACTTCCTTGTTAAGGCGCTCTTCGATGCAGGATACGCAAACCAGCCTCGTTCCGTCGACGTAAATGACGGTCTGGAATTGCAAGGAGTTTACATAACTGCGGCTGTAAAATGCGTCCCTCCCAACGATAAACCCACGAGCGAAGAAACGGCGAACTGTTCCCATTTCCTCGAGTCTGAACTGGAGATCTGCAATAAGTCCAAAGTCATCCTCTGCCTTGGCCAGTTTGCTTTTCGTTCCACGATGACTCTGTTGACAAAGAACAATCTATTTGCTTCCAAGATTCCAAAGTTCGAACACGGGCTCGAAGTCGACCTGGGAGACGGGCGGAAGGTCGTTGCATCATACCATCCCAGTCCCAGAAACACTCAAACAGGCACACTAACGGCTGACATGTTCAACTCTCTTCTCCGGAAGATAAGCGGTGACTTGAGTCGCATGCCCTAGCCTTCTCTACGGAAATGCCGGACTATCGAATCAATATTGTCTAGGAACCTGTTTGGACGGTCGCGGTCGTTCTATCTGAATGTCGCGCGATAGGTACTCCTTGGTCTTAGATTCTGCTTGAACTAAGAGTTCCTCGAAGTGCTTGGTCAGCGCTTTCATCTTTTCCTCGGCCAAGTGAAGTCTCTCGGTGGCTTGAAGCTCGTCCTTCCTCCCATCGTCGATCTTTCTGAGAACAATTTTCCTCTCTAGATAGAGATTCTTGCAGGTCGGGTCGTGGAGGAGTCGTTGTCGTTGACCTAGAAGGTTTCGGCCTTTGCTCTGTTTTTGTGCTAGGTGTTCGGTTGTCGTTAGTTGGTCAAGCTGACCTACAACCCTGGTGGTCTTTCGATGGCTAAGCCCCATCTTGCCCGAGTCCAGAGCACTCTTGAGGTTGGTTAGAATAGGGGTGAGGTAGGGTCCTGAGGTTCGGGAGAGAAAGCTCCTGTACGGGGACTGAATATATTCGCCCAGTGCTTCTCTTTCCTCAGATCTTAGGGCGATTTCGCCTCGCTGGGAAAGGTCTCTGAGTTTTCGGAGGGGTCGTCTGAGATGGGTTAGCGTGTCTGTTCTGAACTCTCTGCTTTCCTTGCGAAGCTCCTTCTCGATCTCCAGAACTTGTTTGAGAGAGTCGTTCGACGTAATCTTCTCCAGCTCATTTGACAGCTCCTTTATGGCGGACGAGAGCCCTTCGCGGGTTCGTTCAAGTTCGACACTCTCCTTCTTCTTCTCGTCAAGTTGCACTCCGATTTGACGGATCGTCTCAACAATGCTGGTGAGAGTCTTTGCACGTTGGAGGTTTTCTCCGCCTCCCTCGAGGAACTGGGATATTTTCTCCCCTACTTTCGCTATTCTCTCGACAACCCCTGAAAACGAGAGCATATCCAACAGGTATAGCCCGTGGATTTCTCTTTGGGTACTGTTTCTGCTCTCTCTGAGGGATCGGGCGGTGTTGGAGAGGTTGTCCCGTAGAACCTTGAAGGAGTCCCAGCTGACTTCTTGTGGGATTTGGATTTTTTCTATGCTGGAGAGGGCGTCTCGGGAAACACGTCCCACAACTCTAGCGGCTCGATAAGAGATCGGATCTTTCTTAGTGGCAAGGTTTCCATCGGCCTTGCGCGAGAGTTCTTCGAAGAAACTTCGGGCTTCATCAAGCGCACGGCGGGTGTCTTCAGAGAGTTTTCCTGCTTTGTTCTTTGTAGGGCGCAGAACCTTCTCGAGTTCTTGATCCAACCATGTGTCGTATTCGTCTACGCGGATTTTCAATTATTGCGGGACCAGGGGAGGATTCTTACCTAGTCTCCTCTCTAAGATTAATGACTATGGTGTCCATTGTCTGCTGAGCCTTTTCCTTTCTCTTAGCCAGGTCTGATATCAGAGACTCGTACAGTTCTCTAGCTATTCTTGCACTCCTGTACTGGTTTCTGAGGTCTGCGGAAGTAGTTCGGACTACTTGGATGTCCGCCTCCGCTCGCTCAAGCCTCTTGATCATGTCCTGGTAACGCGGATTTGCTTTTGATAATTGGTCTTTGATCGGGGCCAAGGTCTTGTCCAACTCGGCTATTCTTAGCTCGATGACGCGCTTTCTTCTCTTGTATTCGTGGCGGTTGAGAGCTCCCCTTGAGAGGTCTTCCTCCATCTTTTCCGCTTCCAGTCGCATTGCTGATTTTTCATCATACAATTCTACGAACCTTCCAATAAGCTCAGAAGGAGCGCCAGAGACTGTCACACCAGCGGTCCCGGTGGCGCCGACTGCGAGTACGATGGCCGCGATCGATCCTACGGCAAGTCCAGCCCATCCAAGGGCCGAGACGCTTGCCCAGAATGGGTCAAGTTGGTAGTCCATCGTAAACGAGAGGTTGGACATTGGCGTGACCGTAGAGACCTGCACAAGGATCTGGTTGCCCGATATTGTGAATGTTTGGCCGCTTAGAGAATCGAGGCGGAATCCCACTGGAGTCAATATTTTCGTCTCTAAGACGGGTTCGAAGAACTTGACGTTGTCAAGCAATCGGAAGCTCAACTCGAATCGCCCTAATCCCTTTGATGTCAAGTAGGACTGGGTAGGGAGGGAGTAGGTGATTCTGGTCGAAGAGGAGCCTCCGTTTTTCAGGGTTCCGAACCTAGGAGGGAAAGATACCGAAGTCGTCCCATCGGGCGCAGTTGAGGGGGTTAAGGTTGCGACTGATGGGATGATGTCGCTCGCTATGGCACTCTGAACGTTCTTTGGAACAGGCAGAGCGATAGTGGCTAGGTCGTGCCCTTTGTTAGTTATGTCGTAAAAGTCGGTGACTTGAATCGAGCCAGTCTGTGCGAGGGTTATGGTCCGGTTTGCGATTACGTCGAGGATGCTCTGGCTGGTGCCTGTCGAAGAGAACGTCATTGTCGCGATGGTAGTATTGTAGGGCTTTAGTGTAGTGGTTTGGGCCGTGAAAGTGGCACTGGCGAACGTCCCGTCGACGGAGAATGTGTTCGGAGATGGCCAGTCGCCGGTTTTTACTGAAAGCTGTGCGCTGGTTATGTTGTACGTCCCATCTGTGAGGGGGAACGGCTCGAACGCGAAGGTGTATTTGCTCGAAGTTGAATTGAAGTTCAATAGCTCGGAATATACGCTGGTGAGGTTGAAGCTGTACGTGCCGGTTTTTGCAGAGGGAAACGCGATGTCCAGTTCGGAGTAGTTACCTACTAAGGGCAAGGGGAGGCTCCTTACTGTGGGCGGGGAGATCCTCAGTTGGTTCGCTTGCGAGTCCACTGCCTGGGTGAATCGGAGTCGGCTGGCCAAAGAAGACGGTATGCCGAGCGTGATCTGGGATACTGGCGAGGCTCCTGTCGTTAGACTGAACTGATCACTCACAAAGGTCACTCCCCAATTGTTAGTCGTAATAGATCTACTTACAGTGACAGCGCAACTGTTCAAGGTGCAGTTTGTCTGAGCAAATGTTGGACTGGGGAGCTGGGTTGACAGTAATGCCAATAGTAGAAGCGCGAGTACGAGTGCCTTCATTTGCAGAAACCATTGTGCACCGTGGGAGTTTGCTAAGCATCCGGAAAGACTCCCTACTTATTTATTCCCATACAAGTACGAAACGCGATACTAGGGTATCGCTTTGCAGAGCATTCTGGTCACAGGCGCTGGAGGTAGCGCTGGCAACAATGTTTGCTGGAGCTTGCGTGTCAGCAAAGATGGCAAGAAAATCCTCCTCGATGGAACTGACGTTGACAAGACAAGCATTGAACTCAATGGATGGATCGACGGAGCCTACATTCTTCCATCTGCTACCAGCCCTCGATACGTGTCGCGCCTTAACCAGGTCATCAAGAAGGATAGTGTCGAGATGGTCTTTCCTCAGCCCGACTCAGAAGTAGGCCGAATATCGAGGGACAGGGACCAAGTTCGCGCCTCCCTGTTCCTACCTGATCGTGAGGCGGTGAAGATATGTCAGGACAAGTACGAAGCATTGTCCAGATGGTTCAAGAAAGGACTCAGGAGAGAGCCGATCGTTCTCTCGCCTCGTAGTCGCAGGACCCGGCTATCGGTTAGGAGGATTGCATTTCCCCGTTGGGTGAGAGCCCGACAGGGAGCAGGGGGAAGCCTCAGCTGTCTGGCCAGGAACTGGAGGAGTGTGGAACACTGGGTCGGATACCACTGGGGCGAAGGACTCAAGACCGATTTCATCGTGGAAGAGTACCTTCCAAATCGAGACTTCTGTTTCATGTCTGTCTGGAATGAGGGAAAGCTAGTAACCTCGATGGTGAGGGAGCGTCTGAGTTGGGTGGGACACCGAATTGTAGGGTCTGGGGGAACCTCCAAGCTGAACCGGGTGGTTCACTCGAACAAGATAAACACGACCGCCGTAGACGCGATTAGGGCTGTATCCAAGAATCCTCATGGAATATTTTGTGTCGATCTAAAGGGAGATGAGAGCGGTGTTCCGTGTCCGACCGAGATCAACTGCAGGTTCACGACCAACGTTCACTATCTTACCCTGGCATCTTTGAAATTGGGTCATCCAGAGTGGAATTTTCCATGGCTAGTCGCAAAGATATGTCTGGGCGAGAAGATTCCACCAACCAAGGCCTTCAATGCACTGCCTGCGAACCTGTGGTTCACCAAGAATACCGACATGGGGTTCACAATGGTGGTAGACCGGAAATGGGGGGCAGAAGACTACTCCTAGACAGGTTCTGTGGCACCTTCTCTCTTCCTGTAGAAATACAAGCGGACTTGTCGGTCCCAGATGAATAGCCAGGAAATCGACAAAACCAGCGCTATCATGGCCTTTACGGCTGCGTCAAAATAGCGGCCGAGACTTGGGTCCGACTGTATGCGAAGAGGTGCTACGAGGAGGGCAAGGATTCCAAATCCGAGTATCATCAGCCCCCACTGGGTAACGAATACGATGAGCTGTAAGGCAGTAGCCCGCTGGTTCAGTTTCTTTCACCCTATCAGGATCAGCGTGATAAATGCTAGTGTTGCCGAGATTAAGTAGAGTCCAAATATCGTCGACACGATCTCAGACTCCTTGGCCGGTCGACCAACCAGCAGGGTCCTAACAAGAGTCAGTGGCGCTTTGGGATCTGATGACGATGCAAGACGGCCATCATCGAGCAACATTGTTGGTTTTGCGCTCAGTGCTCTGTGCTCGGTGAACCTCTTGATTTTTGACAGGAAGAAGAAGGAATTCTGGATGTTCGGAAACATGGCAACTATGCTCGCTATTTCACTCCTGCTGAGTATAGCGATCGCGCCCAGCGCTGCCCCAATTGATAGTTGTCCCACGTTTCCAGCGAAGGCTCTGGACGGATACCGGTTGAAGTAGAAGAAACCCAGAGCGGCGAAGAGTAGAGAAGCGTAGAGGAAGACTGAGCTCGGAGCGGGGTCCGTGATGAGGACTCCCATGAGCAGGGCCGCAGAGATTATTGAGACGCCTCCAGCCATGGTTCCATTCAGTGGGTCAAGCATGTTCGTCGTGTTCGAGGTCACTGAGATGGCGACAGGGATGCTCAACGGATAGATGACTGGCAGGTGGAAGGCTCCGAAGATCGGAACTTGGAGTGTGGGGTTGTACACTTGATCAGGATAGAGTAGTCCTAGGGCTACTATTGGTAGACCGCAGAGTAGAGTGAGCAGAGGCTTGTAGATACCCCTCATCTTTAGTCGGTCATCCACGGCCCCCACGACTGCTGCGGACCCGACGACCAGGGAGAAGGCGAGCATCATGAGCGAGTTCCCCCCACCGATAAGCACGAACACCGCAGACAAGAGTATCAACGTGATAGGTATTGATGCGCCGCACATCTCAGGAATCTTTGGCTTACTCAACTTGTGAACATCTATTCCAACAATTCCACTCTTCGCGTTCATTTTCATGAAGAAGCGAGTGAGAACTAGGGAGGCTGGAAACGATACGATCGCAAATAGGACGGCAGTGGTAACCTCCCACCCGCTAGGGAGCATGAACATCGGGTCATCGGAACCGATTATAAAAGAAATGATTTCCTCAGGCGAAGGATTATCAGTAGTCGGAAACCGACCGCGATAAAGAATCCCGATGGCGACATTCGACCATCCCTTTCTCCCCAACTCAAGCGCGCCGATTCGAAAAATCATGCTCGAGGCCATCGGAGTCGCCTCCATAGACGAGCTATACTCGGACATTCCAGGTCAGGTTCGAACGAATCGTCCGTTGAAGGTGGACTGGCTGCCTTCAGAGCAGGAAGTCAGGGACCGTATCGATCGTATGCTGGCCGATAACAAATCGGCTAGTGATATGCCTGTCTTCCTAGGGGCGGGCATCTTCAATCATTATCTTCCCGCGGCAGTCAAGGCTATCCTTGCAAGAACCGAATTCCAGACCTCTTACACTCCCTATCAGGCAGAAATCTCCCAAGGACTCCTCCAGTCCCTATTCGAATTCCAGTCCATGATCGCTGACCTTACCCAGATGGACGCTGTCAACTCCTCCCTGTACGATGGGTCGACGGCTCTGGGCGAAGCCGCTAGGATGGCGTCTAGAGCCACGGGAAGGAAGAAGATCCTGGTGCCCGAAGGTTTGCATCCTGGAAAGTTCTCGGTTTTGAAGAACTACACGGAACCGGCAGGCATCGGAATCGAGACTTTCAGATACGATAGAGAGACAGGGGGGCTGGAAAAAGGCGACCTGCAAGCCAAAGTCGATCGGGACACCGCTGCGGTATATTGCGAGGTTCCCTCGTTCTTTGGCGTCCTGGATCCGGAGGTCGTCAACGTTCCCTCGATGTGTCATGCGAAGGGGACTCTGTCGATTGTGGGCTTTGATCCTGTATCGCTGGGAGGATTGAAGCCTCCAGGAGAGTATGGAGCAGACATCGTGATAGCAGAGGGCCAATCGATATCGACCGAGATGAACTTCGGGGGACCTGCACTGGGTATCATCGGGTGTCGGGGAGAGAACCTGATTCGTCAACTACCGGGCCGATTGATCGGTATGACTACAACTCTCGATGGAAAGGAGAGAGCATTCAGCATGGTCCTTCAGACTAGGGAACAGCACATTCGCCGGGAGAAGGCTACATCTAACATCTGCACAAATGAGGCTCTGTTTGCGATAGGAGCAGCTGTCTATCTTTCCCTCCTCGGTCCTCAAGGTCTTCGCCAGCTGTTCGAGAGCATTCTCGTCAAGACGAGCTACGCGATCAAGATGCTCAGCGAGATACCAGGCGTCGTCGTTCCCCGTTTCAAGGGTCCTCATTATCAAGAGTTTGTTGTCTCGTTCAAAGGCGCGAAGGGAACCCTTGCCAGACTAAACAAGTCACTGCTCGACCATGGAGTTCACGGCGGTAAGAGCCTCGTGAAGGACTTCCCCGAACTGG
>Ga0066705_10000109_pt1 | contig 16582 bp, 13 predicted proteins | sample GraSoiAngelo_154_FD_66506 | JGI IMG/M metagenome (GOLD analysis project Ga0066705, IMG submission 66506) | Grasslands soil microbial communities from the Angelo Coastal Reserve, California, USA - 14_1009_13_20cm | ecosystem: Environmental > Terrestrial > Soil > Grasslands | place: USA... | reverse complement strand
GGACCTCGAACCAGTGGCTCGACCGCAGCGCCTCGGCGACACGCTCGTCGGTGTGCACGGAGTAGAAGACGTTGTGCTCGAGATCCGCACAGAGGGCGACGTCCGAGAGCGGGACGTCGGGGATCTTCATCAGCGCGTCCGCGGGGAGCTGCACCTCGGCGACGGTGTAGTGCTTGAACTGGAGCTCGGGTGCGAGCTCCATCAGGTCGGGCCAGTCGGGGCACGTCCTCGAGCTCATGACCACGTTCCTTCGAGGCGGACCAGCCCGCGTCCTTCGTCCGCGGGATAGATGACGAACACGAGCGCGTCGTCGAGGGAGTGGTACTGCGTCTCGCCGCGCTCGTCCGCGACGTCGAGCCGCAGGTGCAGGCGGCCGTCGGCGAAGGGCGGACGCTGCGAGTCGAAGCGCAGCGGCAGCGCGCGCGTGTCCCCGTTCCACCCGAGTCCGGCGGTGGAGACGGCGCCTGCGGCGACGAGGATGCCCGCGTCGTCGCGCAGCTCCCACCCGAGTCGCGGGGCAGCGATCGGCGTCTCGGCGGAGAGATCGAGCGCGATCGCGAACGGCTCACCGGCGAGCAGCTGGCTGCGCTCCTCGCCGTCGGGGCCGAGCAGCCGGACGTTCTCGACGCGCGCCAGCTCGCCTCCCCACTCCTTCAGGCCTGCGGCGCGCTCCTCCGGATCGCGCTCGCCCGCGAGCATGCGCCGGTACGCGACGACGGCCTCGTGCGTCGGGCCGTCGAACGCGACACGACCCTGGTCGAGCAGGACGGCGCGATCGCACAGGCGCTCGACGGCGCCCGCGTCGTGCGACACGAACACGATCGTGCCCCCGCGCTGCTTGAACTCGAAGACCTTGCCGAAGCACTTGCGCTGGAACGACTCGTCGCCCACGGCGAACACCTCGTCGAGCAGGAGGACGTCAGCCTCGATGTGCGACGCGATCGAGAAGCCGAGACGCATGTACATCCCCGACGAGTACGTGCGCACCGGCAGGTCGATGAAGTCCTCGAGGCCTGCGAACGCGACGATCTCGTCGAGCTTCTCGCGGATGGCGGCGCGCTTGAGCCCGTGGATGGAGCCGTTGAGATAGACGTTCTCGCGGCCGGTGAGATCGGGATGGAAGCCGGCCCCGAGCTCGAGCAGCGAGCCGACGCGGCCGGCGACGGCGACGCTGCCCGACGTGGGCTTGACGATCCCGGAGAGGAGGCGCAGCAGCGTCGTCTTCCCCGAGCCGTTGCGGCCGACGAGCCCGACGGCGCTGCCGGGATCGACCTCGAACGACACGTCGCGCAGCGCCCACACATCCGTGCCGCGCGTGCGCCCGCGCGCGACCACGAGATCCTTGAGCGCGCGGCTCTCACGCGGATATACACGGAAGCGCCGTGCCGCGTGGTCGACGACGATCCGGCCCGGCGTCATCGGAGCGCCCTCCGCACGATCCCGGCGAGCGTGCGGACGAACGCGGGGTCGGCGTTCGGCATCTCGATCCGCTCGAGGCGCAGGCCGAGCTCGGCCGCCTTCTCCTGCGCCTCGACGTCGATGTCCCAACGGATCTCGAGGTGGTCGGAGACGAACCCGACAGGGCAGACGAGGACGCTGTCGACGCCGCGCGCGTGCAGCGCCTCGAGGTGATCGAGGATGTCGGGTCCGAGCCACGGCTCGCCGGTCGGAGACTCGCTCTGGAACGAGAACGACCAGTCACCGACGCCGGCCGTGCGCGCGACGGCATCGGCCGTCTCGAGGAGCTGGTCCTTGTACGGGTCGCCCGTGTCGAGGATGCGCGCGGGGAGCGAGTGCGCCGTGAAGACGACGTGCGCGTCGGAGCCGCGAATGCGGTCGGCGAGCAGCTCGACGAAGCCCGGCTCCACGTGCCAGCTCTCGACGAACTCGAGCTCGGCACCGTCCACCGCGGGCTCGAGCTGCTCGCGGTAGCCCTCGATCGAGAGCGCGGAGTAGTGCGGCGCGAGCACGAGGCCGACGATGCGGTCCGACCCTGCAGCGAGGGCCGCCTCGGCGGCGTCGGCGATATGCGGCGCCCAGTGCTTCATCCCGGTGTAGACCGGAAGCCCGAGCTCCCGCTCGAGCGCGGCGCGCGTCTCCTCCGTGATCGCATTCAGCGGCGACGACTCCTCGATCCCGAGCCGGCGGTAGCGCTCGACGAGGTCGGCGAGATGCTCGGGCGCGACCGGCCGGCCGCCGCGGATGTCGGCGTAGTACGCCGGGACGTCCGCGAGGCGCTCGGGCGAGCCGTAGGCCATGAGCACGACGGCGTCAGGCATGGACCGGCTCCTGCACGAGGGCCGTGAGCCGCGTGAGCACGTCCGGGTCCGTCTGCGGAAGCACGCCGTGACCGAGGTTGAACACGTGCGCACGGCCGGCGCCGTGCGCGAGCACGTCCAGCGCGGCACGCTCGACGAGATCCCACGGCCCGAGCAGGACGGCGGGATCGAGATTGCCCTGCACGGCACGATCGGTCGGAACCGCAGCGAGCGGCAGGCGCCAGTCGACCCCGATGACGTCCCCGCCGGCGCGCGCGACCGCTTCGAGCAGCGGCTCCGTCAGGCCGGTCCCGAAGTGGATCGTCGGGACGTCGACGGCGGCGAGGATGTGGGCGGAATACGGCGCGGCGTACTCCGCGTAGTCGGCTGCCGAGAGCGCGCCGACCCACGAGTCGAAGAGCTGGATGACGTCGGCGCCGGCGTGCACCTGCGCCGCGACGTAGCCGGCGAACTGCTCGGTGAGCCGCTCCATCAGCGCGTGCCACACGGACGGCTCGCGGTACATGAGGGCCTTCGTGCGTGCGAAGTCGCGGCTGGGCCGTCCCTCGACGAGGTAGCCGGCGACGGTGAACGGCGCGCCGCAGAAGCCCACGAGCGCGCGGCCAGGGTCGAGCTCGCGGCGGACGAGTCGGATCGCCTCGAGGACGTTCTCGTCCGGGTCGCCGACCCGGAGGCTCTCGACGTCGGCCATGCTCGCGACCGGGTGTGCGACGACGGGGCCGACCCCCTCGACGAGGTCAACGCCGATGCCCATTCCGGCGACCGGAGTCATGATGTCTGCGAAGAGGACGGCAGCGTCGACGCCGTGGCGACGCACCGGCTGGAGCGTCACCTCGGCGCACAGCTCCGGCGTCCCCGCCAGCTCGAAGAATGGGTGCCGCTCGCGCAGCGCGCGGTACTCGGGAAGCGACCGTCCTGCCTGTCGCATGAACCAGACCGGCGTTCGCTCGACCGGCTCGCGGCGCGCTGCCCGCACGAGAAGGGGCTCGGCCATGCATCTACAGTAGCCCGGTGCCGAGTGGCGGCCCGTTGGTTGTGCGCTGGCGCGCACTCGAGCTTCCGCCCGTGGAGGCAGGCGCGCTGCACCGCGCAACCGTCGAGGCGGAGAACGCCGGCAGCGCGCCGTGGCGCTCAGTCGGCCCGGACGAAGGCGTCTTTATCGCGTACCACTGGCTCGACGAGCGCGGCAACGCGATCGTGTGGGACGGCGAGCGCACGCCGCTCGAGCGCACGGTCGAGCCGGCCGCCACGCTGAACCAGGCGATGCACGTCCGCGGCCCGATCCCACCGGGGCGGTATCGCCTCGCCCTCGACCTCGTCGTCGAGCAGCGGTTCTGGCTCGCGGAGCTCGGCAACGAGCCGTTCGAGCGGGACGTCGACGTCGCACCACGCGACGCGAGCGGCGCGCGGACCTTCCTCGCAGACGGCGTGGAGCCTGCGCCGGATTGGGCCGAGCGCGCGCGGACGTTGCACGAGGAGGGCTACGCCGCCGTCGGCGGCGCGGTCGTGGTCGAGCGAGGCCTGCTCCGGCGGCCGCCGGCCAAGCTGGAGCCGTACGCGCCGGGCGGAGGCCGCCATCCGCGCTTCCCGCACCCGCTCGTCTGCCCGTCGCTCCTGCCGCCGCTCGAGCCGAACGACGAGGTGGCGGGCCTTCCCGCCTACCGGCCCGACGGCGAGGAGCCGTGGATGTTCGACGCGCGGCTCGTCGTCACACTTCGACGGCAATGACGTCGTCGACGCGCGTGAACACGAACGCGCCGATCGCGAGCGACACGGCGCACGCGACGACGAGGTAGAGGGCGTCGCCCCAGAACGGCATCCGGCCGAGGAAGAGCGGCGCGCGCACGGCTTCGACCGCTGGCGAGAGGGGGTTCGCCCAGTGGATGACCTCGATCACGTGCCGGTGTGCGGCGAGCTGCGACAGCGGATAGATGATCGGCGTCAGGAAGAACCACGGCACGAGCAGCGCGGCGACGATGAACTCGACATCGCGGAAGAGGACGTTCAGCGATGCCGTGGCGAGCGCGAGCCCACTGACGAGGGCGAGGACGAGGAACGCGAGCGGAATCGCGAGCAGCTCCGTCGAGCGCGCGCGCGGCAGCGCGATCGCATTGACGACGAGGAGGATGACGAGCATGGCCGCAAAGCTGACGAGATGGGCGCCGACGACGGAGAGCGGCACGAGCTGACGCGGGAAACGGATCTTGCGGATGAGGTTCGCGTTGTCGAGCATCGAGCGTGTCGCCGACTGCAGCGCGGCCGCGAAGAACGTCCAGATCGCGAGGCCCGACAGCAGGAACAACGGGTAGTGGCCGCCGTTCGCGAACGGCGACTTCCACACCACGCCGAAGACGAGCAGGTAGACGCCCATGAGCATGATCGGGTTCACGACCGTCCACAGCACCCCGAGCGCCGAGCCCCGGTACTTCGCCTGCAGGTCGCGGCGGAAGAGATTGCCGAACAGCTCGCGATAGCGAACGAGATCGGCGTAGACGTTCATTCGGGTTTGCGCGCGTAGACGGACACACCGCAGTAGTGCACGGCGCTCAGGTGCACGGCGGTCCCGAGCGAGAGCCCGATCTTCGGGATCTTCGAGAGCACGCGGCCGTATGGCGACGGCGGCCAGCCGTCGGGACGCTCGAGGCGGCGCACTCGAAGGCCGGCGCCGGCGAACGCCGCCAGGTACGCCCAGACCGTGTGGACGTGCTCGTTGATCCCGACCTCCTTCTCCGACGCCTGGTCGGGGTTCTCCGAACTTCGCCCGAGGCCGCGCGTTCCCTCGTTCAGGCCGGCGACCACCGCACCCGGCCGCGCGACGCGGGCCATCTCGCTCACCATACGCCGGAGATCGAGCGCGTGATGCAGCGTCGCGACGCCGTACACGACGTCGAAGCTCTCGTCCCCGAAGGGGAGGTGCTCGCCGTCCGCCTGGACGCGGCCGAAGTCGCCGTAGAACGCGCCGCGGCCGAGCCCGATCTTCGGGTCGACGAGGATGTCGGTGGCGACGTACTCGCACTCGCGCTCGAGCCAGAAGCGCGCAGCCCACGCCTTCGCGGCGCCGACCTCGAGCACGCGCAGGCCGCGGAGCTCGCCGACGTAGCGGTCGAGCAGCACCTGGAACGAGTGGCCGTTCGCGAGCCAGACGAGGTCGTTCCATCCCAGCTCGCGGTTGACGAACGGGAGGACTGCGTCGACGGTGTCGTCCGGCTCGTACCAGCCCTCCACCCTCGCCTTCTCGACCCAGCCCGCCGTCTCGCCGAGCTTCTCGCGGGCGCCCGGGAGGTCCTCGTGCAGCATGAGTGGGATGCCGTCCTCGACGCCGAACCTGCGCTCGCAGGCGGTGCAGGCGAGGTCGCCCTCCACCGCTGCGACCGGCGCATGGCAGAACGGGCAGCGGAGCAGCTCGAGAAGGGCAGTTTCCACGTCTGGCTCGGCGGCCAAACTAGCGGAGAGGGTGCCCAAACACGCACTTAACAGCCCTTGAATAGCCTTCGCCCGTGACGGTCACAGCGGCGGCACTCGCGGCCCTCCCGACGAGCCTGCTCGCGATCTGGGCCCTTCGTCGCACACCGGCAGCGCGCCACGTGGTTGCGGCTCCACGTGCGGACCGCTGGCACACCGTCTCGACGCCGCTGCTCGGCGGCAGCGGGATCTTCGCCGGCATGCTCGTGGCCGCCGGCACCGGAGTCGCGTCGGGAGCGATCCCCGCGAGCCGGCAGCTCGGCGGCATCCTCGGCGGTTGCGCGATCGTCTTCGTCGCCGGCCTCGTCGACGACGTCTACCGCCTGCCGCCGCTCGCGAAGCTCGCGGCGCAGGGCGGCGCAGCCGCGCTCGTGATCGCGTCCGGCATCCGTGTCCAGATCGTCTCCAACAACATCGCCGCCACCGCGCTCGCGGTGGTCTGGCTGCTCGGCATCACGAACGCGTTCAACCTCCTCGACAACATGGACGGACTCGCTGCGTCGCTCGCGACGGTGTCGTGCGCCCTCTTCGCGATCGACGCGTTCACCATCCATCCCAACCACACGTTTGCGCTCGTCGCACTCGCGACGTCCTTCGCCTGCCTCGGCTTCCTTCCGTACAACCTGCGACTGCGACGGCCGGCCTCGGTCTTCATGGGCGACAGCGGCAGCCAAGTGCTCGGCTTCGCCCTCGGCTCGCTCGGGCTCGCGTCGAGCTGGACGGTGGCCGGATCGACCGTCGCGACGCTGCTCCTGCCGCTGCTCGTGCTCGCCGTGCCGATCCTCGACACCACGCTCGTCACCGTCGTCCGGCTCCTCGAAGGGCGTCCGGTGACGCAGGGAGGGCGCGACCACACGTCGCACCGCCTCGTCTACGAAGGGCTCTCGGACAAGCGCGCCGTCGTGCTCCTGACCGGCGTGTCGGCCGCGCTGGGACTGACGAGCCTCGCGTACGAAGTGCTCGGCGACACGCGGGTCACGCTCATGGGCGTGCTCATCACGTTCGCGTTCCTCCTCCAGTTCGGCAGCTATCTCGCGGACGTCAACCGCCCACCTGCGTTCGACCGTGCGCCGCGCTTCGTCGCGTCGCTCCTCGTCCACCGGCGCAGGCTCGTCGAAGTGGTGGTCGACTTCCTGCTCATCTCGGCGTCGTTCACCGCCGCGTTCATCATCCGTCTCGAGGGCACCGGCGTCGTGTGGCAGCGGCACGTCTTCGACCGCTCGCTGCCGGCTCTGCTCATCGCGCGCTACATCTTCTTCATCGCCTTCGGCCTGTACCGCGGCGTGTGGCGCTACGCGGGCGGGCGCGACGCGGCGAGCGTGCTCGCCGCGTGCGTGCTCTCGGAGGCGGCCGCGTTCCTGTTCACGTGGGCCACCGTCCCCTTCAACGGCTTCCCGCGCAGCGTCTACCTCATCGACGTGCTGCTGTGCTCGTTCCTGATCGGGATCTCGCGCTTCTGGGAGCGTGCGCTCGCCCGCGGCCTCTCTGCGCTCGTCGGACGCGGAGACCAGCGCCGCGTGCTCATCGTCGGCGCAGGACGCAGCGGTCGCAGCCTCCTGCGCGAGCTCCGGGAGACCGCGGGCGAGCGCGTCATCGGCTTCGTCGACGACGACGCCGCGCTGAGGCGCCGCCGGATCCAGGGGGTCTCGATCGCCGGCGGACTGGAGGACATCGGCTGGGCGATCGGGCGCCTGGCGCCCGACGCGGTGCTCGTGACCATCCCCGACGCTCCCCGCGAGCGGCTCGACCGGGTGCTGGAGGCGTGCCGCCGCGCTGCGGTACCGTGCAGCTTCGTGCGCAGGGAGATCGAAGTCACGCACGCCGTTCCGCTCGGCATCGCCGCGGAGTGAGCACACTGGCATCGCCGCGCGCGGAGCTTCGCTCCACGACGCTCACGGACCGCCTGCTGGCTGCGATCCCGCTGGCCAGCGTCTACGTCTGGCTGTCCGCGCTGTACGTCGTCGAGGCCTGGCGGCGGGTGACGCCCTGGCTCTTCGGCGACGAGCTCGAGTTCACCCAGCTCTCGCGCGCGGTTGCGGCCACCGGCCACCCCGCGGAGCGGGGGCAGCCACATTCGGCCGACTCGATCTACACGTATCTCACAGCACCGATATGGCGGATCCACGACGTCGCATCGGCGTACTCGACGATCAAATACGTCGACGTGCTGATCATGGCCGCCGTCGTCTTCCCGACGTACCTGCTCGCACGGATGGTCGTCGGCAAGTCCGCTGCGCTCTTCGCCGCCGCGGGCGCAGGCGCGCTGCCCTCGCTCGCGTACTCCTCGTACATCGTCGAGGAGCCGATCGCATACCCCTACGCGGCGTTCTGTGTCTTCGTCATCGCGAAGGCTCTCATGACGCGTACGCGTGGCTGGATAGTGGGCGCAATCGTCGCGTCGGGCTTCGCGCCCGTCGTGCGAGGAGAGCTCGTCGTCATCCCCGCTGTGCTCGCGCTCGCGTTCCTCTTCGCGGCCTGGTCGAGCGACGCCGCACGACGATGGCGGTCACGCTGGTCCGCCGGCGACTGGCTGGGCTTCTTCGTCCTCCTCTTCGGCGCGATCTTCCTCATCGGCGCCATCGGCAGCCACAACTCCTACGAGATCCTCCGCGTCACCCGCGGGTACAAGCACCGCGAGATCGTCGAGGGGAACTGGGCCGCCGGCGCGCTCGCCCTCGGCATGGGCGTCCTACCGTTCGTGGCCGGCCTCGCCGCGCTCTTCCGGGCAAAGGGGGAGCCGCGAAGTCGCGACGTGCGCATCTTCCGCTCCGTCGCGACCGCCACGATCGTGGGCTTCGGCATGTACACCGCGATCAAGGCGGCCTACCTCTCGACCGCGTTCGCGACCCGGGTCGAGGAGCGGAACCTCATCTACATCGCACCCGTCCTGTTCGTGGGGACGGCGCTCGTGTTCTCACGCCGGCGCATCAGCTGGATCGGCCTCGCCGCCGCCGGCGCGTACACGCTCTACCTCATGTCGTACGCGCTCTATCACGTCACGCAGTATCCGTACCAGATGGGCGTGCAGCTCTACTCCGACTCGCTCGGCTTCGCGATCGTCCAGCAGGGCAACCGGTATCTCTCGTGGACGCCGAACTTCGTGCGCACGCTGCTGATCGTGATGTGCGTGCTGACGGTGGTCATCCTCGTCGTCCCGCGTCTCTTCGCCCGGCGCGCACCGCTCGCGACGACCGTCGTGATCGTGGCCGCCGCGGTCGGCGTCATCGGCTGGAACCTCACCGGCGAGATCGCAGCCGCGGCGGGAACCAACTCGATCGCACGGGACGCAGCGACGACGCTCAAGCATCCGTTCGGCTGGATCGACACGGCGACGCACCTGCGTCCGACGCTCTATCTCGCGCAGGCGCAGCCGGACCAGAACGCGGAATGGCTGCTCGAGTTCTGGAACCGCTCGATCACCCGCGTCTCCAGCCTCGACGGCAGCCTCGGCGGTCCCGGCCCGGCGGGCGGGCCGAACTTCACGGAGAACGGCACGCTGTACTGGGGCAACGACTTCACCGCGAACGTCTCGCGGTACGCGTACGGCGTCGAGGACCTTCCGTGCATCGAGTTCGCGGGCACGCCGGTTGCCTCGCACCCGTACCGGGGCGGAGGGCTCCTGAAGAGGTGGAAGCTCGTCCGGTTGACCAACCCGAACCGCATGCAGAGCGACTGCATGGGGATCTATCCCGACGGCTGGAGCGGCCCGGACGACAGCATCTACTTCCGGTACTCCGGATCCGCCGGCTGGCTACGCGTGGCCTACTCCCGCCCGGAGAACTATCCCATCCCGCCGACCCCCGTCCACATCGTGCTCGGCAGCATGCGCATCACCGACCACCACCAGCCCTACCTGGCGCGCGTCCTGCGAAAGGTCGACGCGACCGTCGGGAACCTCCAGAACCGGGTCACCTGGCTCCGCGTCCCTCCAGGCAGCTTCGGCGTGCACGTCGTGATCGCGAAGAAGTTCGTCCCCGACGATTACGACCACCGCGGCGACAAGCGCCCGCTCGGGGCTCAGGTCACCTACCGCTTCTTCCAGACCAAGCCGCACAGATGAGGGTGAAGCGGACGCGCAGGATCGCACGCGCGACGGGACCGCTGCGCTCGAGCGCCTCCAGACCGGGCAGCGGTGCTCGCGTCTGCGGCGTGAAGAACGGCCGCGTCGCCAGCCGGTCGAGGCCGGCTGCCTCGAGGTCGGCTCGCACGTCTTCGAGCCGATACTGCCTCGGGTTGAGGTCGAAGACGAGCTTCCGCGTCGTGTACCCCGCGACGCGGGCGAGCAGCTCCCTGCGGTCACGCGCGTAGTAGATCGCGCGGAAGATCGTCGTCGCCGCGACCTGCTCGGGCGGCTCGTACTCGTTCAGGTCCGCCTCGATGAGGTCGCGGCCCTTTCCAACACCGGCGGCGACCATCTCGGGGCTCGCGTCGACACCGAGGTACCGCTGCTGCGGCAGGAAGTCGGCGAGACCGCCGTCGCCGCAGGCGAGGTCGAGAACGGTGTCACCGGGACGGAGCTCGGGACCGAGCATGCGCACGAGCTCGGCGCGACGCGCGAGATAACGGCCGGCATCGGCGTACGCGTTCTCGGTCCAGTCCTCCACCCGACCGCGGTACTTCTCCCACGTCATCGCAATGCGAGCAGCCGTTCGGGGTGCTTGCGCAGGAAGCGCAGCATCGCGCGTGCGTGCCAGAGCGTGTGACGGGTGAAGAAGCGCTTGTCGATGACCGCGGCGTACTCGTGGCGGACGACGGCGGCCGGCACGTACCAGCGCTCCCATCCCGCCTTGGCGGCGCGGTAGTTGAGATCGATGTCCTCGCAATACATCCGGAAGCCCGGATCCCAGCCGCCGATCTCCTCGAGCATCGTGCGCCGCATGAGCAGGAACGCGCCGAGCATCGTGTCCGTCTGCACCGGCTCCTGCGGGCGGTCGTCGAGGAGATAGTGCTTCCGCTGCCAGCGAAGCGGCGGGAACAGCAGGCGAAGCGGCGTCCGCCGGACGAGCGTCGCGCCGACCGTGGGGAAGCTCCGCCGCGACGCCTGCCACGTGCCGTCCTCGTACAGCATCCGCGGCCCGGTCACGCCGCAGCGCGGGCGTGCCTCCATGAAGTCGCGGAGGACTGCGACCGCGTCCGGTGCGGGGATCGCATCCGGGTTCGCAACGAGCACGAGCTCGTTCGCCGTCTGCCCGGCACCGAGGTTCGCGTTGGCGGCGAACGAGAGCGGCCGCTCGTTCTCGAGCACGCGCACCCCGTCGGGCAGCTCGGCCGGCACGCTGCCTGGAGTGTTCGCGATGAGGAGGAGCTCGTCCACCTGCGGCGCGAGCGCGGGCAGCGAGTGCGCAAGCTCCGCCGCGTGGCCGTGCGACACCACGACCGCGGAGACCTTCACGCGAGCCTCCGGTAGATGTCGGCCGTCCGGCTCGCGGTCGTCTCCCAGCTGTACAGCCGCGCCCGTTCGAGGCCGGCGGCGCGCAACCGGTCGCGCTCGGCGAGCGCGCGTTCGACGCCCGCGGCGAGATCCTCGGTGAGGATGCCGGCGTCGCCGACGAGCTCGCGCACGGCCGCGTCCGGCCGCGCGACGACGGGCGTGCCGCACGCCATCGCCTCGGCCGGGGTCAGGGCGAACCCCTCGTACAGGGAGGGGTGGACGAGACAGGCGGCGCGCTGGTAGAGGCGAACGAGCTCGTCCTCGGGAACGTATCCGCGCAGGTCGGCGCCGCCGTCGCGCAGCGCCTGTGCGAGCGCGTGGTCCTTCTGCGGGCCGACGACGACGAGCGGCATCCCGAGCGCACGGGCAGCAGCCAGCGCCGCAAGGGGGTCCTTGCGCCGCTCGACGCTGCTGACGAAGAGGAGGTAGCCGTCGTGCTCGGACGTCGCCGCCGGCCTGAACTCGGGCGCAGGCGCCAGCGGCGTGACCGTGATCTTCTCGACGGGGACCCCGTAGAGCTCGACGAGGTCGTCGCGGGTGCGCTCCGAGATGGCGAAGATGTGCGCCGCGCGACGGGCCGACCAGGGAACGACCGTCTTGAAGATTCCGCGCTCGCGGCGGCCCATCGCCGTCGGGTCACGCTCGAACGAGAGGTCCTGGACGGTGAGGACGGCGGGGCACGGCACGCCGGGAGGAATCGCATGGACGAAGTGCGCGAGGCTCGGCCGCAGCCGGCGTAGCAGCCGCGGCAACGTCCACAACATCCGCAGCTCCTGCACGGGCGAGCGCAGCTCGATCGCGCGCACGCCATCGGGGACGAGGTCGGGGCGCCGCGTCACCGCCGCGACGTCGAGGTCGCGAGGGAGCGCGCGCAGGAGCTCGCGCACGTACGTCTCGTCACCCGTTCGGCGGCGTCCGAGGAAGTCCGCGTCGACGACGATCATGCAGCCGCCATCTGGTACGTATTCAGCAGGAGCTTCGCCGACGCGTCCCATGAGTAGTCGCGCGCGCGGCGGAGGCCGGTGACACGGAGCTCGTCGCGTCGCGCGATCGCCTCCTCGATGCCGGCGGCGATGGACGCGACGTCGCGCGGATCGACGAGCACCGCTGCGCCGCCGGCGACCTCCTCCGTGGCGCCTCCGCGCGAGGTCACGACGGGCGCGCCGCACGCCATCGCCTCGAGCACCGGAATGCCGAAGCCCTCGTACAGCGACGGATAGACGACGCAGAGCGCGCCGCGGTAGAGCCGCGCGAGGTCGTCGTCGGTGGCGAAGCCGAGCCACGAGACGCCGGGGCCGGCCGCCTCGACGCCGCCCCAGCCGGGCATCCCCGCGACGCGCAGCTCGAGCCCGAGCCGCTGCGCCGCCTCGATCGCGCGGGCGAGGTTCTTGCGCGGCTCGAGCGTTCCGACCGCGAGCACGTAGTCGCCACTCTCGCGAGGCCCCTCCTCGGAGAACGCCTCGGCGGCGGCATTCGGGACGACGCGAATGCGCTCGCGCGGCACGCGCAGGACCGTCTCCAGCTCCGAGGCGGTGAACTCCGATACCGCGGCGACGATGCGGGCTGCGCGTACGACGCGAGGGACGACCGCGCGGCTGTACGTCCTCGTCCACGGCGGGAACGCCTCCGGCAGCCGGAAGACGGCGAGGTCGTGGACGGTGACCACGAGCGGCGTGCGGCTGCGGACCGGTCCACGGTACGAGGGGCAGTGGAGGACGTCGGCGCCGCGCGCGCGGTGAGGCAGCACGTGCGGGTACCACGCGAGGTCGAGCCACAACGTCCCCGCCCGCCCGCGGGCGAAGCCGCGCAGCCGCTCGACCGTCGCCTCGCGCTCGACGCGCGGCAGGAGCGACTCGAGGTAGCGGGCCGTTCCCGCGCGCGTCTGCTCGAGCGGTGTGACGTCGACCGCGACCTTCATCGCTGCCACGCAGCCAGGTGCGCTCTGCCGTTCGCGAGCCAGGTAAAGCGACGCGCGTGCTCGATCCCGCGGGAGACACGGTCGCTGCGCTCCGCGCGTGCGCGCTCGATCGCGGCCGCGATCGCATCGGCGTCGTCCGGGTCGGCCCGCACCGCCGCATCGCCCGACGCCTCGTCGAGCGATGGATGCGACGAGACGACGCACGGCGTTCCGCACGCCATCGCCTCGAGCACCGGGATGCCGAACCCCTCGAAGCGCGAGGGATAGATGAACACGGACGCGCCGCGGTAGAGCGCGGGCAGCTCCTCGTCCGTCGGGTACTCGAGCCAGGTGGCCCCTTGCGCCTCGACGCCGCCCCACCCGCGCGGGCCGACGACGCGGAGCTCCGCGCCGAGCAGCTTCGCCGCGGCAATCGCGTTCGCGAGGTTCTTGCGCGGCTCGAGCGTGCCGACGGCGAGGACGTAGTCGCCGTCCGCGCGCGGGCCGTCGGGCGTGAACGACGGGTCGACGCCCGGGTGCGCGACATGGATGCGCGCGCGGTCGACGCCGAGCGTCTCGGCCACGTCGTTCGCCGTGAAGTCGGAGTTCACCATCACGACGTCGCATGCCTGCGCCGCGTGGCGGTACTTCGCGCCGTGCATGCGCGCGGTCCGTCGGTGCACCCAGTCGGGAAAGTGGAGCGGGACGAGGTCGTGGATCATCGTCGAGCGGATGCCCCTCCGCTGGGGCGGATACATCCAGTCGCTGAAGTGGAAGACGTCGAGCGTGCCGGCGAACCTCTCCACCGAAGGAACGCCGAGCCGCGACCACGCCGTGCGCACCGCGTGCGCGGCCGGCAGCACCGGCAGTCGCAGCTCCACGTCGACGCCGCGCAGGGACTCCTCGATCAGCCGGCGTCCGGAGGGAGAGGCGGGGGCGAACGCGACGAGCTCGGCGCCGCCGGCGGCGGCGATGCCCTGCAGCGAGCCTCGGATGTAGTTGCCGACGCCGGTCCGCGGATGCGAGAGCGGCGCGACGTCCACGACCACTCTCACGGCCTGTAGAACGGCGGCGTGAAGTGCAGGCCGAGGCGGCGGGTGTCGGTCGCTCCGTGCTCGTACTTCACCGGCGCGCGCGTCGGCGAGACCGCGAAGTCGACGCGGCAGACGCCGTTTGCCGGCGTCAGTTGCAGCGTGATCGGGCGGTCGACCGTCGTCGGCGGGATGGTGACCGTGCGCGCCGTCGTCGTCCCCCTGATCGCGATCGTGGAGACGGTTCCCTTGAAGAGGTTGGCGTCGCTCGAGACCTTCACCGCGAGCGTTCCGCCCGTGCACTGCGTCCGGACCCAGCTCACGTGCGCACGCGACCACGCCTCGACGCCGGGCGTCGTCGGGTAGAGCCCGGCCACGCGCGTCGTCACGCGCGCGGGTTGCGCGACGCGATAGAGGACGAGCTGCTTCGCCGGGTCGGCGGCGATCCGCGTGCCGACGAGCTGGACGGAGCTCGGCGCGAGGACATAGCGCTCGGTGACGCCGCCGAGCACGCCTGTGCCGGGATCGATCGACGTCTGGGTCTCGGGCATGTCGCCGGGCAGGCGCGCGCCGAGGCCGTACACGCGATCGATGCTGCGGTTCCAGAACTCGTTCTCGAGGACGGCGAGGTCGTTGCCGCCGGCGAACACGACACCGACCTTCGCGTTCCGTCCGACCGCGTCGTCGATCCAGCTCTTGTCCGTCTTGCCGGATCCCTGGGCGTACGCGCTCGAGGCGAGGCGAGGGAAGCTGTGCGTCCACAGCTCGACCGGCAGCCACGTGAGCAGGAAGCCGACGGAGACGAGCGCCGGCAGCACGCCTGCATAGCGGCGCGGCAGCCAGAGGAAGCATGCACCGAGGGCGAGCGCGAGAACGACCGCGACGACGCCGACACCGTGGCGTCCCGTCCACGTATTGCCGAGGAACCACCACGGCTGCAGCCCGATCGTGTCCGACTGCGCGGTGATGTTGAAGAGGTGGGCGAAGGGGATCGCGCCCGGCAGTGCGGCCGCGACGCCGGCCGCAGCGACCGAGGCGCGTGGCGGCAGAGGCTGGCCGCGCTCGATCCACGCGAGCAGCGCGACGACGAGCAACGGCATGAGATAGAAGAGATTGCGTTCCTCGATCCGCTGCGAGTACCGCGACGCGAAGAGCCCCACCTCGAGCACGAGCCAGACGGAGAGCGACGTCGAGGCGGCTACGTACACGCGCAGCCGCCGGTCGAGATGGCGCGCGTTGGCGACGAGCACGATCAGCGCGGCGAACGGGAGGACGAACACCGCGAGGTCGAGCTCGGCGAGATGGAGCACGATCCACTCGATCGCGGGCCACAGCTGATAGCCGCCGTTCGAGGTGACGCTGTAGTTGCCGAGAATCGCCGCCGGCGAGCGCCCGCGCGCAACCTCGGACACGACGACGATCACCGCCGCCGCCGCGACGATCCCGTACAGGGGCGCGAACGCCTTCAGCCGCTGCGGGCGCCCGCGCTCGATCCACGCGAGGGCCAGCGGTGCGGTGAGCACCGCGGCGACGATTGCGACCGTCTGTGCGCGCGTCTCGAACGCGACGGCGACGGCGGCGAGGAGGAGCAGCTGCCGGCCGCGCGTCGGCCGCTCGAGCGCGGCGACGAGCGCGAGCGCGAGCCAGAGGAAGACGGGATAGAAGACGTTCTCGGTCATGAGCGTTCCCGCGTACACGGTGGACGGGAGCGCAACTGCGAGCGCTGCGGCGATGAGCGCGGCGGACGGGCGGACAACGCGGCGGGCGAGCAGGTATGCCGGAAGCACCGCCGAGCAGATGACGAGCGCGTTCACCGCTTGCGACCAGCGGTAGACGTCGCTCATCGGGCCGATCGCCGAATACACCGGCGACAGCAGGAGCGGGTAGACGAAGCCGTAGTTCGCGTGCACGCCCCGGATGAGGAAGTGGCCCGTCTTCGCGAAGCTCCGTGCCATGTCGGAGTAGACGAGCTCGTCGACCATGATCCACGGCGAGGTCACGCGCAACGCGAGCGCGAGCTGCACGCTCACGGCGACGGCGTACAGCGCCCCCAGCCAGGCCCAGATGGGCACCGTCCGGGTCAGACGCGATACGGGCCCCGTGACGGTACTAGGTACCGGCACGGAACCGTCACGAGAGACGAGCGAGGCCCGCACGAGCTCGGCCGCCAGCGGCTCCGTGTCGAGGCCGGTGTCGGCCGCTGCGGCCGCGACCTCCTGGAGCACGGCCTCGCGCACCGCGGCTCCGCCGGCTGCCTCTTCCAGCACGGCCACGTACTGCTCGGCCACGCGGTGGACGTCGTGGTCGCGCGCGACGAGCGACCGCGCAGCCTCTCCCATCGCCGCGGCCGTGGCAGGGTCGGCGAGCCGCCGTAGTGCCGCCGCCAGCGCCTGAACCTCCTCGTCGCCGCCGACGGGGACCCTGAACGCGACGTCGTCCGGCAGCTCCGCGAACCAGCCGACGTCGCTGACGACGAGCGGCT
>Ga0066705_10000108_pt1 | contig 16589 bp, 17 predicted proteins | sample GraSoiAngelo_154_FD_66506 | JGI IMG/M metagenome (GOLD analysis project Ga0066705, IMG submission 66506) | Grasslands soil microbial communities from the Angelo Coastal Reserve, California, USA - 14_1009_13_20cm | ecosystem: Environmental > Terrestrial > Soil > Grasslands | place: USA... | reverse complement strand
CATCTCCGCATGGCGGAGCATCGCACACCGGATCATGTAATCGAGTCAAGTCCCCGTTCATTCAGGTGTTGGTTCAAAAATCGGTTACCACCATCACCAACCTTGCAGGCCGGCTCTCAGGTTGGATGCTAGTGAAACTCTGGACATCTTGGCAAGAGGGCGGGAGCAAAAAGATGGCAGTCGGCTTGCCAGCAACTTTGGTAAGGCAGGATACAAAGGAAACCAGGGTCGACGGTCTCTCTATCTAAGTCGTTTTGAACCACAGAGGAGGAGGAAAGTCCGGGCACCGGTTATCCCGCTTTGCGTTTCTCGGTGAGGACTTCATCGAGAGCGTTGGATAGATGTTGGGCGCGGCGCAAATATTCCGTCGAGCCAACGTCGCAATTGCGCTTAAGCAAGTGATATTCGTCGGCTATGTTCAGCGCCGCTAAGACCGCGAGGCGCGAGGTATCGACGGTGTGCGTCTGCTCGGAGACGGCGCGCATCTTGGTGTCCACGTATTCGGCGAGGTTGAGAATGTACTCCGGGTCGGAACCCCGAAGGTTGTACGCCTGATCAAAAATTTCCACCCGCACGGCGCTGTTGGCGGGGTCCTTCATCGGTTGCTGTTTGGTTGCCGTTGCCATGCTTTAACTCCTGTGTTTCGGGCCTAGTGCTTTCGAACGCGCTGCCCCATCATTGCGAAGCAAGGGTGGAAGCTGAATCAGCTCGCAGCCTGCTCTTCAGCAAGGGTTTCGATCTGGGCAAGCATCTTCTCTACCCGCCCGCGAATCTCTTCCCGCTCCTTGCGCAGGCGGACCATCTCGCGGCGCAGTGTTTCCGCCTCTTCCTCGCGCTCTTCCAGTTGCTGGCGCAAGCGCGTAACATCGCGCTCGGCGGCGGTGCGCGCTTCACGCGCCGACTTGTACAGCTCAATGGTGCGATAAACTTTTTCTTCCAGCGCCTGAAAATCGTCAGCAGGAACCTGGGTGGATACCTCTTCAGCCATTCTTACAGCCATGTCGCACTTCCCCGAGAGAATTTAGAGAACGTGAGCGCAGTATAACCCAGAAGCCTGTGGAGAGATGCGAGTTTGAGAGAATGTAAGGTCTCCCACTGCACACGCTAGGGCGTTCCGTTGTCGCCGTCGATGTGTCATGCGGCGGAAATCGGCAAGCCTGGACTGGAAATTCCAACTTGCCACAAGCGGACTTCTGGCCCGGAATAGCTACCGTTTAGGCCCTGAGAACGAAGCCGCTCGCGCGGCGGACGCTGCGGCTTGAGGTCGGCAGCGTAGCGCTTCCCTCAGATAAATTGTGGGTCAAGGAGGTCCCCGTGATCCCTCTTCGAAAAATCATGCTGGCGCTCATTTTTCTGATATTCTCATCCGTTTTGTCAGGGGAAAGCCTTGGAGCGGCGCGGGCAGAAATACCATCGTGAGCGTCTGGGAGAAGCCCTGCGCGAGGAGATTGAAACGATCGTTGAGGGTGAGCTTGGCGATCCGCGCATTGGACTGGTGAGCGTGAGCCAGGTCATACTCGCAGAAGATGCGCGCTCCGCGCGGGTTTTCGTCGAGGTTCTGGGCGATGAAGCGGAAGCGTTACGCACGATGCAAGGATTAACGGCGGCGCTTGGGTTCATACGGCGGCAAGTGGGGCAGCGGCTTCAGTTGCGCCATCCGCCGGAACTGTTCTTTCAGTTAGATCGGTCCGGCCAGTACGGGGCAAGAATTGACCAGTTGCTGACGCGCACCAGAAAGAAGAGGGGCTGAAAGTTAGAAGTTGTATGTTGCGAGAAGTTCTCAAACATATCGAGCGGCGCGACCGTTTCCTGCTGACGTCTCATGCGCGGCCGGATGGCGATGCGGTCGGTTCGGCGCTGGCCTGCTGCCAGATTCTCCGCTCGATGGGCAAAGAAGCGGAAGTTGTGCTGCGCGATGGTGTGCCGCGAGTGTATCGGCCGCTGCCGTTCGCGGACAGAGTTGTCCAGTGCGATCGAGTAAACGGGGAATACGAAGCCGCTATTATCCTGGAATGCGACAGCATTCAGCGCACGCGGCTTGAGGGATTGGAAGAGCGCTTTCTGATTAATATCGATCATCATCTCAGTGGCAGACCGTTTGCGCACGTGAATTGGATCGATCCGCAAGCAGTTGCGACCGCAGAGATGGTTTACCGCCTGGCGCGCGAGGCCGGAGTAAAAATTTCGCCCGACGTTGCAACCTGCTTGTACACGGCCGTGCTGACCGATACGGGTTCATTCATGTTTCAAGGAACTAATGAGCACACGTTCGGGCTTGCAAGGGAATTGGTGCTGGCCGGCGCCGATCCGGTGCGCTGCGCGCGCAACATCTATTTCGCACATTCGACGGCGAAGATGCGACTGCTGGGCGCGGCGCTTTCCAATTTGCGCCGGGAGGGCCCGCTCGCTTTGATTTGGGTAACTCAGGAAGAAATGGAACGCTGCGCCGCCAGGGAAGAGGATTGCGAAGGTTTAGTGAATTATGCTCTTGCCATCCACGATGTCGAAGTAGCTGCTTTTTTCCGTGAGCTTCCCGATGGGCGCTTCCGCGTGAGCCTGCGCAGCAAGGGCGCGCGGAATGTTGCTGCAGTGGCCGAACGCTTCGGCGGTGGCGGACATCAGTGCGCCAGCGGGTGCTCGCTGGAGGGACCACTCTCGGCGGCAACGGCCAGGGTTTTGGCCGAGCTTCACATCACTCCTTCCGTACAATAGTTTTCTATGGACATCTCACTCGCGCGGCAGCTCGTGTCTTTTGCCGGCGCCCTCCTGATCCTCATCGCCTACGCCGGCCATCAGTTGAAATGGATAGATGCCCGCAGCGCGGGGTACAACATCTTGAACGCTGTCGGATCCGTCATCCTCGGCTATATTGCGTTTCACCCTTTTCAGATTGGCTTTGTGGTGCTGGAAGTAGCATGGACACTGATCAGCGTTTACGCGCTGCTGCGGCCGAGGACCGAATGAGATTTGCGCGTTTTCTGCTGAGCTTTCCAATCGACAATTGCAAACCGGCAATAACGCATGACTGAGCGTTCACGGCTGGTCACAGATTGGCTGCTGCTGGCCGGATTCTGCGCGTTCCTCTTCTTCTACGGCCTTTCCTATTTCGGACTTATTGGCGCCGACGAGCCCCGCTACGCGCAGATTGCCCGCGAGATGCTCGCGCGCCACGATTGGATTACACCCACCCTGGGCGGTACGCCTTGGCTGGAGAAGCCTGCACTCTACTACTGGCAGGCCATGCTCGCGTACGGCATTTTTGGGGTCAGCGATTGGGCAGCGCGTCTGCCATCAGCAGTTGATGCCACACTGATGGTGTTTGCCGTTTATTTCTTTTTGCGACGATTCCGCCCTGGCTTCGAGCTCGATGGCGCCTTGATAACGGCGTCTCTCGCAGGAGTGATTGGATTTGCGCGCGCCGCGTCCATGGAGATGCCCCTCGCTGCGGCCTGTGCGATCGCCTTGCTCGCCTGGTTTGACTGGTATGAGAGCGGCAGCAAGCGTTACCTGGCGCTGTTCTATGGTTTCTTGGGATTCGGGATGCTCGCGAAAGGCCCACTCGCGCCATTTCTCGCCGCTGTGATCATCGTCGTGTTTGCGGTCGTAATTCGGAATATTGCCGCCGTCGTACGCACACTTTGGGTCCCGGGCATCGTGCTGTACTTTGCGGTAACACTGCCCTGGTACGTCACGGTGCAAGTCAGGAACCCGGAATTCTTCCACGTGTTCTTCTTGCAGCACAATCTCGCGCGCTTTGCGACGAATCTGTTCCACCATGCGGAGCCGGTCTGGTATTTCGTGCCAGTTCTGCTGCTTGGGTTACTTCCCTGGACGATGTTTGTGGTAGCAGCGGCGGTGGAAACAGTGCGCGCCTGGTGGGAGCAGCGCCCCGCGCTCTGTAGCGGCGAGTCGCTGAACGTATTCCTTGCGATTTGGATTCTCGTCCCGCTGCTGTTCTTTTCTTTCTCCCAATCGAAATTGCCGGGCTATATTTTGCCGGCACTTCCGGCGGGGGCTTTGCTGGTTGCTGAATATGTGCGGTCGCGTATTGCAGAGAACGCGCGCTCCGATATTTTTCTTGCAGCTTTGCATTCAATTGTCGCAGCGGCGCCCATTGTTCCCGCGATGATGCTGCCATTCATTGTGTTTCAGCATCGCATTCCCTGGGGACGCTGGGCAGCAGTCTCGATTGCATTTTCTGCGGTGCTGGCGATTGGGATCACGATGACGCTACGAGCGCATGCTGGAATACGCATGCTGCGCCTGATTACGCTGGTTCCTGTGGTCTTGTGCGTTGCCGCAATTCTGCGGCTTGGCGCGCCATCGCTGGATGCGACTCTCTCGGCGCGTCTGCTGGCCGAGCAGATAACAAAAGCTGATAGCCAGCGGCTGCCTTTGGCCGTACTGCTCGTCTCCCGCGAGACGGAATACGGTTTGCAGTTCTATCGCAACCAGAACATAGCGCGGTATGAGTTGGGGCAGGTGCCCTCGGGCGAACATCTGCTTGTGGCTCCCGAGGGATTACAAAGAAACGTTGAGAAGCGCGTGACTGGGCGTCGCGTGGCGTATTTAGGCAGCTTTGCCGTTCAGGGATTGGATTATTACTGGGTGGGGGAAAGCACCCAGCACGCAGCCACCGCCATTCAGCCAGACAGCGGTCCCAAAGAGTAGGTTGAGTGCTGATGTTACTTTCCATGTCCTTCCCGTTTGCCCTCCTACACCGCGAAGCAATACACTCCAATTCGCGGCAACCCTTTTCCGCAACGCCCTCCAGGAGCCTCGGTGGAGATTCTCGATCTCAGGCATTTTTCCTCTGTTGATCTGCGTTCTTTGCTCAATGACGAGATTCATGTCTGGTCGCGAATGCTGTCATGGGACTACAGCGGCTCTTCCGACATGATCTTGCGCTATGTGGATGCCAAAATTCTTCCGGGTTACGCTGCCATCGATCGCGGGCAAATTTTTGGTTACGCATTTTTTGTGTACGAGGGCAGCAAGGGAGTGATCGGAGACCTCTTTGTCGCGAACGGCGCACGGTTGCCGAACCCGCAGGAAGTCGAGTCGCGGCTGCTCATGCACGTGATTGAAACGTTGCAGCAATCGCCGGGAATTCATCGCATTGAATCGCAGTTGCTGTTGCACCAAACGGGGGTAGTGTCACGGCCTTTTTTAGAGCAGGGCTTCCACCGCCATCGGCGGCTCTTTATGGTTGAGCCGCTGGGCAACATCGGGAAGTCGCCTAGGTACGCGCTGGACAAGGATATCCAGATTCGCCGATGGTCGGAGCAGGATTACCAGACCGCCGCCGCGGTGATTACAACTTCATACCGCGGGCATGTGGATTCGCAGATCAACGATCAATATCGAAGCCTGAGTGGGTCCTTGCGCTTTTTGAATAATATTGTGCGCTTTCCTGGATGCGGGACATTCGATTCCGATTCATCGTTCGTCGCGGTGCACAAGGGCGCGAGAAATGTGATCGGGCTGATCTTGTGCTCGCGTGTGCGACACGACGTCGGCCACGTAACCCAGGTATGCGTATTGCCGGAATATCGTTCGCATGGGATTGGCGAATGGCTGCTGGCGGCTACGGCAGATAATCTTCGCGAGCGCAATTTCTCCATACTCTCGCTCACCGTAACCGAGGAAAACACGCGCGCTGTAGAGCTCTATCGCCATTTGGAATTTGAGGTGAAGAGAGTGTTTGATGCGTTTGTGTGGGAAGGGTAGAAAAGCAACTATTAGGTTTTTGCTTCCAGCTCCTACCCATTCGCGCCTTGTGCGAGCATGGCAAAAATCGCTAAAAGCTAATAGCTAAGAGCTGCTTTTAATGTCGCAGGAACCACATCAGCCATCCCGCTGACAAGACGCCACCCAGAAATAAGGCGAAGCAATACAGTCCGTAGCGGACCATGTCACGCGTGGCGCTGCGCTGCGTGATTCCGAACACGACCGAGGCAAAAACCGAGAACAAGAGGGCGGCGCTGAAATGTGAGAGTTCCAGAGTCATTTTCAACTTTCGATAATCGAAGACTACAAGCCAACTGCTGAATACTGAGTTCGGCTACGGTTTTTTCCCGATCGCAATGTGATAAGCGTCGGCCACGCTGATGAAATTCAGCAGCCCGGCGACGATCAAAAATTTCGTACCGTAATCCGCTGTGGCATGGGCGATCGCCCCCTGCCCCCAATCCATGGCTCGGGTTACGATGTAGAGCCCGCCGGCGCCAACGTCACCAATGAATCCCAGAATGTCCAGGATGTCTCCGCCATTCGGACGATACACGCGTCCGTCCATGAGCAAGCCAAGGACAAACATAGTTACAATCGAAATCATAAGCAGCACGCCGCGAATCCAGCGCTTTTGAATCAGATGTCCGGCGCCCGGTATCAGCCAGGCTATGGCCGGAACGATAACCGACATGCTTGTGATCGGCTGCGAGGCTTCGGCGCGTTCTGTGACACTCTTAGTTGCAGGGGAGTTTGCCATTCAGATGATTACGATCTCGCTTTGAATTTTACCTGTGACCTCAGCAGCTTTGGGCCGGACGAGCACGTTGACTTCGCTGCGCACGCCGAACTCGGGCAGGTAAATTCCCGGCTCGATCGAAAAACATGAGTTGGGCAGGATGCGGCGTTCGTCGTGAATTTCCAGGTCATCCATGTTGGCGCCATTGGCGTGAACCTCGGTGCCAATGGAGTGCCCGGTGCGATGAATGAAATAGTCGCCGAAGCCCGCGTCCTTGATGGACGCGCGCACAGCGCGATCCACTTCCCATCCGGCTATGGGGCGGCCGGCAGAAATGGCCTGCTGCACAGTTTTCACCCCGATGTCCCGCCCTTGCCGGACCACGTTGAAAACTTCCCGCATCTTGTCCGAAGGAGCCTTTCCCACGAAACCTGTCCAGGTAATGTCGTAGTAGACCGCGTCTGGCGTTTTCTTTTTCGCCCAAACATCGAGCAGAACGAAATCGCCCTCGCGAATACGCGCGGAATTCCCGGCATCCGGCTCGTAATGCGGGTTTCCGCTGTTGGTGTTGGCGGCCACGATGGGAGGGTCGTCCGTTACAAGATTCTCGCGTCGAAATGCTTCCATGAACCACTGCTGCATCGCGTGCTCGGTCGTGCCGCCATCGCGGGCGCGCCTGCCGATCTCCTGAAATGCTTCTGAGGTTATCGAGTCGATGGCATCGCGCGCCGCGAAATGGGACTTGATCTGTTCTTCGTTCCACGTCGCTTCGAATTGCGCAACCAGATCGCCGGAACTGACCACGTTCTTGCCCAGCCCGCGAATCAGATCGAGAGTCCCACCATCCACCAGCGAAACGTAGAAAATCAGGTTGTTGGGTGAGTACTGCATGGCGATATCGCGATGGTTTGTGAGCATCGCCTTGACCTGCTCGAACAGCTCCTGCCACCCCGAGTAGACATGCTTGGTGCCGGGGAGAGTGTCGAGATGTCCCGCCTCGATTCTGTGGACCAGCTTGAGCGGCTCACCGCTCGCCGGGATCAAGTAGAACCATCGCCTGGTAACCATCAGACCATCAGGCAGCCCGAGGACGCGATAAGCAATAGGATCGCGATGATGATGGTCGTAGAATAACCAGCCGTCGATATTGCGCTCGCGCAGAGTGGCCTGAATGGCGGAGAGGTCCATGGGCAAACCAGTATTCTAAACAACTGTAGCGTTTTGAGCGAACTCGGGAATGCGAAAAATTCCTCGATCCCAGTTATCGCGAAATATTCTGGAACTTGCGCTTTGGAGCATCACTTGTCCTTGTTGTAGGATCACGCACAGGGATGATCAGCCTGTTTTCCATTGTCGCGATCGGTTTTTTTCTAGGCATGCGCCACGCTACTGATGCCGACCATGTAATTGCGATGAGTACGATCGTCAGCCGCCAGCAGAGCCCCTGGCGCGCCGCGCTGATCGGCGGAGTTTGGGGAATTGGGCACACACTAACCATCTTTATTGTCGGCACGGCCATCATTCTGTTTAACCTCGTTATTCCCGCGCGCCTCGGTCTCACGATGGAGTTGACCGTCGGTTTCATGCTGATCGCCCTCGGTTTGTGGAACGTGGCTAGCTTTCTGCGCGCACGGCCGAGTACGCGAATCCACTCGCATGCGCACGCCCATGGCGATTACGTGCACACTCATCCGCACGGGCACGCGCCGGAGACTCACACCCACACGCCGGAGCAGACACCGTTAGCCTGGCTCGACCGGCGCTTAGCGAATTTGGTGGCCTACCAGTTGATTCGACCTCTGATCGTAGGTGTTGTGCATGGACTTGCTGGATCGGCCGCCGTCGCATTGCTTGTGCTGGCAAGTATTCCGAATTCAAAGTGGGCGATCACCTATCTGTTAGTATTCGGGGCTGGCACAATTGCTGGCATGTCGCTGATTACCATCAGCATGATGTCCGCGTTCGCATATGCGGGAGCGCGATCAAAATGGTTCACTCAAAGACTGGCGATGGCCTCCGGACTGATCAGCCTTGCCTTCGGGCTTTTTCTCACCTATCAAATTTTCTTTGTGAAAGGTTTGTTGACCAACCATCCGCAGTGGACTCCGCATTAAGATTTGTGTGACCCCATTCTTTCTGCACGCCGCATTCTCAGGAACTTTTCCGTTAGTTCTACAGGCTGGGATGTAGGAATTATTTGCCAGCAATGTGAGCAAGATTCTCCGGATGCCGGTGGCTTCTAAAAGAGTGCTATGGCAGTTTCCTCAGCACCAGCGCCGAGTTCTTCGATCCGAACCCAACACAGTTGCAGATAGCATGCTCGATCGGCACCCGTCGTCCCGTGTCAGGCACGTAATCAAGATCACATTCGGGATCCGTCTGATCAAGGTTGATCGTTGGCGGAATGCGTCCGTGCTCCATGGCAACCAATGCAGCCGCAACACTGGCCGACCCGCACGCGCCTTGAGCATGGCCGATTTGCGACTTAAGGGCGGACATCGGGATTTTGTAAGCATGCTCGCCCAGCGCCAGCTTGAGGGCGCGGGTTTCAACACGGTCGTTCATCTCGGTTGACGTCCCGTGCAGGTTTACGTACTGAATGTCCTCGGGCCCGAGGCTCGCTTCCTCCAGCGCCAGCGTGATCGCCCGGGCTGGCTCCTCTGGAGAATCGCTCATGCGTACGCGATGAAAGGCTTCGCAGGTGGCCGCGTATCCCACGATCTCCGCGTAAATCCGCGCCCCGCGGGCACGGGCATGTTCGTAATCCTCGAGAATAAACATCCACGAACCTTCGGCAATTACAAAGCCATCGCGGTCTGCGCAGAAAGGCCGCGAAGCGCGTTCCGGAGCGTCATTCCAGGATTGCGTCAGCGCCCGCAGCAGCGTGTAGCCCTTGATGATTCCTGGCGTGATCGGCGCGTCGACGCCGCCCACAAGAAACAACGGCTGCTCGCCCGCCTGAATGTGCTGGTAAGCGTAGCCGATCGCGTCCGTGGAAGAAGTGCAGCCCGCCGTGACCACATGGCTGTAGCCGCGGAAACCAAATCGCATGCTGATTTCGCTGGGAATCGTTCCCATGGTCCCGCTAGGAATACAGAAAATGCTGACCTGTTTCACGTGCCCGCTGTGCCATAGCCGGTACTGCTCTTCGGAAAATTCCTGCGCGCCGCCACCAGTCCCCAATATCACGCCAATCTCGCGTTTTTCTTCCATCGACATTGACGAAGGCTCCAAGCTCGAATCCCGAATCGCTTCCGTGGAGGCGGCAATCGAGAGTGGCACCACGCGAGACACGTGCTTGCGCTCTCGCGCATCCACCCACGCGAGTTCATCAAATTCAGGAATTTCACCCGCAATGTGCACTGGCAAGCACGAAGCGTCGAATCGCGAGATGCGTTTCACACCCGACTTGCCATCCAGAATGGCTCGGCAAAACGCCTCCTTCCCGATTCCATTCGGGCTGACCATGCCGAATCCGGTAATGACCACACGAGCAAGCATAGGTTTCGATCACTGCAGATGGGATAATAAAGCCAATGCCGCTCGGCCTCTACATCTCCGTCCCGTTCTGCCGCACCAAGTGCAGCTACTGCAACTTCGCCTCTGACGTTTTTTCCCGCGCCATCTTTCAGCGCTACATCGATCGCGTCTGTTCAGACCTCGCCCGCTCTGCCGAGATCACCGAACAAATCGGCGCGGTCTTCGAGCGTGCCGTCGACTCCGTGTATCTGGGCGGAGGAACTCCCACTGTACTGCATATAGCGGAACTGGTGCGCCTGTTTGTCACCATTTCGCAAAATTTCGTTGTACCGCCGGGAGCTGAAATTACCGTAGAGTGTGCTCCAGGCACGCTGACTCCGGCGATTCTCGATCTATTCCAGCGGCAGGGCATCAATCGTGTGAGCTTCGGCGTCCAATCGTTCGTGGACCAGGAGTCCCGCTCCGTGGGGCGCCTCCATACCCGCGTCACAGTGCTCGACGATATCGCCCGCCTTCGCGCCGCCGGGATTGAAAACATAAACGTCGATCTCATCGCCGGATTGCCGCACCAGACCGTCGACAGCTGGAATACTTCCATTTCTCAGGTCATTGATTCCGGCGTGCCACACGTCAGCATATACATGCTCGAAGTCGACGAAGATTCGCGCCTCGGTCGCGAACTGATTGCGGGCGGTACAAGATACCACGCCCACTTTGTCCCAGACGAGGATCTGATTGCCGATCTGTACGAAATCGCTTGCGCACGGCTGGACAGCGCGGGCGTGCACCAATACGAAATTTCGAACTTTGCGCGCAAGGGATATGCCTCGCGCCACAACCTGAAGTACTGGACTCGCCAGCCATATCTTGGCTTCGGAGTGGATGCTCATTCCATGCTGCCCACCAAAGTTGGGATCGAAGCACAGAACCGTCCTTTACCTTTGTCATTCCGAGAGGACTTTAGTGTGTGCGTGAGAACTGATTTTTTGGGGAACCATGTGGAATCGGACCATCGGATCCCAGCCCCGAAGGGTCTGTGTGAGAACTCATGCCCGGGTGGAACAAAACCGCCAGAATTTAGCCGCGAAGCGGCGACAGAATGCAGCCCAGGGCGCAAGCCCTGGGTGAAAGTGGAAAATGAGCAAGCCCCGAAGGGGCGGAAGAACAGTTCTCACGCACTCTCGAAGGGGCGGAGTGTGATAGCCCGGCACGTGAGTGCCGGGTGGATGTCGAAAAGTGAAGTGAGTCCCGGAGGGACGACAGAGTTCTCACGCACACTCTTTAGCCCGCGAGGAATCTGCTTTGCTAATTCTTCCCCTATGGGTTCAACCGAAGCCATTCGATTCTCAACGCCCGACTCCCTGGACAAATTCCTTTCAGGCGATCGCATACAACGCATTCCTATCTCGCCGGCCGCCGCCCTGGAAGAGAGCTTCTTTCTCGGTCTTCGGCTCAATCGGGGTGTCGATCTCAGCCAACTAACCGCCTCATTCGGCAGCCACGCCGTCGCAGCATTCTCGCCGGCGATCTCAGATTTCGTGCGGCAAGGACTATTAGAGCGCGATGGCGAAACAATCCATTTAACCTCACGCGGCCGGCTGCTATCGAACGAGGTCTTCGCCACCTTCCTGTCCAGTGTCGCGTCCCAAAACATCGCTCCATAAGTTGAAACGATTTGAAAGGGCGCGTCTTCAGACGCGCCGTAAGTTCCGCCACAGGAGTCAGGTTTTAGCCGCTGAAGTCTCGCGGCAGGTCACAATTTGGCCTTGGAACTTATGCTGCGAAATTGCGGAACGCCCGCCAGCACCGCATGATCGTCTCCAGAAATTGGCGCTATAATGCCGCACGCTCGATAGGGAGGTGATTCGTGGGACTGTATTCGCACTATGATGGTGCGCATAACCATCCCGTCAATCGCGCCCTGCACATGATCGCAATACCCGTTGGTTTCTCTTCCATCATCGTGATCTGGTTTCACTGGATAATAGCTCTGCTGCTGATTCCCGCCGCATTTGCACTGGCCTGGCTCGGGCATTTGATCGAGGGCAACAAGCCTGCACTCTTGAGCAATCCTGCCCACGTGTTCGTTGCACCGATTTGGATGGCACGAAGAATTTTCGGGGCGGCGAATAAGAAATCGGCCCAGCGAGTTTCAGACAATCCGGCTAGGTGAGTTCGCGACAGGGACGCGCCTAGCGATCTGGGAAGGGCACGAGTTCCACTCGTGCCGGCACGCCGCTGCGAATGAGTCCGCGCTTTAGCGCCTGGTGTTCCGAACCCAAACGTAAGAATTTTCGCCGCCGTCCGAAGATCTCTTTCAAACCATCCGGTCGGTAGGTCCGCGTCAATCATTGTTCGTCCGCTGCCCCGCCCGTAACTTTTCGACCCTCCCGCCCTGTGTTCTAATCAAAAGTTCTGCATCAAAGCGCCTTTAGCCCATCTCAACCGGAGGCTCCTTGGATTTCCAGCTCAACGATGAACAGCTCCAATTAAAGAAGACTGTCCGCGAATTTGCCGAGCGCGAAATCGCTCCCAACGTCATGAAGTGGGACGAAGCCGGCGAATTTCCACTGTCCACAATTCAGGAACTCGGTAAGCTGGGGCTCATGGGTATCGTCTTTCCGCAGGAATACGGCGGGGCAGGCATGGGCTATGTCGAGTACGTCACCGCCATCGAGGAGCTTTCCCGAGTCGATGGATCAGTCGGCATCATTGTCGCCGCGCATACCTCCTTGTGCTCGAACCATATTTTTCTCGCCGGCACCGAGGCGCAGAAAAAGAAATATCTCAGCAAGCTGGCCACCGGCGAACACATCGGCGCCTGGGGTTTGACCGAGCCGTCCTCAGGCTCAGACGCGGGCAGCGCCCGCATGAGCGCCCAGAAAACCAAAAATGGCTGGCTGCTGAACGGCACCAAGACATTCTGCACGAATGGTCACTATGCCGACATCGCCGTCGTGATCGCCGTCACCGATCGTGCCGCCCACACTCACGGCCTTTCTGCTTTCATTGTCGAGAAGGGAACCAAAGGGTTTCGTCCCGGCAAAAAAGAGAACAAGCTGGGCCTGCGCGCCAGCGACACCGCAGAATTAATCTTTGAAGATTGCCTCATTCCCCCTGAGAACTTACTGGGCAGGGAAAACGATGGATTCATTGACGCCATGCAAGTCCTCGACGGCGGCCGCATCTCGATCGCCGCACTCTCGCTCGGGATGGCCGAAGGCGCCTACGATGCTGCGCTGAAGTATTCCAAGCAACGCAGACAATTCGGCAAAGCCATCAGCGAATTTCAGGCAATTCAATGGAAACTTGCCGACATGGCCACAGAAATCGAAGCTGCCAAGCTGTTGACCTTCCGCGCGGCCGCGATGAAAGACGCCGGAATGAAAACTACTCTCGAGTCATCTATGGCCAAACTCTATGCCAGCGAAGTGGCCGTGCGCTGCGCTAACGAAGGCGTGCAGATCCATGGCGGTTACGGCTTCATCAAAGACTATCCGGCAGAGAAATTCTATCGAGATGTAAAACTTTGCACTATCGGCGAAGGCACCAGCGAAATTCAGCGTCTCGTGATAGCCCGGCAGTTGTTAAAGGACTAGCAAACCTGCCGGCTGAAACCGCGGTCACACGCACTTTCCAGGCCAACTCCTAAGTACCTCTCTTCATCCAAGCTGCACCGGAAGCAGGCACTCTGGGTTTTGTAACGTGGAGCCTAAAGATGATTAGATCGTACTCGCGCAGATTTGCGCAGCGGAACATCGCGCTGGCGTTCTTAGCTATCGCAGGCGCTTTCCTGAGTGGATGCGGAGGGCTGGGTTCTGCAAGTAAAACTCCGCAGGCCAATCCGCAGCTCAATCAATCGATCAATCACATTATTTTCCTGGTGCAGGAGAACCGCGGCTTTGATCACTACTTCGGTCATCTCCCGGACTACTGGGCGGCCAACGGCTATCCTGCGGTGCAGTTCGACGCCGAGCCGGCCAATGCTTCCAACCCTACGCAGGATGGCACGGGAACCATTACCGCATTTCACTTCCGCACCGTCTGCATGCAAAACATGAGTCCGGGATGGAATGAGAGCCACGTTGACTGGAATCGGATCGATCCCGTCTCGCCGACTGCCACCTTGGACGGCTTTGTGCAAGAGGCAGCTCATTTCGCCCAGACGGCCACCGGCGGCGACGCGCCGGCCTTCGATCTTCAAGGATTCCGCGCGATGGGTTACTACACCGGCGACGATCTGAATTACTACTACTTTATGGCGTCAAATTTCGCGACCTCAGATCGCTGGTTCTCGCCTTTGATGAGCCGCACCCAGCCCAATCGCCTTTACCTGTTCGCCGCAACCTCGGCCGGCCATGCCAATCCGCCAAAGACGCCGCTGTCCAACAAAACCATATTTGAAGCTCTCGAGAACGCCAACATCTCGTGGAAAATTTATCTCACCGACCCCAACACTGCCTTCATCGGCAATTTTCAACCGTTCGGTTCGCAACACCCGGACAAAATCGTGCCTTTGTCCGAATATTTCCAGGATGTCGCAAATGGAACGCTTCCTTCAGTAGCCTTGATTGAACCGGGTTATCAATCAGGGCTGGACGAGCATCCCAACAAGAACGTTCAATCCGGAGCGGCGTTTGTGTCGAAAGAGATCAATGCTCTCATGAACAGTTCATCCTGGAAGGACTCTGTCTTCATCCTTACATTCGATGAAGGCGGAAGTTTTTATGACCACGTTCCGCCGCAACCAGCGGTCTCTCCCGATAGCATGCCTCCTTCCGATTTGAATCAAGGAGATATTTGTACGGTGAAGACCGGCGCCAACTGCGATTTCAATCACACCGGATACCGTATTCCACTGTTGGTGGTATCTCCCTTCACCAAGAAGCAGTTTGTTTCGCACACGGTCGCAGATTACACGGCTATTCTGAGATTGATCGAAACTCGCTTTCAAATTCCGAGTCTCACCCAGCGCGATGCTGCGCAGATGGACATGACGGAGTTCTTCGACTTTGCCAACCCACCCTGGATGACGCCGCCCAATCCGCCGGCGCAAAAGCAGGACGGAGTGTGCGACTTCCTCCAGCAGACGCCGTAACGCTCATATCAGGGCGTAGAGTGCGGGTCGCGACAAACCCTTGCCCTGGGGATGTCGGGGAAGGGCACGACTTCACAAGCTGCGGAAAAACTCACGAAAGCCCGCTGCACTGTGGTAGAGCGGCGCTAGCGCCGCTCTACCACGTTTGCTCACGGGTCCGCGACTTTTTCCGCAGCCTGTGAGGCCATGCCTTTCCCGAAACTACCTTTGAAACCAGTTCGAATCCGCCTATCTGGCAATTACCACCGTCGTGCACGAACTGCTTACCTTGGGCAGATCGCGATTTGCGGCCATGCAGATCTCGAGCCGTGGGCGCTCGACCCGAATGATCGGACAATAAGAGTCAGGCTGTAGTAGTGCACCTTGCAAGCGCCGCCGTCCGGCACACCCTCCATGGCACGACTCGCGGAATTCGCAAGGCTCGCAGGCTTGAGGAAGTATCCGTGCCTGCTCGAAAGGTGTTGAGTTCAGAATTTCGGGCCCTGCAGAAATCAAATCCGAAAGTGGTTCGCCCGATCCTGGCCAATAAACGCAGGGCTGTGTTGTGGCTCTTGGCGTCACTCGCACGGTGCTAACGCCACAACCCGCTCGGAGCGGTGGAAGTCCCGCCATCGCTCGAACCAACGGCTCGCCAATAGCCATCACGTCAGTTTGTGCAAACAGGCGCCGGAACCCCTCCCAGTACTCTTCATAGCTCAGGGCATAGATGTCTGATCGCACGGCCTGGTAGACATTCACTCGCAAAGGAGCGTCAAACTGTTTGGCTACTCGCGCGACATCCGCCAGACGCCAATAGTTCGACTTCATCATCACCGCAACGATGGTCACAGGAATACCCAGCATCACACAGCGTTCTGCCTGCTGATGGATGAGTTCCCAATTGCCCGGCCCGCGCTGTGCGTCCTGTTCGGCCTGCGTTGGGTAATCGAGAGAGAACTCGATGTCATGGAAGGCGCGCAGCTCGTCGTCTTCCAAAACAGCAACACTATGACCGTTGGAAGTAATGGTGAGCTTGACCGGTTTCGTTCGCAGGAAGCCCAGTATTGCCTTGAAGTCGGGATGCATGCCGTTCTCGCCGGTACCGAGATTCACCGACCGCACGGGCAAGCGTTCCATGACTGCCTTCACTTGATCCAGAGAGAGACGATCCGCGCGCGTTGGATCGCGGTAGCAGAAGGCGCAGGCGAGATTACACTCGTTCGTGAGGCCGAGTCCGAGCGAAACGCCGGCTTCAGGTGCTAACACGGGCGATGCGATCGATGAGGGCTGGACTGTGAGGTTGTTCATGGACGATCCTCTATCACCGGACCTGAGCGATACGCTAAGCAATGCGTATAACGGGCAACTCCCGAAAACTCCGGCCGCTTGCCCAGCTTGCGCTCCAGCTCAAGAATACGCCCGTACTCAGCAGTGCGAGAGATCCGCGGTGCCAAGTAATCCGCAATGACGCGTACACCGCGCTCGAAAATTACCGCGAGTGACGGTGCTTTCAGTGCGGCCTGCAGGGTATCTGGCGTAAATAAGCGCACTCTGCCTCCGCAC
>Ga0066705_10000102_pt1 | contig 16865 bp, 14 predicted proteins | sample GraSoiAngelo_154_FD_66506 | JGI IMG/M metagenome (GOLD analysis project Ga0066705, IMG submission 66506) | Grasslands soil microbial communities from the Angelo Coastal Reserve, California, USA - 14_1009_13_20cm | ecosystem: Environmental > Terrestrial > Soil > Grasslands | place: USA... | reverse complement strand
ACCTGAGTTAGTAAGCGCGGCTGCCTCGACGAAGTAGCTGGCCCGGGGCACGGTCCACGCCTAGAGCCTGCGGATATTTCCTTCCGCTGAGGGTTAAACGACGCTCGCCGCACTGCCGCTTGATCCCCGCCACGTGGCCGACGAGGACGCAGAGCGCCTCAAAAGTAAGGATCGACGCACGCCAAACGGGAGCAGGGTCTTGATCGCCTCAAACGATTCGGCGGAAGGGCCGACGTCGATTATCATGCTGACTGATGGCAGGATCTCCCGTGCGCCGCTTGCTGTTCATCGTGTCGCGTGAGCGGAAGGAGCTCTACGAGGCGCTGCGGACGGCGCTCTGGAACGAAATGGACTGCGAGATCATTCTCGATCGCCGCGAGGGCGAGCGGCGTCAGGGCGAGCGGCGTGCCGTCGCGCGCGGTGGTCGGGATCGTCGCGGCGAGCAGCGCCGGCAGCGGGCGCAGGTGGACCGTGAGATCCGCGAGTGCGGTTGGGCGGTCGTCAATATCAGCCTGTGGCCCGTACAGAGCGTCGACCAGATGCGAAGAGGTTGATCGGCGGCCGCCACACGATCAGCAGCGCAGCCACCAACCCCATGCCGAGACCTGCCACGACGCCGGTCGCCTTCGAATCGCCGGCGTGCCGAGGGTTGACGCGAATCGTGGTCCACAGCGGCTGGTAGGCGTAATGCTTGCGCGTCGCCGCCGCGGCCGAGGTCACGAACTGAACGCGGACGAAGTAGTAACCCGGCGGTAGACCGCTGAGCGTAGCCTTCAGCGCCTCGGACGGCACGCCCGTGACCGCGCGGCGGAACGGCGCGGCGCTCGTCGACGCCGCACCGGTCGAGCTCATGTACACCCAGCCGCGGCGATCATCGCTGTCCGCCGACACGCCGATATAGATGTCATACGGCGCGCTCATTCCGGACGCGCGGGGGTCGAGCGAGATCGTCAGATTCTCGCCCTCGGACAGCACGCTCGGCGTCGCGTCGAGCTCGAACGGCGCGACGCTCAGTGTTGCGTCGGCGGCCCGCGCATCGAGACCGAGCATCAATACCACGGCGGCGCCGACGAAGAGACGGCGATTGGGCCCCCAGACGAGCCCCACGACAGCGACCGCGGAGAGCAGCGTCAGCAGCATCCCCCAGCGGAATGCCGCCGGCACATAGCGGAACTCGACGTCATGCTGGCCGGCCGGCAGCCAGACCGCGCGAAGCGCGTGATTCGCGCGCCACACGGTCTGCTCGCCGCCGTCGACCCACACGCGCCAGCCGGGAAACCATGCATCGGTCAGGACGAGATATCCCGCGGTGTCCGTCGTGGCCGCGATCACGACGCGATCGTCGGCGTAGGTCTTGACCTGCACCTGCGCGGCGCCTGCCGCGCCCGGCGTGGGGACGCCAGAACAGCCGGCGATGAGAACTTCACGACGGAAATCCACGCCGTCGCCATGGATCATCGAGAGCGTCGTCGCATCGTCGAGGCACGTTCGCGCCTGGTACACCATGAAGGCCCGCGGCAGCGCGCGGTCATTTCTGTAGACGATGGCATCGCGCCCCAGGTAATCCAGCGCGAGGTGTCGGGCCCCGCTCATTGAGCCCGGCGGCAACACGACATAGCGGATGCCGAGCAGATCGAAGACGGGGGAGGTGGCGTCCACGGTGACCCGAAGCGCGCCGCTCGCGTACGACTCGAGTGAGCCGACGGGATCGGTCAGCTGCTCGACGTAGCGCGGCGTCATCCCGTCGTAGCCACCGAACTCGTACAGCCCGAAGATCGTGCTCAGGTTCGCGCCGCCGATCCCACTGAAGGTGATCCGGCTCCGGTCGACGGCCGTCCGTGCCTGCAGATGCTTCACCACCGGCGGCGGACTGTAGTCGAGCAGCCGTGCGTCGACGACGGGATTGTGGGTCACGGCCAGCGGCAGCAGCGCCGCCAGCTGGACGGCGCCCAGCCCGATCCATCGGCCGCGCGCGCCCGAGGCCCCGCCGCGCAGGCCCAGCAGCAGGACGGTCGCGATGCTCGAGAGCACGAGCAGCGAGACGTACTGCGCCCACAACGGGACGAATGTCGGCCGCAGCGCGGCGAAGTCGTAGTAGGCGGCCACGAAGCACAGCGCGCCCACGCCGAGAACCGTGAACGCGACGCGCACGGCGACGGCGGCCGTGCGGCGCGCGTCTCCCCGAAGCTTGCTCAGCGTGTCCAGTCCCAGCCCGCAGAGGACGGCGAGAGAAAAGACGAGCAGGTCCGCGTTCCTCGCCGCGATCGTCGAGTCCAGCGGCGGCACGCGCGCGAGAAGTGCACCGACCCAGGGCACGCCGTACATCAGCGCCGCGGACAGCGCCATCACGACCGTGAAGAACTTCGTCCCGCGTCGCGACCACGCGGCGACGAGTGCCACCGGCATCACCAGCCACGGCACGACGCCGACGAACACCGAGATCTCGTTGAAATTCGCCGGCCCCCAGAAGTCTTTGGACGTCGGGCTGCCGTAGAAGTACGGCATGACGGTGGTGATCACGGCGCGGAGCGGCAGTGGAACGTAGATCATCCACTCCCGGCGATACGCGAGCACCGCGCTGCCGAGCGAGTATTCCGCGAACGGCAGCAGCTGGACCGCGGCGAGCAGCACACCCAGCGCGACGGCCGCCGTCCACCCCGCCAGCATTCGCACGGGCTTGGATCGCGTCCACGCCAGGTAGACGGCCCACACGGCGAGGACCACCAGCCAGTAGACGACACGCTGCGGATAGCCGGCAAAGAGCGCGAGCGCCACGCTGAGGGCGAGCCCCGCGATCGATCGCGCGCTGCGACGCTCGATGAAGAGCGACGTCATCGCGAACAACGCCGGCAGCAGGATCACCGCGCTCGCGTACGACCACTGAAGCCAGGCGATCACCAGCGCGCTGAACGCGAACGTCACGCCCCCGATGAGCGCCGCCGGCCTCGCGACGTCGAGGCGGCGGAGAAACCAGTACATCGCGACGCCCGCGATCGAGAGCTTGAGGACGGACATCAGCGTGAGCGCCAGCGAGTACGGCAGGACGTAGAGCAGCGCGGTGAGGGGAAAGAGCACGGCCGTTTGCGGATTCGCGAAGAACGGCGCGCCCCCGAACGTGTGCGGGTTCCACAGCGGAAAGTGTCCGGAGCGGATCTCGTCGGCGGCGTGGATCGCCGCCGGGTGGAAGAGCAGGGTGACCTCGGACAGCCGCGGGTTCTTCGGCGAAACACCCGGATTCGCGCCGGTCCACGGCATCAGCACGAACACGTTGTCGGCCGGCGACATCACCTTGCCGGGCACGAACGCGTGGGCGAGGACGACGAAGGGCAGGGCCAGCAGCGCGAGCGAGGCGACGACGTCGCGGTGGCTGCGACCGAACGCAGCAAGGCGGTTCATGCCCCGACCGAGCCTCCTTGTCACCTCTGTGTCATTTGGGAACGACGGAGCCGCTTCTAGACGCGTGTTCGAGCGCAGGAAAGAACCGGCGGCAAGCTCTGTGCCACAGCGGACAGCCGGCGAGACTCGAGCGCGCCGGAGCTAGAGGCGGGCCGCGGTGGGAGCCGCGACGCGGGGCCGGAGGCTACGACGCGGGGCTGGGCGCCGCGGTCCGGGCGTCACGAAGCTCGCGCCGCGAGACGTCCGGCTTGCCGCCGAAGACGCGCAGGAGCACCGGCAGCACGACCAGCGCCGCGACGAGCGACGCGAACATGCCCAACGTGAGGAGCAGGCCGAGGCCATAGATGCCGCGGTGGGCGGCGAGCATGAGACTGCCGAAGCCCACCATGGTCGTCAGGCCGTTCACGAACACCGCCATGATGGTCGAGCGCGCCACCAGCGGGCCGCCGTGATCGCGGCCCTCGATGAAACGCATGACGATGTTGAGACCGAACTCCGCGGCCGCGCCGAGAATGAGCGGGATCCCGAAGATGTTGCCGAGGTTCAGCTTGACGTCGAAGAGCCACATGAGGCCGGCCGTCCACGTCATGCCGAGCGCCAGCGGCGACAGCGCGAGCAGCGTCTCGCGAATCCGGCGCAGCATCAGGAACGTGAGCCCGCTGACGAGGACGATCGCGTACACGGTTCCCTGCTTGTAGGCGCGCTCCATCAGCCGGATCGCCTCATGGGTGATCACCGGCGTGCCCGTGACCTCGGGATCCACCGTGCGCAGATCATTGACGAAATGCGTGGCGCCGTCGCGGTCCCAGATGTCGACGGCGGGATGGATCTGCAGCAGGAAGTGGCCGCGGTCGCTGATGAACTTGCGCCGGATCTCCGGCGGCACGTCCGCGAGCCCGACGGTGCGCGGGTTGAGGTTCGCCTGAAGCCGCTGGAACGAGGTCACGAAGTCGCGATAGACCTGGCGCTGCAGGAACGCCAGCGCCGGCTCGCTCACCGCGCGGTCCGTCTGTCGGAGCCGCACCACGAGCTGGGCGATGTCGTCGCGCAGCGTGGCCAGCCGTCGCTGGGTGTCGCCGGGCGGCGTCTCGCCGGCGGCGATGTCGAAGCGGCGCTTCAGCGTCTCGAGCGCGGTCAGGAGCCGATCGATGTCGACCGGCTGCGGCCGCGTCACGCGCACGGGCGCCACGATGGGCGCGAAGTCGTGGATGATCTTCTGCTTCTCCGGCTGATCGTCGGGGATGAGCAGCAGCGTGGAGTCGACCTCGGAGACTGTCGGCAGCGCGCGGAACGCGTGCTGCTTGCGCCGGAGCTCGTCGAGCGTCGTCGCGCTCGACAGCGCGGCGAAGCCCGAGCGCCCGGAGGTCGCGAGGATCTTCTTCTCCCAGATGACCGACTCGGTGCCCTTGGCCTGGAGGTTGAGCAGGTTGTAGTCGAAGCGGACTTTGCCGAAGGCGTACACGGAGACGGCGGCCAGCAGCGCCGAGGCCGCCATCACGGTCTTGGGATGACCGGTGATCCAGTCGACGAACGGGACGTGCATGCGCTCGAGGCGAATCGCGCGCGGGATGGTGACGCCGACGCGATCGAGATGCCGCCGGTCGACCAGCATCAGCATGGCCGGGAACACGAACATCATCGCCACCCACGACAGGATCAGCGCGGAGCCGGCGATGAAGCCCAGTTCCTGGAGCCCGCGGAAGTCGGTGAGGATCAGCACGTAGAACGTGGCGGCGGCGGTGATCGCGCTCAGCAGCATCCCGGGCCCGCTCCGCATCGCGGTGATCTCGATCGCCTCGCGCAGGTTGCGGCCGAGGAAGAGCTCCTCCTCGTAGCGGAACAAATAATAGATGCCGTAATCGATGCCGATGCCGATGACGATGGGAATGAACATCACGGAGAAGAGCGACAGGTGGCCGACCACGAGCGTGGCCACGCCGATCGACCAGGACAGGGCGAGTGCCAGGACGATCAGCATGAGGAGCGGCTTGCCCACGCGCAGGAACGCCGCGATCAGCAGGCCGAGCGTGAGGGCGAAGGCAAGCAGCGTCGCGCGCTCGCTGTCGCGGAACGCCGCCGTCATCTCGTCGTTCGACAGCGCCGGCTTGCCGGTGACGCCGACCTCGACGTCGGGGAACTCGGCGCGCAACGAGGCCACGGTGGCGCGCACGCCCTCGATCGCGTCGCGATCGCCCGTGAAGCTGCCGTGCTTCGTCGTGGGCTCGGCGAGGATGAAGAGCAGGCGCTGATCGTCGGACAGGAAGTAGCCGGCGCCTTCGCTGCCCTCACCGCCGACGGAGAAGAGGCCGCCCCACGGCGAGCGGTACGGCGTCGGGCGATCGAGCCGCCCCGCGATCTGCGTCACCACGTCGTTGACGAAGCGCAGATCGAGCGAGCCCTTGGAGCCGCCGGGGCCCGTCTCGAGCCCGAGGTCGAGCAGGCCGGTGACGAATGCCTGGGCGATCGACGTCGCGATACCGTCCACGAGCTGATCGAGCGTGGGCCGTTCCGCGAACTTCTCCATGAACTCCTGGTAGTCGAAGACGCGCTCGCGAATCTCCTTGAGCCGGTCGGTCGACAGGTACAGCAGCGCCCGTCCCTCGAACTGCTTGGGATCGATGCGGTAATTGATGCGGTCCAGCGGCACGCGGTTGACGCGCAGCTCACGCACGAGGCGGTTGGCGTAGATCGTTGCCTCGGGCAGCGACGGCGCCTGGACGGCCAGCACCAGATTGTCGAGATCGCCGAACTCCTGGCTGTACTCGACGTATTTCTCGATGAAGCGCTTGCCCTGCGGTAGCAGCGCGCGCGTGGATGTGGCGAAGGTGAGGAAGGTGAGGGCGTAGACCACGGACAGCGCCGCGAGCACGGCGGCGGCGGTCACCGTCAGTCCCGGCCGTGCGCAGGCGAGCCGAACGAGACGGCGCAGCAGGCGCCCGGTCCGAGACGTCACGCGGAACTACTCTTCGCCGGCGATGAACCGCTCCAGCCGCTGGCGTGCGGCGTCATCCGCCCACTGCTCCGGCGGTGATTTCATGAGGTAGGCGGACGGCGCGACGAGCGCGCCTTTGAGCCCGCGGTCGAGCGCGATGCGGCAGCAGCGGATGGCGTCGATGACGACGCCCGCCGAGTTCGGCGAGTCCCACACCTCGAGCTTGAGCTCGACGTTGATGGGCTGGTCGCCGAACGAGCGGCCCTCGAGCCGGATGTGAGCCCACTTGCGGTCCTCGAGCCACGGCACGTAGTCGCTGGGGCCGATGTGCACGGCGTCGGTGGCCAGCTCGTGAGCGAGCTGCGAGCGCACGGCGTCGGTCTTGCTGATCTTCTTGGAGACGAGCCGGTCACGTTCGAGCATGTTGTAGAAGTCCGTGTTGCCGCCGAAGTTGAGCTGGCTCGTCCGCTCCAGGCGCACGCCGCGGTCCATGAACAGCTTGGCCAGCACGCGATGCACAATGGTGGCGCCGAGCTGCGACTTCACGTCGTCACCGACCACCGGCAGGCCGCGATCCTCGAAGCGGCGCCGCCAGTACGCCTCGCGCGCGATGAAGACGGGAATGCAGTTGACGAACGCGCAGCCGGCGTCGAGCACCTGCTCCACATACCACTTGGTGGCCATCTCGCTGCCGACGGGCAGGAAGTTCACGACCACGTGCGTGTTGGTCTCGCGCAGGATGCCCGCGATGTCCGCGGTCGAGCCCGGCGCCTTCTTGATCATCTGGGCGAGATAGGTGCCGAGCCCGTCGTGCGTCATGCCGCGCTGCACGGGCACGCCGAGCGGCGGCACGGAGGCGAACTTCACGGTGTTGTTGGGCGCCTCGAAGATCGCCTCGGCGAGGTCCTTGCCCACTTTGCGCGCATCGATGTCGAAGGCGGCGGAGAACTCGATGTCGCCGACGTGGTAACCACCGAGCCGCGGGTGCATGAGCCCGGGGATGAACCCGTCGTCCGGCGCCTGACGATAGTAGTGGACGCCCTGGACGAGAGAGGAAGCGCAATTACCGACGCCGATGATGGCAACTCGGACGGATCCCACGGATGGCCTCCTGGCTCGGATGGCGCGCTCGCTGCTGCGCGGGGCCGATCGTGCGTCAGTGTAGCACAGCGTCGTGTAAAATCTCGGAAGTGCACGATCGAAAAGGAGGGCTCGTGAGCCAGGCAACGACGACATCGGTCGCCGACGAGATCGAACGCGCGCTCGCCCGTCTGGACATCGCCGCCGTCAAGCGGACCTACTGGGAGCAGAACGAGTTCTTCCATCTCGAGCGCTGGGTGCCGGCCTCGATCATCGAGCGCATGGTCGCCGAGGTCGAGCGCGTCCGCCCGGCCGTGCATCGCAACTACATCCCGCGCCACAAGAAGGGCGGCAGCGTCAGCTACTACACACTCGTGGAGCAGGCGCCGACCATCCTGGCCTTTTATCGCGCGCCCGCGTTCATCCGCTTTCTGGCCGACATCACGGGCCAGCCGCTCCAGCCGTGCCCCGACAGTGATCCCCACTCGTGCGCGCTGTACTTCTACACGGAGCCCGGCGATCACATCGGCTTTCACTTCGACACGTCGTACTACAAGGGCAGCCGTTACACGGTGCTGATCGGTCTCATCGAGCGCTCGTCGAGCCGGCTCGTCTGCCAGCTCTTCAAGGACGATCCTCAGGGGCGCCCCATCGACGAGCGCCGGCTCGCGACGCATCCCGGCACGCTCGTCGCGTTCAACGGCGACAAGCTCTGGCATTCCATCACGCCGCTCGGCGAGAACGAAGAGCGCGTGAGCCTGACCCTGGAGTACGTGACCGATCCGTCGATGCACCCGCTGAAACGGCTCTTCTCGAACCTGAAGGACTCGTTCGCCTACTTCGGCCTCAAGACGGTGTTCACGGGCGGCGGCGGAAGGCCGGTCTAACTCGGAGGGGGCCTGGACGGCCCCCTCCGATGCCTCCCCCAGGATCGATTGCGCCGGCAAAGCCGGTGCTCGAACAGCGCGAGTTGTGAGTTGTGCCACAGGCGCGAATGTTCCGGGGAGCTCGGTCGGCACGCGTCCGACCACGAACGCGCTGCGGCGTAAGACGAGCGCAGACTACCCCCGGCCGACGATCGCCACGGCGGCGCGCACGACCCAGTAGGCGTTCGAGCCGAGCGTGACGATCACCATCAGCACCGGCAGCAGCGAGGGCACGAACGCGCGCAGCGCGATGAACAGCACCAGCAGCGCATAGAAGCCGTCGCGCGAGCCGAAATCCTCCACGGCGCCGCCCATGCCGCCGGTGCCGCGCGGTGGCCACCACTTGGCCACGAACGCGCTGGCCATGATGCCCGCCGCGCCCACGATGCCGAGCCCGACGCCCACGCCGGTGAGCATCTCGGAGGTCACGCCCATCGCCACCACGGTGAGCGCGTGCACGAGCGTATCGCCCACGGTGTCGAGCCATTCGCCCAGCCGCGACTCGGCCAGCGTGAGGCGGGCCACTTCGCCGTCGGAGTGGTCGAGGATGACGGCGACCATATAGATGAAGAGGCCCGCCAGCGCGCTGCGGGTCGTGGCGCGCCAGAAACACCATACGGCGGCGAGTCCCAGGATCGTGCTCACCACGGTGATCGTGTTCGGCGTCACCCCGAGCGCGATGGCCGCGCGCGTGACGTAGCGCGAGAAGCGCCGATGCAGCTGGACGTCGAGATTCGTGTCGATCGGGCTTCGGAGGAGGTCGTGCAGGCGCCGCTCCGCCGCGGCGAGACCCGCCGCGTTCCGCGCGACGACGCAGCGCTCGTCGACCTCCGACGCCACGCGGCGACGCGCAAGCTCGGCGCCCACCGGCGCGCCGGCGGCGAGCAGCGCCGCCAGCACGTGGACCACCGCGCCGTCGGCGACGAGGGCGGGCGCGTCGGCGCCGGATGGCGCGGCCACGGCGGCGCCCGGCCCCCGGGCAAGCAGCGAGCGCAGCACATCGGTAGGCACCACGACGGCGGCGGGGACGAGCAGCAGCGGTCCGGCCTCGGGAGCGTCGCCGTCCTTGAGCCACACGACGGCCGCGCGGGCGCGTGGCGAGGCCTCGACGGCGGCCCCGATCGCGGTGTCACGCAGGGTGTCCGGCACGTACACCATGCGGACGCCGGCGCGCACGGCGGCGGCGATCGCGCGGAAGCCGAGCGGCCGCTGCGCGACGACCGCGTGCGCCGCGCTCAGGTCGTCGGGGGTCGAGAAATAGAGGGCGGCGCGGTCGATCACGCGCCGTCCAGCCGGACGACGTGCGGCAGCACGTCCGCCTCGGCGCGGCGCAGGTCTTCGGCGAAGTCGATTTCCGTCCAGCGCAGGCCCGTGACGTCCACCCAGCCCACGTGGTGAGCGGTCACGAGCATGTGCAGCGCGTCCTCATACTCGTTCATGCCCTGGCTCTCCTCGATGACTTGCTCGAGGAAGCGCACGAAGGCCGGTCCGGCCTCGGCGCCGCACTTGAAGAAGCCGACGCCCTCGCCGACGACGTCCCACCCCTCCGGCATCACCTTCTTGCCGAGGGCGATCACGCGGTCGCCGCGAGCATAGACCTTGACCTCCTCGCCGGTGTCGGCAAAGCCGCGATCGAGCAGCAACGCGCTCGGCGCGGGCGCCGCCAGCAAACGACGCAGGAACTCCCGCGGGAACAGCACGTCAGCGTCCATCACCAGCGCGGGCTCGCGCAGGTAGTGCCGCGCGGCGTAGAGCGAGAGCACCGAGCCGCGCGTGTACTCCGGGTTGACGACGTAGTCGATGGCCATGCGTCCCACGCGCTCGCCGGCCGCCTGCCGGACCTGGTCGGCGCAGTGTCCGACGACCAGAACCGAGCGGCGTACGCCGGCCCAGGCCAGCGCCTCGAGCATGCGGCCGAGGATCGGCCGGCCGCCGACCGGCAGCAGCGCCTTGTGCGTGTTGTCGGTGAGCGGCGCGAGCCGGCGCGCGACGCCGGCCACGAGGATGATCGCCGTCACAGCCTGCGGCCTCAGACCCGCCGCGCCGGTTCGGCGGCCGAGCCCATCTCTTCGTTGCGCGACTTCATCTTCTTCACGAGCTCGGCGAAGGAGGACGTCTGGATGATCTTGTTGAACTGCGTCCGGTAGTTCGATACGAGGCTAACGCCCTCGATGATGACGTCGTAGACGAGCCAGCGGTCACCCTTCTTGAGCATGCGGTACTCGATCGGCACGTCGGTACCCGTCTTCGTGACGAGCTTGCTCTGCACCGCGGCCAGGTCACCCTCGACCTTGTCGCTCACGTACTGGATCTTCTCGCCGCCGTACAGCTCGATCTTGGAGATGTACGACCGCTCCAGGAGATCGCCGAAGAGCTTCACGAACTCGTCGCGCTCGGCGGGCGTGCGCGCCGCCCAGTGCCGTCCGAGCGAGCGCTTGGCCGTCTCGCCGAAGTCGAAAATGTCCTCGGCGATCTTGCGCACGGCCACCCGCTTGTCCTTCGGCTTGTCCTTCAGCGTGGGATCGTCGAGCAGCTTGAGCACGCGATCCACCTGCGCCTTGAGCTGGTCGATCGGCTCGCCGGCGAGCGTCCGCGGCGGCCCGGCCAGGGCCAGCGTGACGATCAGGGCGCTCGTGGCCAGAAATCTCATATCACACCTTGCCGAAGATGTATTTCGACAGCAGCTCTTCGAAGTCGACGGGCGCCTCCACGTCGCGGATCTTTCCACCGGGCGGAATGAGCTTGTCGGAACCGCCGGGGCTGATCCGCACGTACTTCTCGCCGATGAGACCCTTGGTCTTGATCGACGCGATCGAGTCTTCCTGCAGCTTGACGCCCTTGTTCACGCGCAGCTTCACGCGCGCCTGATAGTTGTCGAGACCGATCGAGTCCACGCGCCCGACCTCGACGCCCGCGATCTCCACCGTCGAGCCGGCCTTGAGCCCACCCACCGAGGGAAAGTCTACCGTCACCACGTAGCCGCGGCCGCCGAGAAACGACACCCGGCCGAGCTGGACAGAAAGATACGCCAGGGCCGCGATGCCGAGCACCATGAACAGGCCGACTACAATGTTGACCCGCGTGCGCTCCATCAGGTTCCCTCCGGCTCCCCGCGAATGAACTTCTGGACGATCCGGTTCTGTGAGGCCTGCAGCTGGGCCGGCGGCCCGACCTCCACGATACGACCGTCGTGGAGCATCGCCACGCGGTCGGCGATCTCGAAGATCTCGGGGATCTCGTGACTGACCATGACCGCCGTGAAGCGGTGACGGCGGTGGAGGTCGAGGATCAGGTGGTGGATCGTGTTGACGAGGACGGGATCGAGCCCGGTGGTCGGCTCGTCGAAGAACACGATCTCGGGCTCGGTCACGAGCGCGCGCGCGATGGCCACGCGCTTACGCATGCCGCCCGAGACCTCGGCGGGATATTTCTGGCCCATGCCCTCGAGTCCCACCTGGGCGAGGGCCGAGTCCACGCGCTTGGCGATCTCGGCTTTCGGCAGCCGCACCTTCTCGCGCAGGGGAAAGGCGACGTTGTCGGCGCAGCGCATCGAGTCGAAGAGCGCGCCGCCCTGGAAGACGACACCGTAGCGCCGGCGGATCGCGTCGAGTGGCTCGCCGCTCAGGCGCGTGATCTCCTGGTCGTCCACGAGAACGCGGCCGGCATCGGGCTGTAGCAGGCCGATGAGGTGCCTGAGAAAGACCGACTTGCCGCCGCCGCTGCGGCCGATGATCACGGTGATCGAGCCCGTCGGGATCTCGAGGTCCAGGCCGCGCAAGACGAGCTGCGAGCCGAAGCGCTTCGTCAGGCCCTCGACTTTGATCACCCGATCACCATACCGACCCGATGAAGTAGTCCCAGACGAGGATCAGGACGGAGGAGAGCACAACGGCCTGCGTGGTCGCGCGTGCCACGCCCTCGGCGCCGTGGCCGACGTGAAAGCCTTTGTAGGCGCACACCCACGTGACGATCACGCCGAACGAGATGGACTTCCAGAAGCCGAGCGCGATATCGGTGAAGTCGACGAACGTCTGCATCTCGCCGAAGTACGTCCCGGGCGAGAGCCCCAGCAGCTCGACGCCGACCAGATAGCCGCCGAAGATACCGAGGACATCGAAGATCGCCGTCATCAGCGGGAAGGTGAGGATGCCGGCGAAGATCGACGGCGCCACCAGGTAGCGCATGGGACTGAGGGCCATGACCTCCAGCGCGTCGATCTGCTCGGTGATGCGCATGATGCCGAGCTCGGCGGTGAGCGCCGAGCCCGCGCGGCCCGTCACCATCAGGGCGGCCAGCACCGGACCGAGCTCGCGGATCAGCGACAGCGCCACCGCCGGGCCCAGGAACGCCTCCGACCCGAAGCGCGAGAGTGTGAGGAAGATCTGCAGGCCGAGCACCATCCCGGTGAAGCCGCCGGTCAATAAAATGATCAGCAGCGAGCGGAAGCCGATGAAGTTGATGCGGTCGACGAATGCCCAGAACTTCAGCGGCGGAGTGACCATCGCCCCGACAGCGCCGCCGAGGAAGGCACCGAATCGTCCGAGCGAGTTGACGCCCTCGATCGTCCAGCCGCCGAGGAGGTCGAGCGAGCGCAGGACTGCGGGAACGGTGGACACGCTCATTTCCGGGCGCGGCGATACACGCCGAGGGCCCAGAGCGGGAAGTAATTCGCGTAGAGGTGGTACTTCAGATAGAACACGCGCGGGAAGCCGGTGCCGTTCCAGTACGGATCGTCCCAGGAGCCGTCGGCGCGCTGCGTGCGCAGCAGATACTCGACGCCGCGCTCGACGGCCGGTCCGCTCGTGTGGTCTGCGGCGAAGAGTCCCAGCAGCGCCCACGCGGTTTGGCTCGGCAGCGACTCGCCGATGCCGGCCAGCTCGGGCTTGGTGTAGCTCTCGCACGTCTCGCCCCAGCCGCCGTCCCGGTTCTGGCGCCGCAGCAGCCAGCGCACGGCACGCTGCACGTATTCGTGCCGGGGATCGACGCCCATCGCGCCGAGGCCGCGCAGCACCGACCACGTGCCGTAGATGTAGTTGACGCCCCAGCGCCCGTACCAGGGCCCGTCGTGACGCTGCGAGCGGCGGATGAAGTGGATGGCGCGCTCGACGGCCTCGAGATCGCGCGGATAGCCGAGCGTGCCGAGCAGCTCGAGCCCGCGGCCCGTCAGGTCCTCGGTCGAGGGATCGAGCAGCGCGCCGTGATCCGCGAACGGGATGTTGTTCAGGTAGAGGCGGTTGTTGTCGGCGTCGAACGACGCCCAGCCACCATCCTCGTTCTGCATCCCGAGGAACCAGCCGACCCCGCGCTCCTTCGCCAGCCGCACGCGATCGGCGTCGAGGCCGTGGATCTTCTCCAGCGCCATTAGGACCATGGCCGTGTCGTCGAGGTCCGGATAGAAGTCGTTGCCGTACTGGAACGCCCACCCGCCGGGCTGCACGTGGGGCCGCTTCACCCGCCAGTCGCCGGAGACGAGGACCTGCGCGCCGAGCATCCATTCCGCCGCGCGCACGAGTGCTCCGTGATCGGGGGGCAGGTCGCTTTCGATCAGCGCGTTCGCGGCGAGCGACGTGTCCCAGACCGGCGAGGGGCAGGGCTGGTAGTAGAGCTCGTCGCCGCGCTCGACCACGAGCGCCTCGATCTCTTTCAGCTGGCCCAGCACGAGCGGGTGATCCTCCGGATAGCCGAGCAGCCGCAGCGCGATGATCGAGTTGGCCATGGCGGGGTAAATGCCGCCGAGGCCGCCGGGCACCACCGTGCGCTCCTCCAGCCACTCGCGCGCGGCGTCGATGGCGCGCTTGCGCAACGGCCGCGGCGAGAACCGCTCCCAGATCTTGAGCCCGTCGTCGACGGCGATGAAGAACGACTTCCAGAACAGGCCACGCCACGAGAAGGGCTCCGGCACCCGCGGAAAGCGCAGGCTCGTGTTCTCGCGGCCCTCGGGCCAGAGCTCGTCGAGTGCTAAGTGACGCGGCAGCCAGCGGACCGGCTTGCGGTCCATGATGATCAGCAACGGCACGATCACGCAGCGCGACCAGTACGAGACCTCGTAGATGTTGAAGAGGAAGAACGGCGGCGGCAGCAGCATGATCTCGGCGGGCATCGTCGGCACGCCGTTCCAGTCGTACTCGCCGAACTGGGCCAATAATATTTTGCAGAAGACGTTCGCCTTGGCGGGACCACCCATGGCCAGGACGCGGGCACGCGCGCGCTGCATCGCCGGATCCTCCGGCGACACCCCGGCCAGCTTCATCGCGAAGTAGATCTTGATCGTCGCCGAGAGGTCGGACTCCCCGCTTTCGAAGAGGCTCCAGCCGCCGTCCTCGTTCTGACGCCTGCGCAGGTAGGTGACGGCGCGGCGCTCGACGCTGCGGTCGACGCGATCGATGAGCTGACGCAGCAGGAGCGCTTCTGCGGTCAGCGCGCGATCTGCCTCGAGCTCGCCGACCCAATGACCATCGGCCGCCTGGCACGACAACAGGTGCTGCTGGGCGCGCGCGACCGCCTCGTCCAGAGCCGTCACGAGCCGAAATGTTAACATGTACCGCGACGTTCCAGGCATGGACCTCGTGCTCGGCACCCTCGTCCTCCGGTGGTACGTCTTCACGTTCGTCGCGTGTTTCCTCGTCGCGAGCGCACGGGATCTCGGCTGGCGAGGCACGCTGGTGTTCGCGGCGTGGGTGTGGACCCTCGCGTGGGCCTGCGAGCTCGCCTCGACGCGCGTGGGCGTGCCGTTCGGCCTCTACCACTATACGGGCGCCACACGCGGGCAAGAGTTGTACATCGCCGACGTCCCGCTGATGGACGCCCTCTCGTTCACGTTCCTCGCCTACGCGGCGTTTTGCCTCGCGCGGGCCGCGCTGGGACCACGCAGCGGGGCGTGGGCGCTGGCGACCACGAGCGGCATTCTGATGATGCTGCTCGACGTCGTGATCGATCCCATCGCGCTGCGCGGCGACCAGTGGTTCCTCGGGCGCATCTTCTATTATGCGGAGGGCGGCGTGTACTTCGGCGTGCCGCTCTCGAACTTCGTGGGCTGGGCCCTCGTCGGCACCGCCGCCGTCGGCGGCTATCTCGTGCTGACGCGCGACGCCCGCGGAAGCCGGAACGCGCCAGGAATCGCGTTATACTACGCGGTGCTTGCGTTCAATCTGGCGGTAACGGTGTGGATCCGGGAGTGGGTCCTGCTCGGTCTCGGCCTGCTATTGCATGTCGCGACCGTCGCTGTGCTGTACGCTGGGCGTCATCGGCCGGCCATGGGGCCGGGCATGGAGAGCCAGAAGGCATGAGCGTTCCGCTGTCGCAGATGTGGACGGTCGCGACCTACGTCCTCAAGCAGCGCCTCCGGCGAAACCGTCGCTATCCCCTGGTGCTCATGCTCGAGCCGCTGTTTCGCTGCAACCTCGCCTGTGCGGGCTGCGGGAAGATCCAGTACCCCGGCCACATCCTGAGAAAGCACCTCAGCGTCGAGCAGTGCCTGGCCGCCGTGGAGGAGTGCGGCGCGCCCATGGTCAGTATTCCCGGCGGCGAGCCGCTCATGTATCCGGAGATCGGCCCGCTCGTGGCCGAGCTGGTGAAGCGCCGCAAGTACGTCTACCTCTGCACCAACGCGATCCTCCTCAAGCAGAAGCTCGAGGCCGGGCTCTTCACGCCGTCGAAGTACCTTTCGTTCAGCGTCCACATGGATGGGCTGCGCGAGGAGCACGACGAGGCGGTGTGCCGCGAGGGCGTCTACGATCAGGCCATCGAGGGCATCCGTGAGGCGCTGCGCCGCGGCTTCCGCGTCACCACGAACACGACGCTCTTCGACGGCGCCTCGGCCATCCGCATGCAGATGTTCTTCGACGAGATGATGGAGCTCGGCGTCGAGGGCATGATGCTGTCGCCCGGCTACAGCTATTCGAAGGCGCCCGATCAGGAGCACTTCCTGCGGCGGCAGAAGACGCACGAGCTCTTCAGCAAGATGCTGTCGAATCCCAAGAAGGGCTGGAAGTTCAACCAGTCGCCGTTGTTCCTGCAGTTCCTCATGGGCAAGTGGGATTTCGAGTGCACGCCGTGGGGCAATCCCACCTACAACATCTTCGGCTGGCAGCGCCCCTGTTACCTGCTGCAGGAGGGGTACGCCACGACCTTCAAGGAGCTGATGGAGACGACACGCTGGGAGGGTTACGGCCACAAGAGCGGGAACGAGAAGTGCAAGGATTGTATGGTCCACTGCGGCTACGAGCCGACCGCGGTGCACCACGCGTTCACGTCGTGGAAGGGCTTCAAGGCCACCGTCGAGGCCACCCTGACGGGTCGGTTGTGACGATGTCGGACGAGCGCACGCTCGAGGGCTCCCTGGCCGAGGTGGTCGAGCACGCCTTCGACTATCGCGGCGACGTCACCGTGGTGCGGCGTGACGGCGCCGAGCTGGTGGGCTACCTCTTCAATCGCGACGCCGATGCCGCCACGCCATTCGTGCAGCTCTTCGCGGCCTCCGGCGGCGATCCCGTTACCATCCCCTACGCGGACATCCGCGCCATCCGCTTCAC
>Ga0066705_10000101_pt1 | contig 16876 bp, 20 predicted proteins | sample GraSoiAngelo_154_FD_66506 | JGI IMG/M metagenome (GOLD analysis project Ga0066705, IMG submission 66506) | Grasslands soil microbial communities from the Angelo Coastal Reserve, California, USA - 14_1009_13_20cm | ecosystem: Environmental > Terrestrial > Soil > Grasslands | place: USA... | reverse complement strand
TTCAAGATGTTCGACATGGTGAACCTGCTCACCTCGGGCGGCCCGGGATCGACCACCGAGGTTGCCTCCATTACGCTGAAGCGCGAGGCGTTCGAGAAATGGCGCACCGGCTATTCCTCGGCACTCGCCATCATTCTGTTCGTCACCGTATTCGGCGCCGCCAACATTTACGTGAAAGCCCTCAACCGGGTGAAGCAGCGATGAACCTGTCCGTCACCGCCCATTCAGTGGCCGAACCGACTGCACGGTCGAAGCGCATCGCCTCGTTCGTCGTCGTGATCTACGCCCTCGTCACCATCCTGCCGCTGGTGTGGATCTTCCTCACCGGGTTCAAGACGCCGCCGGACTCGATCGCCTATCCGCCGAAAATCCTGTTCGAACCTTCGGTCGAGGGCTACGTCAACCTGTTCACGACGCGCTCGCGGCAGACGCCGGAATTCTTGGAAAGCCTGCCGCCGCCGCAGACCTGGTACGAGCGTCTGGTGCGCTCCCGCAACATGGTGATCGGCGGGCCGTCGAAAGTGGTGCCGCGCTTCGCCAATTCGATGATCATCGCTTTCGGCTCGACGTTCCTTGCGGTCTGCTTCGGCACCATCGCCGCCTACGCGTTCTCGCGTTTTCGCGTGCCGCTCGCCGACGATCTCCTGTTCTTCATCCTGTCGACGCGGATGATGCCGCCGATCGCGGTGGCAGTGCCGATCTACCTGATGTTCCGCAACCTCGGGCTGACTGACACCAAGCTCGGCATGATCCTGCTCTACACCGCGGTGAACGTGTCGCTGGCGGTGTGGCTGCTGAAAGGATTCATGGACGAAATCCCGCGCGAATATGAAGAGGCCGCGATGGTCGACGGCTACTCGCGGCTACGGGCCTTCTTCAAGGTCGTGTTGCCGCAGGCCACCACCGGCATTGCGGCGACCGCCATCTTCTGCCTGATCTTCGCCTGGAACGAATACGCCTTTGCGGTCCTGCTCACCAGTGGCGAGGCGCAAACCATGCCGCCGTTCATTCCGTTCATCATCGGCGAGGGCGGTCAGGACTGGCCGGCGGTCGCGGCGGCAACGACCCTGTTCTTCATTCCGATCCTCCTCTTTACGATCCTGTTGCGGCGGCATCTGCTCCGCGGCATCACCTTTGGCGCGGTGCGCAAATGACCGGGACAACGGCGAAGCGTGCATCAAGATTGCCGCTGTGGCTCCGCCGCGGGCCGTGCGAAGCCCTTGCGATGATCCTGATCGGTCTTGGCGTCATCATGCTGATGCAGCCGCTTTCCCTGCTGCTGTACAGTTATTCCTTTGTCACGATCCTCTGCGGCACGTTGGGATTTGTGATCGTCAGCCATTTTCCGGAGTAGCGCCATGGCTGAAATCAGGCTCGAGAACGTTGCCAAGGCATTCGGTTCGTTCACTGCGGTCAATGGCGTGGACCTGACGGTTGATCACGGCGCATTCTTCGTCATCCTCGGTCCTTCCGGATGTGGCAAGACCACGACCCTGCGCATGACGGCGGGACTAGAACTGCCGACCTCCGGACGCATATTGCTCGATGGCGAAGACGTGACCGCTCTGCCGGCCTCGGCGCGGGACATCGCCTTTGTGTTCCAGATGTTTGCGCTCTATCCGCACATGAATGTGCGCCAGAACATCGGCTTCCCGCTCAAGTGCCAGAATTACCCGCGCGCCGAGATCAGGCGCAACGTCGGGGAGACCGCACGGTTGCTGCGGATCGACCATCTGCTGGAGCGCCGGGTCGGCGGCCTCTCCGGCGGCGACCGGCAGCGCGTCGCGCTCGGCCGGGCCATCGTGCGCCGGCCCAAGGCCTTTCTGATGGACGAGCCCCTGGGGGCGCTGGATTCCGAGTTTCGTCACCTGATGTGCGGCGAGCTGCGCGAGTTGCACAGCCGCATCGACGCGACCACCGTCTACATCACCCACGACCAGCTCGAGGCGATGGCGATGGCGGACCGCATCGCCATCATGAATCAGGGCCGCGTCGAGCAGACCGGCACGCCGCAGGAGATCTACGATCGTCCGCGCACGATGTTCGTGGCCGACTTCATCGGCGCGCCGTCGATGAGCTTCCTTGGCCTGCGGGCCTCGCCGCGTCGCGGCGATCGCAGCATCGCGGTCGACGGCGTCCCGGTGGAGATGCCGGAAATGCTCGAGGACCGTCCCGAAGGAAAATTTGCGCTTGGCGTGAGGCCGGAGAATGTCTCGTTCGCGGATGCCTCCCGCCTGCGCGGCCAGGTGATCGGCGCCGAGTATCTTGGTACGACGCAGATCGTGACGGTGACGACGGCAAGCGGCCAGATCAAGGCGAGGCTGCCATCGGGCAAGGCGGTCCATATCGGCGAGTCCGTCGGGCTTGCCCTGCGGCCCGACCGTCTCTCCTTGTTCGACGCGGTGAGCGGACAGGCGCTGCAATCGGCGCTCTACGCGGGAGGGCAGCATGGCTGAGGTCGCGCTGGTGGATGTGAGCAAGAGCTTCGGCGCCGTCGACGCCGTCCGCAACCTGTCGCTGTCGATCGCCAACGGCGAGTTTGTCGTGCTGCTAGGGCCTACCGGCGCGGGAAAGACCACGACGCTGCGTCTGATCGCGGGCCTCGAGCGGCCCGACCGGGGCAATGTGCTGATCCAGGGCCGCATCGTCACGGAAGCGGTGCCGGCCGAGCGCGACGTCGCGTTCGTGTTCCAGCAATACTCGCTGTATCCGCATTTGACGGTCTACGACAATCTGGCTTTTCCGTTGCGGTCTCCGGCGCGGCGCATGGACGAGCAATTGGTGCGGCGTCGGATTCACCAGGTGGCGGAGCTGCTGCATGTCGAGCAGAAGCTCGGCAACCGGGCCACCGCGCTTTCAGGCGGCGAAATGCAGCGCGTCGCGATCGGCAGGGCGCTGGTTCGCGAACCCGCTGTCTATCTGATGGACGAGCCGTTGTCCTCGCTTGACGCCAAGCTTCGTGCGGAACTTCGTCTCGAGCTGAAGCGCATCCAGCGCGAATTGGGGACGACGATCCTTTATGTGACCCACGACCAGATCGAGGCCATGACCATGGCGGACCGGATCGGCGTCATGAATGAGGGGGTCCTCATCCAGCTCGGCACACCCAGGGAGATCTATGAGCGGCCCGACAATGCCTAGGTGGCGAGCCGGCTCGGCGCCCCCGCCATTAACCTCGTTCCCGCCGAGCTTCTGGCCGGAGGCGCCATGCCGCCGAACGCACGGACGGTGGGCTTGCGCACCGAGCACATCCGGATGATCTGCTCAGCGGATGGTCCGGGACCGGTCGCCCAAGTGCATTGGGTGGAGCACCTCGGTGATCAGAATCACGTTCACCTCAAGATCGCGAGCCATTCCCTCGTGACGCTGGCGGACCCCGCCCAGCAGCTCAAGGCAGGCGATCGGGTTTCGCTCGCATTCGACGATCCTCTTTATTTCGACCAGGCCGGCAACAGGGTAGCCGCCAACGAATCGGGGAGGCAGGCATGATGATCGATCGCGAAGCGCGCAAGCTCCTGTTCGAGACCGTGGCGCGCCGGGTCATCGAAAGCGCCGAGGAGTTGACCGATCTCGATCGCGCCATCGGCGACGGCGATCACGGCGCCAACATGCGCCGCGGCTTCGAGGCGGTTCTCGCCTCCGTCGACGAGCTCTCCGCCAAGAATCTCGGCGAGTCGCTGAAGGGTGTCGGCACGACCTTGGTCATGAAGGTCGGCGGAGCGTCCGGACCGCTGTACGGAACCCTGTTCATGTCGCTCGGCAAGTCGTTGGCGGACGACGTGACGCAGGAACAGATCGCCGAAGCATTCGCCGCCGCGATCGAGGCGGTCAAGGCGCGCGGCAAGTCCGATGTCGGCCAGAAGACCATGCTTGACGTGCTGTTTCCCGTGCTCGGCGTGCTGCGCGAGAGCGGGGCTGGCCTGCCGCTCCGCCTGAAGGCCACGGCGAGGGAAGCGGCGGAACGAACCGTCCCGATGCGGGCAATCCGCGGGCGCGCGTCCTTTTTGGGCGACCGCAGCATCGGCCACATGGATCCCGGCGCACGATCTTCGGAGTTGATCGTCGACGCGGTCGCAGACGTCATGGAAGGATTCGCATGAGCGAGAATGTCGGAATTGTCATTGTGTCGCATTCGGCCGACGTGGCGCGAGGTACGGCGCAGATGGTCGAGCAGATGGTCGGCCGCGAGGTGCCGCTCGGTTGGTGCGGCGGGGATCCGGGCGGCGGGCTCGGCACCAGTGTCGAGGCGATCATGGCGGCGATCGAGCGGGCATGGTCCGAGAAGGGCGTCGCCATTCTGGTTGACCTCGGCGGCGCGGAGACCAACAGCGAGATGGCGATCGAGATGCTGCCGGAATCGCGCCGCGATCGGATCGTCGTCTGCAACGCGCCGGTTGTAGAGGGAGCCGTCATGGCGGCGACCGAAGCGGCGTCCGGTGCGACGCTGGAGGCGGTGCGCCGCACCGCGGAAGAATTGACGCCGGTCTGATGCAGGAAAACGGTATGAACAAGCTCCGCGCATCGGTACTCATGCGACACGAGGTCGGGTTGCATGCCCGCCCGTCGGTCAAATTGACCAAGCTGGCGAAGGCCTTCCAGTCGCGGATCGATCTGGGCCTGTCGCCGGATGGTCCATGGATCGACGCAAAGAGCATTGTCAAGGTAATGGCTACCAAGGCGCCGAAGGATTCGACGATCTATTTTCGCGCCGAGGGGGGCGATGCAAAGGCGGCATTGGATGCGCTGGTGACGCTTGTAGACGAGGACTTTCCGGATGGACCATAGAACGCATCGGGCCGCCCAGCGCATCGAGGGGCGGCCGGCCGCCCCCGGTATCGCATTGGGACCGCTCGTGCGCCTGTCTGCTGTCAGGCACGATGTCCGGCAACGCCGCCCGGCGGCCGAGGAACATCAGGCACTGGTCGACGCGCTGACCGCATCCCAGGAGGGGCTCAGCCTGCTGGCGCGCGAGGCAGGTGACGCCGAAGCCGAAGCCATTCTCGCCTTCCAGATCGCGCTGCTTGAGGACGATAGTCTCGCGGCGCCGGCGTTTGCGAAGATCGCCGAAGGCGAGGCCGCCCATCGGGCGTGGGGCGCCGCCATCGATCCGGAAATTGCCTCGTATGAGACGGCTGAAGATCCGTATTTCCGCGGCCGTGCTTCGGACCTGCGCGATTTGCGCGATCGCGTGCTGAGGCATCTCGCAGGCGAGGCGGATCAGGTCGTGCCCGCCGGCGTCATCCTCGCGGCCGACGACATGCCACCTTCCACCTTCCTGGCCACCGACTGGCGTGAGGGCGGACTGGTGCTGCGCCGGGGCAGTCCGAGCAGCCATGTCGCGATTCTCGCGCGCTCGCGCGGCGTGCCGATGATTGTGGGTGCCGACATCGACCGCCTTGATGACGGCACGGATGCCCTGCTCGATGGCGACGCTGGGCTTCTGATTGTCGACCCCGACCAGGATACACGCACCGACTATTGTCGCCGTCGTACCGAACAGGCGGAGGCCCGAGCGGCCATGGCTTCATTCAGTGGCCCCGTTCACACCGCCGCAGGCGAGCCGGTGCAGGTCATGATCAACGTCACCGGGCTTGCCGAGCTCAAGACGCTCGATCCCGGCGACGTCGACGGCATCGGCCTGATGCGGACCGAGTTTCTGTTTCAAGGGCGCGCACAACTTCCAACTGAAGAAGAGCAGTACCGGATCTACCGCAGCATGCTCGAGTGGGCGGGCGACAAGCCCGTGACCATCCGCACCCTTGACGCAGGAGGCGACAAGCCGATCGCGGGCCTGACGCGGGCTGACGACGCCAATCCGTTCCTCGGCATACGCGGCGTGCGGCTGTCATTGCGGCACCTGGACGTGTTTGTCGCGCAGTTGCGGGCGCTGGCCCGGGCGGCCGTGGCGGGAAATCTCAAGGTCATGATCCCGATGGTCACGGTGCCGGAGGAACTCGATCGCTGTCGCGTGCTGTTCGCGCAGACCTGCGATCAACTTCGGCGCGAGGGGATCGAGGCGAAAATGCCGCCGCTCGGCATGATGGTCGAGGTGCCGGCGGCGGCGTTGACCATCGAGGATTTCAATGCCAACTTCTTTTCCATCGGTAGCAATGATCTGATTCAGTATGTGGCGGCGGCGAGCCGGGACGAACCGGAGCTCGCCGAGCTCACGCGTCCGTCGCGCGCCGTGTTCGGTCTGATCGGCCATGTCGTGAAGTATGCCAACCGCGCCGGGCGGGAAGCGAGCCTTTGCGGCGGCATGGCCGGCGACCCCGCGCAGGTTGCAGCACTTCTCGATCAGGGGCTGCGCACGTTCTCGGTGGCGCCCGGCGCACTTGGGCCGGTCAAGGCCGCCATCGCCCGCTATACGGGTCCGGCGGCATGAGCACCGAAGCCGCACCGGACTCCCAGGATCTGATTGCCGCCTACAAGGCGATCCTGCGCGACGTGCTCGACAAGCGGCCGTCCGGCATGCGCCAGCGTCTGGCCGAGGCGCTCGGCAAGAATCGCAGCTTCATCACGCAGATCGCCAATCCGGCCTATCAGACGCCGATTCCGGCCCAGCACGTCCACTCCATCATTCAGGTCTGCCATTTCTCGGCGCAGGAGCGTGACCGGTTTCTCGAGGCCTATCATCGCGCGCACCCGCGCCGACTGCTGCTCTTGAAGGAGCGCGAGCGTAGCCGCCGTCTCACGCTGATGCTGCCGGATCTTGGAAGCGAGCAGAAGAACCGTAAGCTCGACACGCTGCTGAGCGAATTCGCAGAGAAAGTCGCAAGGTTGATCGAGGACATCTGACGCCTGCGGCAGAGCATGATCCGGAAAAGGGGTACCGGTTTTCCGAGAAGATCATGCTTAAACAAAAAGCAGAGCGAGATGATGATTCGAAGAAAAGTTCTCACGCTCCAATTTTGGGGGAGACCGGAATGAAGAAGCTGATCAACGCCGCCGAGAGCGTGTTGAGCGAAAGTCTCGCCGGATTTTGCGCGGCACATTCCGACATCGTGCGCATGGGCGAGCAGGCGCCGTTCGTTCTGCGTCGAAATCTGATACCCGGCAAGGTGGCCCTGATATCGGGCGGCGGCTCGGGGCACGAACCGCTTCATTCCGGCTTTGTCGGGTACGGCATGCTGGACGCCGCATGTCCCGGCCAGGTCTTTACCTCGCCGACGCCCGATCTCATTCTTGCGGCGGCCGAGGCCGCGGATACCGGCGGCGGCGTCCTGTTCATCGTCAAGAATTACGAGGGCGATGTCATGAACTTCGACATGGCGCGCGAGATGTGCGGAAAGCCGGCCGAGGCGGTGATCACCGATGACGACGTCGCGGTGGAAACCTCGACCTTCTCGACGGGACGGCGCGGCGTCGCGGGAACGCTGATCGTGGAGAAGATCCTCGGTGCTGCGGCAGAAGAAGGGCGCGACCTTGCCGCGCTGAAAGCCCTGGGCGACCGGGTCAATGCTGCGACCCGCTCGATCGGGATAGCGCTGACGAGCTGCACGGTGCCTGCAGCCGGCAAGCCCACATTCGATATCGCTGAGGACGAAATGGAGGTCGGCGTGGGTATCCACGGCGAGCCGGGACGGCGCCGGGTGAAGCTGAGGCCCGCTGCGGAAATAGCCGCCGAGATGGTTCACGCCATTACCGCCGACCTCGGCGAAAGAGCGCGGGGTGAAGCCATGCTGGTGATCAACGGCTTTGGGGCTACGCCGCTGTCGGAGCTCTATCTGATGTACGAAGCAGTGCGCAGGCTGCTCGAACCCGCGGGCAGCATTATTGTGCGTTCGCTGGTCGGCAATTTCGTCACCTCGCTCGATATGGCCGGCTGCTCCGCCACGGTGTCGATGCTTGACGAGGAGATGAAGCGTCTCTGGGACGCGCCGGTTCATACCGCGGCGCTGCGCTGGGGCATGTAACTTCAGCCTTTTCGTGCGGCGATTCCGCCAAATCTGCGATCGCAGGTTGGATGCACTGGTTCAGCACTGCAGAAGGCATGGTAGCCCATCGTACGAACAAGCAGTGCGTTTCTGGTGCGGTGGTTTCCGGACCGGCAAAACTCGATCCAGCTAGCCTCTGATATCACTGGTGGGCCCGGCAGGACTCGAACCTGCAACCAGACCGTTATGAGCGGGAGGATATTGATCAGCTTCGTTGATTTTGCTCCATTTTCATTTGTTTTCGATCGCGTTTGTTCGGGTTGTTTCTGGTGCGAAACAGGTGCGGTTAAGTCCCGACGTTCAGTTTTACAACCTGAAGGTCACAGGTTCAAATTCTGTACGCGATAACAATTTTCGTTAAAACCCCCTCATCAGGTCTCATCGAACTCGCGTTTCGGACACCATCCGACTGGATCTGCGATCCAGCGGTCGATGTCCGATTCATGCCAGCCGGTGCCGTTGGTGCTGATTTTGAGCTGAGCCGGGAACGTGTCCTCGGCGATCTTGCGGTAGATGGTGGACCGGGACAGCCCGGTCCTGGCGAGGACGGTCTTCAAACGGATGATACGATCTGGTTCGCGCATGGCCGCGCTGCCTCCTGCTGGTTGTTTCTAACTGCTGCTGGTCCAGACAGGAAAAGCCGTTGCGGGCGTGCAAGAGAGTTTTCACCTCGCGGTACTGTGGCGTAGAGCCGGCGGAAAATAGGATGGTTCAAATTCCGATGCCGCGGCCTCTGCCAAGGTCGATGCCGTGGCTGAAGGCGAGTTCGAGGCCGAGCCGGCGACCTGATTCGAACGCGATGCCAAGCTCCCGCTTTCGATTCTCGAGGATGGATTCGAGTTGCGGATCGCGCTCTAAGCTTCTGGCCATGTCGCCCATCGCCGAGCGCGTGGCCCTGTAGCCGGAGATATCGCCCGCCTGATACTGGCGCAGGCTGGCTTGGTCGAGCTTTTGCCAGTCCTCCATGAAGCGGTCGGCGCGTCGGCCCGGATCGATGCGCAGTTCGGTCTCAAGCTGGAGCGCGCGAACGGCACGGTTGACCCGGCCCGATGCGGCCTCGCGGGAAAGCTCCGGGTTCTTCTTGTAGGCCGCTTCTGCATCGTGCGAGCCGTAGGGCCGCACCTCCTCGAAGACCTTGCGGGCCTTTTGTAGTTCTTTCACTTGCTCGGGACTTGCCTCGCCGCCCATCTCCTGCGCCTCGAAGATCGAATCCACTGCGCGGGCATGGCGTACGAGCGCTTGGGTTCGCACGCGACGCAATTCCTTTTCGGGATCTTCCGCCACCTTCCTTTCCGGCGCTTCGGTTTCGCGCCTCTCGGCTCCCGTTAGGTTCGCGCTCGGATCACGTAAAGCCGACATTTTACTGAGCGAATGCACTCGACCTTCTATCCAGCCGGAACCGTCAGGGTCCAGGTGGCGTTCGACCTGTAAGTCCAGACCGGGCAAGTCCCGCCACGAAAACCTTCTGCGCATCCCCTTGGAGAGGGTCATACGTAAGGCTATTCTAGCGCCAAACCGCGTTAGGGCGGCGGGTGCCAGACCTGTTAAGCCTAGCCGCAATCAGGCGCTGAGGACTTCATGCCAAAGATTGCGAAGAGCCTATTTGATCCCAAACTCTTTCTCGCCAAAGTCGGCGAGGGCAAAACCATTTTGAAATTTGACAAGAACCAGACCGTTTTTGCGCAAGGAGACGTCGCGGATACAGTTTTCTATATTCAAAAGGGAAGGATCAAGGTTCTCGTTGTCTCTGAACAGGGCAAGGAAGCAGTGGTCGGAATCCTGGAAACTGGACAGTTCTTTGGCGAAGGATGCCTGAATGGCCATCCCTTGCGGATTTCGACAACGACAGCCATGGAAGAATGCCTGGTGACCTCCATCGAGAAAGTCGCGATGCTGAGAGAACTTCACAAGGAGCCGAAGTTCTCAGAGTTATTCATGGCGTACCTCCTGAGCCGTAACAGTCGTATCGAAGAAGACTTGATCGACCAGCTATTCAATTCCAGCGAAAAGCGGCTCGCGCGTCTTCTCCTTCTTCTGGCAAATTTCGGAAAGGAAGGCACCCCGCAGCCCATCGCAGCACACGTCAGCCAGGAGACGCTCGCGGAGATGATCGGTACGACACGTTCCCGTGTCAGCTTTTTCATGAACAAGTTTCGCAAGCTCGGCTTCATAACCTATAACGGGAAGATCGAAGTTCATAGTTCGCTCTTGAACGCGGTCTTGTATGACAAGCCTGAGATAAAGCGGGACGAGTGAGACCACCATCACAACGAGATGCCGACCCTGTTCAATATTGCTCACATACCGAAAAAAATTAACGGTAGGCTAACGATTAGGGCGAATGCGCCTACGGCATCCGATGAATAACGGCCCCAGCGACGTCCCCCGGGTGGGGGCCGTTTTATTTGGGCGGTTGGGTGCGGCATTGGGACTTCTACGCAATGTCGCTGACGTGCACTGCTATTCCGGCGACATCAGGTCGAATAACCTTCGCATTGCGCCTTAGGGGTGCGCAAGGATTGATATCTGACACCTGAAGTATCCATGTGAGTAATAGCGCCTCTGACGACGGCTGCCAGGAACGAATATCGCTGGGGTCACTTGTTGATCGCGACCGGATACGAATGCCCCCATAGTATCCGATGAATGACGGCCTCAGCTCTTCCCGTGCTGGGGCCGTTTTCTGTTTGATGACCTCGGTGCCAGAGCGTGCGATTAGACCTCATATATTTCCGCCTCGATGAAGTTTGACGCCGCCCATCGGTCTTGTCCGTGCAGATGGCATGAGGGGCACCCGTTATGCTGCAGGGTTCAAAAATCAACCGCAAGGTCAAACGGGTGGCGACTCGCACTTCATGCTGAGCGTGATTTCGCCGAACGAGTCCTCCATCAAACATTATCGAGGTATCGCGACATGCTACGAAAAAACTGCGCGCAACTTGCTTGTTGGACTACATCTGGTCCGCGCCACTCGCTTGGCTTAAATGACAAAAGGCCTCAGTAATCTTTTCGAAAATGAGCAATATTGACCAACGGCTCCAGACCTCGGAGGAGCAAGCTGGTCCCATGCACCGCTTGCGGCGTCAAGCAGAATACGACCAATGCCGGGTTCTTCAAGGGGACGCGCGTGAAGTAATGCGCCGATCGTAAGGATGCTGCGGCGAGAACTCGGCGGGCTCGGCACCCCTTATTTTACGGGAATGAGCCAACTCAGTCATCATTACGCTTTTGAACGTTCGAAGCCATGAGTGAGCAACTGGCACGGGCTAATTTCACCGGCTCAGATGAAAGTGCCAGGCGATCATGGCTTCAATCGATCCTGCGGTTCAGCCGGCAGTCCTCGTTGTTGAAGACGAGATGATGCTCCGCATGCGCGCGGTAGACATCGTTGAGGATGCAGGCTTTTCTCCTATTGAAGCGGTCAGCGCCGACGATGCCCTCGCTATTCTCGAATCCCGTTCGGACATAGAATTGCTGTTTACCGACATCCAGATGCCGGGCAGGATGGACGGCCTTGAGCTGGCGTATGCCGTCCATGAACGCTGGCCGTTGATCAAGATTATCCTGGTGTCCGGTCAGTTGACCTTGGCTGATGCCGACAGGCCCACCGATAGTCGCTTTTTCAGGAAGCCGCTCGACGTGAGGCAGATGATTGCAGAAATGAGGGACATGATGAGTAAAGGCGCGTTAGAAATCAATCCGAGCGATATCGCCACTCTGGTTGTAAAGTCGTCGCATCTTGAGTCGAGCGGCAAGGCTCCCCACTTTGGAGTGCCCAGTTCCACCACCTCGCAGGAAGTTCTGACCGCGGAAAACGACAGTCTTCGTCTATTGCTCGAGCAGGCCGGAATCGACGCCCAGGTGTTGCTTGCGCAGGCGGGCATCGATGCAAAGGAACGCGAAGCAGCCGACAAACTGCAGAAGCTTATTCTTGAAGAGTTGCACCACCGGATCAAAAACACTCTGGCAACCGTGAGCGCCATCGCGTCGCAGAGCCTGCGAACGGCGACAAGTATTGAACACGGTCAACATGCGATTGAAGGCCGGCTCGTGGCGTTAGGTCGGGCGCACGATCTGCTGCTGCAAGCGAGATGGGCTAATGCGAGCCTGACGAACACAATCCGCGGTGCGACAGAGCCGTATGACAGCCAAGATACCGGTAGGTTTTCGATCGAGGGAAGAGATATCAGGATCACATCCGGAGCTGTGATCGCTCTTGCCATGACACTCAACGAGCTTTGTACCAATACTACAAAATTTGGTGCATTGTCGGTGCCCGCGGGGCGCATAGAGATTGTGTGGACGATCGACGAAGAGAAACAACGATTGCTGCTGACGTGGTCCGAAAGGGATGGCCCCGCCGTACATGCCCCCTCCCGGCGAAGTTTCGGAACGCGCCTGATCGGCTCACTTGGACAGCAATTGAAGGGAGAGGTTCAATTGGCCTACGACACGACGGGATTCGTGTACGTATTGGACGTGCCATTGACTTCGCTTGTTCCGGCGGTTTGACGAGGCCAAGCGTAAAAACGTGGCTCGCTCAGCCACGAAGCTAGCGTTCGTTCGGTCGGGGAGATCTTGATCGTCGTATGATAGACTGGGTATTCACGGGTATTCGCTGAGCAAAAAGGCCCGCGCGCAAATTACTAGAAAGCTGATAGCGGAGGTTGAGCGCCGCCCGGATAGGCTAGTCGATACGGCCAAGAAAGAAATGTGCCGGCAAAGGCTTCTAAGTCAGAAACGCGATTCCAGGCTTATTGAGGTTGGCAAACAGACCCGCCGCCTCGTCGACTCCGGGTTGTAGTTAAAAGGAATGACGCGCGGAGTACAATGTGAGGTGCAGGACGTCATGAAAATCAGTAGTACAGGGGGCAGCCATGATTTCAGTTCTAATCGGGGTTTTAGTTATCGTCGTGGTCGGCGCGATCTGCTTTTGGGCCATCGACAAGTTTGTTCGAGATAGCCGGCTGGCTAATCTTCTCAAATTGCTTGTGGTGCTGATTTGCCTAGGGGCTATCCTTCAACGGGTTCTGCCTCTGGCCGGAATTAGTTTGTAGTCCAGCACCAAGCGGTCCCCAGCGCCGGGACGGATCAATATCGGGCAACCATGATGATTGCGACAATAATGAATGCCGCGATCAGCGAAAGCGTGCGATCCAGTGTTCTTGACCGGGTGTAGCAGCGGTGGTGTCTAGCCGAGGTAATGACAATTTGCTTTGACTCCAACTACTCCCGGCCTTCCTTTTTTTCATAACCATCAACTCATGACTGTCCGCAACGTGTCGAAGCAAGCAGACCTTCTTGAGCGCGTCGGTTCGCTGCCCACCAGGCGGCATCGCACGCGCTTCTTGAAGGGCATCCACCGCGCTTGCATTCTGGCTGCGGCTATCAGGCGAGGTTTCGTGCTTCACGACTACATCCTAATGTGGTGTCCCACCAAGATCTGGTCAAGTTGATCAACGCGAGGTTTCGACGTTCGTCCGGATTTTCGTCAACTTCGGCGAGGTGACCTAGTTTACAATTAGCTTGCGCCGGCAGCATCGGATTTCATCGGATCGGCGCTTACCTGCGCGTCGTGGATAAGCCCGCCGTCCGTACACCGCAGGGTAAGTGCTCGAATCCGGAACATCCTGAGGTAATAGCTGCACCTCCATGCACGACGGGCATTTGGGACAATGAGGCCGCGCGGCCATGCAAGGCGATAAAGTTGGCGTTTGTGGATCGGGCATGGATGCTCAGGTTGGCGGAACTATCGGCTGCTGGCAGATCTGAGACATGCCGACGGCGCACTGAGAATGCCCGTTTGTCGGGTTAGACCTGGAACTAACTGGCCGACGATCAAACGGCGCCTTTGAGCCGCATCGGACATGCAGCGGCTGTCCGGCGAGTTCTGGTAAAGCTGTAGGTTGCTGAACTGTTCTTAAGGAGAGCCGGGTACTGATCGCGAGTATCGCAATTTGTCGATCAACTATTCCGAAAGCTGGTCTGTATTGAGCAGATGTCAGGGCGAAGGCGTGGAAGACTATCCCTATCACCGTCCATTACGGCATCTATCGGTGACTGAGAGTGTTGTGCTCTCGCCTGACGTAAGGGGACTGCATCATGATCAAGAAGAAAACCACTGAGCAGAAGTGGCACGAGCAATCTGAGGCCGCGAAAGAAGAGGCGGCCAAGTTGCCTTACGGGAAACTGAAGAACCAACTGCTGCAAAAGGCCCGTCAGCTACGGACCGCTTCCCAGATCAGTCACTGGCTATCATCGCCCGGTCTACGGCCACCCATGTAACGACCAAATCTAGCCATCCCGGCGTGAGCTGGATTTTTCTTTGTTGAGGACATTTTCCTCGGAAGGAATTCCGATCTTCCGCTTGGTATTGCAGGATAGACAATTGCACGGGGCCGTATGGTGTTCGACAGCCAAGCCAAGTTCCAGTCTGAGAAAGTCATGGCTGACGTTTATCTCGCCATCGCGGTTGCTGGCGCAAATACGCTGATCGTCATGGGGGTGGCTATCGCATTCGTTTTGATTTGAAAGGCGGCGTCATCGGGCCATTCACCCCATCAGTTGGCGGCCTCTTTCATTCCACTCAGCTTGCGCCCTGAATGTCTAACGTGCGTTGCCTTCATGGAACAATCCGAGTGGCGACGCATTAGCGATACCGCGATCACGCGACCCAAGGAGCAAGCACGCAGCTTGCACTTTTGCGCTCGCTCCAAGCCTGTCTGCTTTGGCAATGCCAAGCGCAAACCTGAGTGCACTTACTACCAGGACTGACAGCTCAATCATCCAGGTGCACGGCTGGGGCCATCACGGTGGTCGAGGTCATCATTACGGATGGGGCCGAGGCCACCATTACGGTTGGCGACATCATCACCATGGGTGAGATTAATTTCTGAAAGGGGCCGCCTCGATTGGCGGCCTCTCTCATTCCGGCTCACGATTTAATCTCCAAACCAACAAACAGCCAATTGATCAAAGCGTGAATTGCTCCAATATGGCCATCCCAATATCGCTAGCGCCGCGGCGGACGCGTCATCAATAGCGCCAATGCAAAGCCGATCCCGCCCGCAATCAACATCGAACCGAGCGGGTTGTCCTGCACCTTCTTCGCAATCGCTTGCGAGCCGTCACGGAAAGTATCGCCGCTGTTGTCATAAGCGTCTTTGGCGTAGCTGGCGGCGGCATCCGTGGCTTCGCGCGCTGCATCCTTGGCCTGGCCGTACAGGTTCTGCGCTGTACCTGTCGCCTCGCGAACGCGGCCTGCTGCCTGGGGCTTTGCGTCGCCGGAGATATCGCCCACGGTGCCCTCGATCTTACCGGCGAAATCCTGCGCCGAGCCGGCGATTCGGTCCTTCTCCATGGCGCACACTCCCTATGATAAAGTCCCGAGAGCTAACCGACTGGGTCAGTTTACGTCCACCCGCGCGCGGAAGCCGGCTTGCAATGTGACGTGGCCTACAGCTCTTGCCGTTCCACACTCGCTGCTCGATTGCTGACGAGGTGATCGAATATCAAGAAACGGCCCCAGCGCGGGGGCGGAGCACTGAGGCCGTCGGGGTCTTGAGGGAAAACCACAGGGTGGCTGCGGCTTCCCTTCCAGCCGACCACATCCAACAGCGGCGCGCTGCTCACTTTTGCTCACTGTCCTAATTTCAAATTGCGGGTGCCCGGCCGGCACCGGACGGTGGGTACTGGCCTGTTCCCGACGACAGTGACCTAGTTTGAAAATACCGGTAGGTGAGCAATTTTGAACAGACGATCGCAGTGCATATCTGCTGTTTTGGTATCACCGGGGGATTGCGCTGTCCGGACCTAATCCAACGCCATCAAGCATTATTGGGCTTGGTGGCGTTGTGCTTTACATCGGCGAGAGCACTTTATGATTTTTTCAAAGAAGTGGCGCGACCTTCCGCGTGCCTCGCTGAAGTGGGAATAGAGAGCGAGGCACGATTACATAAATATGGTCCCGTTAAAGGCGTGCCTTCTTGTGAAAGGCAGCCACAACGATTCCGCCAATCCTTATTTCAGCGTTCCGAGCATGGTGGCGCACGCTTGGGCGACCGCAGAGTTAGCCTTGTCGGTGCCTGGTGAAGTCGCCCAACCACCTTTTTCAACGAAACTGCCTTGCATGTAAGACGAAACTTTCTTGAGTTCGATTAGATTATCGGTTGCGTTCGCAGCGCGTTGAAATTTATCAACACAAATGGGCGCTAAGACCGCAACGACGGCACTCCGTGAAGCTTCATCAGCCCGTTTTTCCGCTGTGCTTTCTAACGACCAGCCGCCCCAGTTGAAGCCGATGATCATGGTGGCCACCGCGCCAACCGCTGCACCTTGAACAAGACGCTTGAACGAATGATCCTGGAAAATTGATGGTAGCGGCATGAGTTGTCCTTTCAAACGGTCAAAGCCCGGCGGACACCCAGATGGATGCCGACTTAACGAGTTTTTTGAAGGGCCGCCGGCCTTGCGTGGGCGCGTCGGGAAAGCACCATGCGCGTCTAATTAGAGAATGTCGATGAAAATCAACAACGGTTGTTCTCCAAACCGGGTGCGATGCAGTTGGTAACCGACGGGGTAACGCTCGCTATTATTGTTGAATAGGAGCAGCGTGGACTTCGAAGGGATGGTAATTCCCGATGACCTCAATCAATCACTTCAGACAAGAATTGACGGAGCAGATGGGTCGCGCCTCTGCAAGTGGCGCGAAAGATGTCCTTATCAATTCGTTGGACCTGTGCGCATCCATTCCTAAGGGCAATTACGCAGCGGACTCGTGCTGCAATGCTATGCAGGATGAAATGAAAGCCGGCGATGTTTTACTCATCGACCGGAACCATAGCGCCGGTATGACCGTCCGCTATTTTCTGCCGCGCGTCACGAATTCACGTTTGGGGTAACGCGCACAATGAGATGGATTTTAATTTTTGCGATGCTTT
>Ga0066705_10000098_pt1 | contig 16987 bp, 20 predicted proteins | sample GraSoiAngelo_154_FD_66506 | JGI IMG/M metagenome (GOLD analysis project Ga0066705, IMG submission 66506) | Grasslands soil microbial communities from the Angelo Coastal Reserve, California, USA - 14_1009_13_20cm | ecosystem: Environmental > Terrestrial > Soil > Grasslands | place: USA... | reverse complement strand
TGGTGGGCCCTCCAGGATTTGAACCTGGGACCAACGGATTATGAGTCCGCTGCTCTAACCGCTGAGCTAAGGGCCCGCCGATGATTTCGGAAACCTTTCTTGAGCAACTGTAGCGGAAAGCGTGAGGTCGAGCAATGCTTCCCGGGCACAAACTGAGAGGACGAACTCTACTGCTCCTCTGCCTCGCAATTCGTGGCTGATCGACCACTAGCGGTCGGGCTCGCCGCTAAAGCGTCTACCCCTGCGGATACCAGTTCAAGAGCCTGACCTCAATGCCAGTTCCTTCCAATGCCTTTTGAAATATTTTGAGATCTGATCCGCGGTAGTGATACGGGATCACGATTTTTGGATGAAAGGCTTTGACAGCCTCTGCAGCTTCCTCGGGCGGCATCGTGTATGGCAAGTTCATGCACACGAAGGCCACGTCGATGTCCTTGAGGGCGGCGCGCATTTCCGGAACGTCTTCGGTGTCACCCGAGAAATAGAAGCGCTTGCCGCCGTAGGTGAGAACGTAGCCGTTGTCGCGTCCTTTAGGGTGAAAGAGTTGTCCGGGCGCGGGGCCGCGCTTCAGGTTGTATGCCGGGACAGCCTCAATGGTCCATCCCTGCCAGTTCTTGGTTTCTCCATTGGACACCGGCTTGGCGCTGGTGACGGTATCGACGACAGATTGCGCCGCTAGAATCTCCGTGCCTGCCTTGCTGATTTCCTTGATCGAATCGGGGTCCATGTGGTCCGGATGAATGTGGGTAATCAGAATGAGATCGGCTTTGGGCAGCCCTGAAAGTTTCGCTGGCTTGGCGGGATCGAGATAGATTGTCTTTCCTCCAGCCTCGATCAGCGTGCTGGCGTGATAAAGGGGCGTGATTTTGACCGGACCTGCGGATGTAGAAAAGATTTGCGTGTCGGTCGCGCCAGCAAGAGTCGTCACGGCAAGAACTCCGATAAGAATCAGCAACAGCTTCATTTTGACCTCGCGTCCAAGTCTTGGATGTCTCTCGTGGACGTTGAAAGCTGATTGTAGTTGAGATGGGTCGCCAGTGGCTGCTTCTTGACAATGTGACACATAATGTGTCACATTTGTATCTATGCCATCGGTAAACATGCGCCAGCTTCGCGACACCCGCCGCCTAAAGGCTTGGCTCCGCGCCGGAAAGACGGTCGAACTGCGCGACCGCGACCGTCCCATTGCGCGCATCGTCCCGGAGAAGCAGGAAGAAAAACCCGTGAAGTGGCCCGATTTCGCCGCCCGCCGCCAAAAAATATTCGGAGATCAAGTCCTGACGATAGTAGATGACTTGATAAAGGACCGAGGACGCTTCTGACCGTCTACGCTGACAGCAGTTTCCTCGCCGCGCTCTACGTCGAAGATTCGCATTCCGCAGTCACGCAGGAGTGGATGCGACAGAATCCACGCGTTTGGTTTACTCCACTCAACTTAGCTGAATGTTTTCATGCTATCGCCAAGCAGGTCTTCTATCGCAAGATTTCCCAAACTGCCGCTGCCGCTATCTTCCAAATCTTGCAGCGTGACCGCGCCGACGGCTTATACCTTGAGACTGCGATGCCGGAAAATGCCTTTAATCTTTGCGCCGAACTCGGTCGCCGCTATGGACCGAAGCTTGGGATGCGCACACTCGACACCCTGCATGTCGCATGCGCACTGGAATTAAAGGCGGAACGCTTTTGGACGTTTGATGAGCGGCAGGCGAAGTTGGCTAAGACTGCAGGGTTGAAAACTACGGAATAATAGTGTTTCTATACTTTTGTCTATAATGCTATACTTGATGTGCTATGGCGATTAGTATCAAGAGCATAGAGACGGAGCAGCTAGCCCGCGAGATTGCAGCCAAGACCGGGGAAAGCCTAACCGGTGCCATTCAGAAAGCGTTGGAAGAGCGGTTGGAGCGGCTCAAGAATAACCGCCGGAGCCAGGCCCTCGCAGCCCAACTCGATGACATTTTGCGGCGTGTGGATGAAATGCCCGATCTCGATTCTCGCACTCCAGACGAGATAATCGGATACGACGAAGATGGTCTCCCTCGTTGAGGCGGGAATGCAATGGTCATAGATACCTCCGCCTTGGCGGCAATCTTTTTCCATGAAATGGAGCGCGATGTCTTCCGCGCCGCGATTCTAGCCGCAAACACTCGCCTGATCTCTGCCGCGACCGTGCTGGAAACGGGCATGGTAATCGAAGCTCGCCGCGGAGAAGGCGCGGGCCGCGAATTCGATCTGTTTGCCGTGCGCGCCCTTCAAATCGTCGCCGTGGATGCGGAACAGGCCGAACTGGCGCGCTCCGCCTGGCGCAAGTACGGGAAAGGTCGTCACCCTGCGGCACTCAACTTCGGAGACTGTTTCGTGTACGCTCTGGCGAAAGCCACTGGCGAGCCCGTCCTGGCCAAGGGCACTGAATTCGCTCGGACAGATGTTGAAGTATGTGCCACTACTTAAAGTTCGGCAAGTCACCTGTCAACACTTATCAATTCGATGCTTCCTTCATCCGCGACCGCATCCTCAAAATCCTGCCCGTCTTTTCCGACCGGCACCCTGTCTTTTTCTGCCTGATCGAAATATTTCTTGGAACAGTCGTTGAACAACAACTCGACTGCTTTATTCATTTCGATTGGCCTATCTGGGCTCACGGTTACCCCTCCGTTTCACCAGTCATCTTGACGACCCGCTACTCTTCCTCCTCTTTCACTTCCCCCCTCTCCGCCTTCGCCTTCTCGATGATTTTCTCCTGCAATTGCGACGGCACAACATCGTAATGGTGCATCTCCATGTTGAAGCTGCCACGGCCCTGGGTCATCGATGTGAGATCGGCGCCGTAAGTGAGCATCTCGGACATTGGCACTTCGGCTTTGACGACAGTGTTTCCACCTTTGTTGTCCATGCCCTGAATGCGGCCACGGCGGCTGTTCAAGTCGCCCATGATTGAGCCGGCGAATTCGTCCGGCACGGTGATTTCGACGTTCATGATGGGTTCCAGCAGCGTGGGTTTGGCCTGTTCCATGGCTTTTTTGAACGCGATCCGGCCCGCCAACTGGAATGAGAGATCGTTCGAATCGACATCGTGATACGAACCATCGTAAAGGACCACTCTAAAATCCACTACTGGATAACCAGCTAGATATCCTCGAGAAGCAGCGTCTTTGATTCCCTTTTCTACCGCAGGAATAAAGTTTTTAGGAATGGCGCCCCCGAAAATGTCGTTCACAAACTCGAATTCAGAACCGCGCGGCAGCGGCTCCATCTTGATTTTGCAGTCACCGTACTGCCCGTGGCCGCCGGTCTGCTTCTTGTGGCGGCCCTGAACATCGGCGCGTCCGCGGATAGTCTCCCGATAAGGAACTTTGGGTGCTTTGAGATTCACCTCCGTGTGATACCGCTTCTTCATCTTCGAGACGGCTACTTCGATATGCTGCTGCCCAGTGCCAGCGATCAGGAATTCTTTCGTTTGGGGATCGCGGAAGAAGCGCAGCATGGCGTCTTCTTCCATTAACTTATGAATGCCGGGGCCCAGCTTGTCTTCGTCGGCACGCGTCTTCGGCTCGATCGCGAATGTAATCGCTGGCTCGGGCAGTTTCACACGGGGATATTGAATCGGCGCAGACTTGTCACCAAGCGTATCGCCGGTCAACGTGTCTTTCAGCTTCGCGACTGCTCCAATGTCGCCCGCGTGCAACTCAGTGATGGGCACCGCAGTTTTACCTTGCATGATAGAAATGTGCGCCAGCTTCTCCTGTGTGCTGCGGGTGAAGTTTTGCAGCGAGGCATCGTTCTTCAGCACGCCGGAAAAGACTTTAAAGTATGAAATGCGGCCGGCAAAGGGATCGGAAACCGTTTTGAAGACATACAACGAGACGGGCTCAGAGTCTGATACCTTGCGCTGTGGCGGCTCGCCATTGCCGGAAGTCACATCGCCGCGGATAGCTTCATGCTCGGTCGCTGCCGGAGTGAACTCTACGATGAAGTCCATGAGCCGGTCAGTGCTGATGTTGCCTAGGCCCGACGCGAACAAAACCGGGAAAATCCTGTCCTCGCGAATGGCATCGTGCAGAGCAGGGATCAGGTGCTCCTCGGGAATCGTGCCCTTATCAAAGAATTCCTCCATCAGAGCATCGTTGCCTTCAGCGATCATTTCGACCAGCTTTTCATGGGCTGCCTGGGCGACCTCTTTCATAGTGGCAGGAATCTCGCCTTCTTTTCCTTTGCCGTTCCCGCCGAGTTCGTAGGAGTACGCCTTCATGCGGACCAGATCGACCACGCCGCTCAGATTCTTCTCTTTTCCGATTGGCAACTCGAGAGGGATGACGGTTCGTCCGAAAGCATTGGTAAGGGATTCGAGCACTCGATCCGCGTCTGCGCGCTCGCGATCCATGCGGCTCGCGACGATCACGCGCGGCGTGTTGTATTCCTCACAGTAATTCCAAACCCTCTGCGTTACCACTTCCACGCCGGCCACGCCATCTACAACGATTAAAGCCGCATCGACGACGGGCAACACCATCTTGGCCTCGTGGACTAACATGTTGAAGCCGGGCGTATCCAGCAAATTGATCTTGGTCTTGCCCCACTCGGCGTGGGCCAGACCCGCAGAAATCGACATCTTCCGCGCAATTTCCTCGTCGTCGTAGTCCGTAGGAGCGCTTCCGTCATCCACACGCCCCATGCGCTGGGTGGTGCCCGCCGTGTACAACATGGCTGAGACGAGCGAGGTCTTGCCCGCGTGCCCGTGGCCCATCACAGCTACGTTACGGATATTTGCGCCTTCATAAACTTTCATGAGTTCGCTCCTTCGGCAGGCAGCCTCTACAGACCACGTAGGGACAGCCGCCCTCGGCTGTCCGGCCGAGCGAAGCTCGGCATGTTTCGCGGGAAACACGGATCTAAAGCTACGGCGGGCACATAAGATCCAGAGAAGAAGAGGATGATCTGCCTACCGCAATCAGACAGCCTGTCAAAACCTAAAATCCTAACACACAGGAATTTCACGGCTCAACCCACCGCGCAGGGCGGTGGTGGGTTAGTTTGAGGGTAATGATGAAAAGCCGCGACACACGAAAGATATCTTTGCGTGCTTTGGGAGACCTTTGTGAGCTTTGCGGCAAAAGCTCTTAACCGCAAAGGCCGCGGAGCATTCGCCAAGGGCGCAAAGTAGCCACTACCCGCAACAGGGTTCATGCGTATTGCTCACGAGCTACTCTTGGGCGTAGCGTCAGGTCTTCGGAACCTCCATGTTCCCTCAACTTGCCCGCTTTACTGATTTCGGACTGCTCCTGCTTCGTGTGATGGCTGGTATTGTTTTTATCAGCAGCGGCTGGGCCGATCTCAAAGATTCTGAAGCGCGCAGCAAGAGCATCGGTATGAGTAGGGGTTTCACAATTTTTCTCGGCATGGCCGAAGTGCTCGGCAGCTTAGGAATCATGTTTGGCGTTTTGACTCAACTTGCTGCGCTGGGTCTAATTCTGCTGATGCTCGGGGCTATCCACGGAAAGATTCTCGTCTGGCATACCGGATTTTGGGGAGAAAAGGCGTCCGGCTGGCACTACGACCTGATTTTCCTAGTGATGTGCCTCGTGATCCTGTTCACTAACGGCGGACGCTGGGTACTTTGGAAGTGGGATTCCAGCAAGTGAGAAAGTTGCATCTGATAGGTTCGTGACCTATCCTTGTCTGGTCGATCTTTAGAGTGATTGATTTCGCTTTAGCAACACTCTCATGAATCGCTGGACAGCCAGAATTTTGCTGTTGCTCATGCTGACGGGCACCTTCGGTCCCGTCGCTCTGGCGATCTCTGCTACGTCCCCGCATGCTTGTTGCGTGCGCAAGCCCATGCGCCATTCTGGGAATGAGAGCGCGTTTCAAGCGGTTTCACACCAGGATCATCGCTGCTGCACATCGCTGGCAACTACGCATTGGACGCAGGCGCCCGTAGCGCTCCCAACCCATATCGCACTTGGTGTGACTCCTTTTAATGCAGGCATACAGCAAGCCTTTCCCATGCGGCACGCCGAGAAATCCGTCTCGGCTCGGGCACCTCCGCAATTCACCATTTCCTGACAGTTCACTAAGCCCCGCCCTAAGGCACATTCGATTCAATAGTGTCGTCGTTGCGTTATGGGCGCGGAGCTATTCCTTGCAGTCGTTGCCAGGATTTCGGCGAACCAATTCGCCTAGGAGAACTCATGTTCAAGATTCGCGTTGCGCTGCTTGCGATTTTGCCGCTCTTAGCGAGCACGGCCGGAGCTTCGATTTTTGGATCAATCAGCGGACTCATTCACGATCCGCAGCACCGGCCCGTCCAGGGCGCGCAGGTCACTTTGCGCTCGACAACTTCGGATTGGAATAAATCCGCCGTTTCCGACAACGCAGGCGAGTTTCGCTTCGACAGTGTGCCGTTGGGAGATTATCGGATTGCAGTTGAACTCGCCGGCTTTGCGACTCAAGCGCAAAAGCTTACGGTGACTTCTGGCCGCGACGCCCGTCTGCATTTCCCTCTGACGATCGCACAATCCAGAGAGACCGTCGAAGTCAGAGACACTGCGTCGACGGTCAATCCGCAATCTTCCACCACGCAGAGTGTAATCAGCCGGCAGCAGATCGCCTCGACGCCCGGCGCCGACCAAACCAATAGTCTTGCGATGATTACGAATTACGTCCCCAGCGCATACATGGTGCATGATCTGCTCCATATTCGCGGCGGGCATCAGGTGAGCTGGCTGCTTGATGGCGTACCGGTTCCAAACACGAGTATTGCTTCCAACGTTGGGCCGCAGTTTGATCCAAAAGATATTGATTATCTCGAGGTGCAACGGGGCGGTTATTCCGCAGAATACGGCGATCGCACTTATGGCGTGTTCAACGTTGTTACCCGCTCCGGTTTCGAGCGCAATCGGGACGCTGAGCTTGTCACCAGCTATGGAAGTTTCAACAACACAAATGATCAGATCAGCTTTGGAGATCACACCGAGCGCTTCGCTTATTACGGAAGCCTTTCGGGCTATCGGACGGATCTAGGTCTGGAGACGCCGGTTCCCCGAATCATCAACGATCAAGCTGCGGGATTAAGCGGTTTTGGATCGATTATCTTCAACAAAACGCCCGCCGACCAGCTTCGTCTCACTACCTCGGCTCGCGGCGATCACTATCAAGTACCGATCGATCCCGCGTCCAGCGACACTGTCCACGATGTCGAGAACGAGCGCGACGATTTCGCCAATTTTTCCTGGTTGCACACGGCGGCGAATGAAGTTCTGATCACCATCTCACCATTTTACCACTTCAACCAGGCTCATTACAGTGGAAGTCCAGAAGTCGCGATCCGCTCGGAATACGATCGCGGATCGAATTACATTGGCGGCGTTACAACCGTAGGAGTGGTGCGTGGGCGGCACAATTTCCATGCCGGCCTCCAGGTTTTTGGCGAGCGGGATAATCAGCTCTATTCGGTAGTGGATAACTCGGGAGCGGGCGGCAGTGTCGCGCCGCAGCGAACCACCCCTTGGGCTAGCGTGGAAGCGGTCTTTCTGGAAGACCAATTCAAAGCGGCGAGCTGGCTAACCCTGAATGGAGGTCTTCGCCTGACGCACTACGGCGGTCCAGTGAATGAGAACGCTGCCGATCCACGAGTCGGCGCGGCGATTCAGATTCCACACCTCAATTGGGTCTTGCGTGCGTTTTATGGACGTTATTATCAGGCTCCGCCGCTGGTCACAGTTACGAATCCGTCGTTGAATGCCGATCAGTCTTTTCTACCGCTTCGTGGCGAGCGGGACGAGCAGCGCGAATTTGGCCTGACAATTCCGCTTAAAGGCTGGACTTTCGATGTAACAAATTTTAGAACCGGCGCCAGGAATTTTTTCGATCACGACGTGCTGGGAAACTCCAATGTGTTTTTTCCGCTCACGATTGCTCATGCTCGCATTCGAGGCTGGGAAGCGGCGATCAATTCTCCCAGCATCGCCGCTCGAGCTAAGTTTCATCTCGCTTTTTCGCATCAGTACGCGGAAGGAGCTGGCGCCGTAACCGGCGGTCTTACTGATTTTTCTCCGCCGCCGCTCGGCTACTTCTTTCTGGACCATGATCAGCGAGACACGCTTTCGACTGGATTTAACCTCCAGCTCCCTTGGCGTGTTTCAGCCGATTTCAACACAAGCTACGGCTCTGGTTTCCTGGACGGAGACGGTCCCGCACATCTGCCTTCGCATACAACGTTTGATCTCGCTCTGGGGAAATCCTTCGGAGAGAAGTGGTCGGTACGCTTGACCGCGCTGAATTTCACGAATCACCGCTACATGCTGGACAATAGCAATACTTTCGGCGGCACGCATTTCGTGAATCCGCGGGAAATCTCGGCGCAGGTTAAATACAGATTTCATTTCTAAAGTGGATCGTAGTCTTCAAGCAGTTACGAAGGTCATCGCGATGTGATCCCGATCACTTGGGTGGGCGCGAAGCCTTGCCGAAAATAGCAGTAACGACGGGAGGCTTCGCGTGTTCCGGCTTGATTACTTGTCTTGCCTGCTGACAATCTGTTCGACTATTCTGATTGGCCGAAGATGCTGGGAAGGATGGGTGGTGGCCACGGTCAACAGCGCAATCATTTGCATTATCGGCATGAGAACTTCGCAGTTGGGATTCATTCCTGCCAATCTGTTTTGCATCGCGCTCTATGCCGTTAATTTGAGAACCTGGCGGCGTGCCCCAGTGATTCCAGCAATCGAACCGCAATGATCCGTGGTGGGGTTACTTTGCGCTCTTGGCGTATGCTCCCGCGGCCTTTGCGGTTAAGAGCTTTAACCTCAAAGCTCACAAAGGACTCGCAAAGCGCAAAGATGTCTTTCTTATGCCCCGGCTTTTCATCATCACCCTCAAACTGACCACTCCTGATGATCCCCTTCACGCCCGTGCATTATAATTTATATGTATATATAGGATGGGGAATATGAAGCTCAAACTCCGCGCGGTGGGAACCTCTACAGGTGTCCTTCTGCCGGAGGAAATGTTGGTCCGCATGAAAGTCAAGAAGGATGACACGCTATTCGCCGTGGAAACGCCTGAAGGTTACTTGCTAACCCCGTACGATCCGAATGTTGAGGAACAACTCGCGAAAGGCCGGGAGTTCATGGCAAAGCATCGTGCCGCATTTCGCGCGCTCGCCAAGTGAAACAGCCGCGCTGGATCATGGCAATAAACGCGCCGGTCTTCCGGCCATTGGCCTCTTCCTTCGGCTCAACGGCTATGACTTGGCCGTTGAAGATGTCGAGGCGGTGGAAGCTATTACGACTCGCTCGGATGCCGGTGCTGGGTGCTGTTGCCGGCAAGAAATAGGCCGGAACCATAGCGAGCTTTCAAAGCCGCGACGGGCTTACGATCACGCACTTCCAATCAACAGACATTTTCAGGTCATTCAATTTCAAATAAAAAGGAGAACAAACATGAAATCGCAATCTACAGAAACGAAACCTAGCATCGTCTTCTGTCACGGGATCTGGGCCGATGGCTCGTGCTTTAACAAGTTGATCCCCACGCTTCAGGCGGAAGGGCACGAGGTGTTAGCCGCGCAGTACGGCCTCGACACGTGGGCCGGCGACGTCGCCATGGTAAAACGCACTCTGGCACGGGTCAGCAGCCCAGCTATCCTCGTCGGGCACTCTTATGGGGGAGCCGTCATCACAGCCGCGGGAACCGACGAGAGGGTTGCGGGGTTGGTCTACATCGCCGCAGTCGCTCCGGACGCCGGCGAAACGGTGGAGAGCCAGCTAAACCAGTACCCCACCGAAATCTTCAAACACATCGAAGCCGCGGACGGACGCATCTGGATGCTTGCGGAAGGTGTCAAGCATTTCGCCGGAGACCTGCCTGAGGAGGAGCAGAAGGTCGTCTGGGCCACTCACTACCCGCCGGCCGCGGATCTATTCACGAAGAAGCTCGATGGTGTCGCCTGGAAGTCCAAGCCGAGCTGGTATATCCGGGCCACAAACGACCACGCCGTACACCCTGATCTGCAAAAGTTCCTGGCGAAGCGCATGGGCGCCACCACGACTGAGGTCGCCAGCAGCCACGTCCCTATGCTCTCGCATCCCGACTTGGTGATCGATGTGATCCGTAAAGCCGCGAAGGCCGTTCAAGGAGCCACGGCAGCAGCTTAAAGTACCTGACCACAACAATCCCGGTAGCTGTTCAGTTCGGTTGCGATCATTTGGTGTGACTTGAGGGCTTCCGGTCCGGCTGAACAGTTACAGGGCTTAGACCAGGAGTTTTTGCCATTGCGAACGCCGCGACATGGAGCGAAGAGGGACTCGAACCGGCCGTGAATCAGGGTGTATTGTCAGAAAATCGGCAGTGGCGGAGGCAGAGTTGGTGGACTGGATTCGACGGCGAATGACCAAACTACATAAATGAACGGCTGGCCCCGCTTAGCCGAATGATTCAGAACAGCAGGCTCTGCCGCCGGTTCGGGGTGATGCCGAAATGTTCGTAAGCCAACTGCGTCGCAACGCGTCCACGCGGGGTGCGGTTCAAGAATCCAATCTGAATCAAGAATGGCTCATAGATTTCTTCGATTGCGTCTGGTTCTTCAGCTAGAGCCGCAGCCAGCGTATTCACGCCGACTGGGCCACCCTGATATTTTTCGATGATGGTCAGCAGCAGTTTGCGGTCGATTTCGTCGAATCCGTGGCGATCAACTTCAAGCATCTGCAATGCCGCCTGTGCCGTGGGCAAGTCGATCTTTCCCTCGCCGCGTACTTGCGCGTAATCTCGCACCCGGCGCAGCAAACGATTGGCAATGCGCGGCGTACCGCGCGAACGGCTGGCAATCTCGAGTGCGCCGGCATCGTCAATTTCAACTAACAAGATATCTGCCGAGCGCTCCACGATAATGCGCAAATCCTCATGGCTATAGAAATCCAGCCGCAGCACAATTCCGAAGCGCGAGCGCAGCGGCGAAGACAGCAAACCTGCTCGCGTAGTTGCTCCAACGAATGTGAAGGGCTTCACGTCCATGGTATGCGTGCGCGCCGCCGGACCCTGGCCGATGATGATGTCCAGTTTGTAGTCTTCGAGCGCTGAGTAAAGAATTTCTTCCAGCGCTGGCTGTAGCCGGTGAACCTCATCAATGAACAGAACCTGCTTGTCGCGAACATTCGTGAGAATCGCGGTTAAATCGCCCTTGATTTGCAACGTCGGACCTGAGGTCTGCTGAAACACCACGCCCAGTTCATTGGCGATGATGGTCGCCAGAGTAGTCTTCCCCAACCCAGGCGGACCGTACAGCAGCACATGATCCAGTGCTTCGCCGCGGGAGCGCGCGGCTTCGATGGCGACCGCCAGATTCTCTTTGACTTTGGCTTGCCCGATGAATTCTGCCAGGCGCTGCGGCCGCAGCTTCAGCTCAAATGACGAATCGTCCTCGACCGGCGCTGCCGACACCAGCCGCTGCTTCAGATCAGGAACATTTTTGAGAGTAGCCACTGGCCGGATAGTAAGCTGAAAACGAGAATCAGGCAATTGTGGATTCCGGCTCCGGATGACGCGGCCTAGCCCTTGCGCGTGCTCCGCGACATCATCTCCGGAATCGTCACGAATTCATACCCCTCAGACTTATGGCGGGAAAGCAGGCGATCAGTAGCAATGACGGTTTGTGCCCGGTCGGCTCCAAAGGCGCGATGCCCGCCATCATGCAGGAGGATCACATCACCTCCACGTATTCGGCTGGTCACTCTACGTTCGATCTGGTCCGCCGGCGGCGCATTCCAGTCATGGCCGGTGATGTTCCACATCACGGGCTGGAGTCCCAGTCTGCGCGCGACTCGCATTACGGTTGGCCGCCTTCCGCCAAAAGGAGGCCGGAAAAGCTTTGCTTCTAACCCCACGGCATCGGAGAGGACGCGCTGGCATTCCATCAGCTCTGCTTCGATCTGCCGCGAGGTTTTGAAAATCAGCAAAGGATGCGTGAACGTGTGATTGCCGATCACATGGCCGGCACGTATCAACTGACGCACGATCTCGGGTTGCTGGCGAACGTAGCGTCCGATCAGGAAAAATGTGGCGCGTACATTTTGCTTGGCAAGGACCTCCAAGAGCCGCAACGTATGCGGGTCATTGGGGCCGTCGTCGTAGGTGAGCGCCAGTTGCTTCGATTCTCGCCGTGACCGCGCGAAAGTCCGGCCATACCATTGGGCCGTTGGGGCCATCGCCTGATATCCGGCTGCTGCTACAGCGGCGCTGAGAGCGAGGCCGAGCATGGAACGATTGTAGCTGGCAGGGCAGACTGAACCGTTCAATCTTCAATCCTAAATTCGCAATCGGAAATGGGGGTTAACTTTCTCCGCAATTGCTCGGAGCCGAAAACCAAGTTATGCTGCCATGCGAGCTTCTCTCTCCTCGACCATGGCGAATCTTTTCGAGCTGCCCCGTTACATCGCAGTAGAGGGACCGATACGAGTCGGCAAGAGCACGCTGGCGCGGATTCTGGCGGAGCGTCTCAACGCCCAGCGCGTCATGGAGCCCGACGAGAATCCGTTTTTGCGCCCCTTCTATGATGGCGAGTCCGGCGCCGGATTCCAGGCGCAGTTCGCATTTCTCATCCGCCGCTTCGAGCAACTCCGTGCGCTTGATCTCGGGCCGCGCTCGCAAAGGACTATCGTCAGCGACTTCATCTTCGAAAAAGATAAGCTCTTCGCTTGCCTCAACCTCAGCGACGTGGAGCTCGACACCTACAACCGCTACTACAACTACTTCCGCGAGCAGCTTCCCACGCCCGACCTCGTAATTTATTTGCAAGCTACGCCAGAGGTGCTGAAAAAGCGCTTAAGAAAAAAGAACGCGCCGGGCGAGAAGGCGATCAACGAGGATTATCTGGAAGAAGTGATCAAGGCCTACGAGCATTTCTTTTTTCACTACACTTCGTCGGACCTATTGATCGTGAACACGTCAGACATCGACTTCGTGGAGCGGAACGAAGATCTGCAGGAGCTGCTAAGGAAAGTGTCGGCGCCGATAAAGGGAACGCAATACTTCTTGCCACTGGGAAGCCAGGAAGCGGCCAGCGCGTAACGGGAGCTTTTCGGAGGACGTGGGCGGTAGAAAATTGGATATTAGGGAGCGCCGTGTACTGGAACATCGACTTAGAGCCAGCCTTCTCGTCACTGAACCACTATTTCTCATGCCGCGGCAGCGAATAGACGGACAAGCCTTTTCCGATTCTTGAAAATTCCGGATCAGCGGTGACCAGCCATGCGCCGCGCTCAATCGCAAGCTCGGCGGCAAATGCATCAGCATAACCTAATCCATGCTTCTGTTTGAGGGTGGCGGCACGTGTGGCACGTTCGCGATCCACCCCGATCACAGCGATCGGCAGTTGCTGTAACTTCATTTCAGCTTCATGTGCCTTCGCCTCGCCGTGGCGTCTCCAAGCGATGTAAAAGACTTCACCCCAATTTACCGCAGACATCAGAAGTGGTACGTCTTGTCGCAAGGCCTCCCCCAATAGATGGCGAATTTTTTCCGCGGCACCGCGTCGGCCTTCCAAAAAGCCGATTAGCGCGTTAGCATCGAGCACGTATCGCCTCCCACTTCCACGAGAGAACGCTGGTGTCATTGCTTCTCTCGTTTGCGCTCGCGCTCTCGCTCCAGGAAGGCTTCCTCAAACATAGATGGCGCGCCAGGTTCCGGCTTGAGAAAGCCCATGATCTCGTCCAGTTGAAGTTCGGTAATCGGAGTCAATATCAGACGACCGTGCTCTTCGCTCCAGGTGGCAGGAGTGCCTTTCTGTAGACCGAAATGTTCACGTAACTCGGCCGGAATGACCACCTGGCCTTTGGAACTGATGACGGTGCGGTATGTCGGCATCTATATATCTTACCACGGTGTAAGACCGTCACGATCGTCTTACAGGCCGAATCCCCGCTGTCCCCCTGGGGTGGTATAGACTTGAATACGTACAGGCTCTATCTGCTGCGGCGGGGGGGCACTGGAGGACGTCGTGAGTCTCACCCCGATTGGCGAACCTCGCCAGAAAATTACTGTCGCTTCTCTCAAAGAAAAGAAACTTCGGCACGAACCGATCACTTGTCTGACTGCATACGACTACTCGAGCGCGCGCCTGGTCGATGAAGCGGCGATTGACATAGTTCTGGTCGGCGATTCGTTGGCACAGACGATGCTTGGATACGAGAACACGCTTTCGGTCACGATCGAAGAGATGCTGCACCATACGAAGGCGGTGCGGCGCGGCGTCAAGCACGCGCTTCTGATCGCCGACATGCCTTATGGCTCGTACCACACAACGCCTGACGAGGCTGTCCGCAACGCTGCTCGCTTCGTGAAGGAAGCCGGCGCTGAAGCGGTTAAGATCGAGGGCGGCGAGAAACGAGCTGACCTGATTCGCCGAATTATTGACGCCGAGATTCCGGTCGCCGGCCACATTGGACTCACACCCCAGTCTGTCAATGTAATGGGCGGATTTAAGGTGCAAGGGAAAACGCTCAACGCAGTTGAACAGCTCATGCGCGATGCAGTGGCGCTCGACCGTACAGGAGTGGCTTGCATTTATCTCGAAGGCATTCCGAGAGAAGTTGCAGCCATGATCACTGCCGAAGTTGAGACTCCAACCATCGGTATTGGCGCCGGCCCGGATTGCGACGGCCAGGTGCTTGTCTTCCATGACATTCTGAACCTGACGTTTGCTGCTCCGGCAAAGTTTGTCCGCCGCTACGGCGATGCTGCCGCCGAAATCACTCATGCCGTGCAGACATTTCGGGCGGATGTGCTCTCGGGGCAATATCCTTCTGACGCGGAGTCGTATCACCTGCCAAAAGAAACAAAGGCAGCGCTGGAGACACTCATGGAGCGCAAGCGCGGCATGCGGCGCTAAGCGGGCTTCATCCAGGCCGAACAATGGACGATGAAAATCTTCAAGTCGATTGAAGAGATGCGCTCCGCGTGCCGCGCTGCGAAACGTGCTGACCAACGGCTTGGCTTGGTTCCCACCATGGGCGCGCTGCACGAGGGCCATCTTTCCCTGGTGCGCGCGGCCCGAGAGCAAAGCAAGGTTGTTGCTGTGTCTATTTTTGTGAATCCCACTCAGTTCGGTCCCAACGAAGACTTCAGTAAATATCCACGCGGCTTTGATCGCGATTGTGGATTGCTTGAGAAAGAGGGAGTTGATCTGGTGTTCGCGCCGTCCGTTGAAGAGATGTATCCGGATGGCACCGTGACATGGGTGACCGTGGAGGGGCTAAGTGACAAACTCTGTGGCAGGTCGCGTCCCGGACATTTTCGTGGTGTGACGACGGTCGTAGCAAAACTGTTCAACGTTGTGGAACCGGATCTGGCTTTTTTCGGCCAGAAAGATGCCGCGCAGCTCGCAATCATTCGCCGTCTGGTGCGCGATCTGAATTTTCCCGTCAAGGTCGTCGGCTGCCCGATTGTGAGAGAGCCTGATGGTCTGGCCATGAGCTCACGCAATGCGTATCTGGATCCGCAGCAGCGCCGGTCCGCTTTGGCTTTGCATCGCGCGCTTCTGGAGATCGAGGAGTTGTTTCATCGCGGGGAAGGAAACCCGCAAATGCTGATCTGTGCTGGAAAGCGAATCATCTCGCAAGAATCGGGAGTACGGTTGGATTACCTGGAAATCGTCGATCCGGACAATCTTGAACCAATACCACAAACCACGTGGGGACAGCCGCCCAAGCTTGCCCTGAGCGCAGTCGAAGGGGCTGTCCAGCCGAGCGTTGCTCGGCCGCCTCACAACGCTCTGGTTGCGATTGCTGCATTCGTCGGCACCACGCGATTGATCGATAACGTAGTGCTGAATCTCACATGAAAACTGCCGAGCTTCGCTCGGCTGGACAGCCCCTTCGACTGCGCTCAGGGCAAGCTTGGGCGGCTGTCCCCACGTGTGGATTTCTTGATTAAAACTGCCGAGCTTCGCTCGGCTGGGCGGGTGAGGGCACCCGCCCCTACGTGGTCGTTCTTGGCCCGGAGACAAACGGATTTCCCGCAATCAGAAATCGCAGCGGCAACTTCGCCGCTTTGGTGATGCCAATTCTCGTCGTGGTCACAATCTGCGTGGGTCGATAGCTGTCATCGGCAATCCATAAATCCGATTTCGTGCTGGTCACATCTTTGCCGTTGTCCCGCTCGCGCGTAATCCCGAATGCCTCGGCCATCCTTCCCGGGCCGCTCGTCAGCAGGCGTAGGTTTCCATTGTCGGAGAGCCCACGTGCTCTCGCCATCTCTGCAATTCCAATTAGCGGCTCCAGTGCGCGGAACAGGACTCCTCCTGCGATTCCGTCCGGCAGGCATGAGACGTTAAAGCAGTAATGATTTCCGTAAATGAAATAAACGTACGAGTGCCCCGGCGGCCCGAACAGAACGGCGTTGCGCAACGTTTTTCCCGCGGCCGCGTGGGCTGCGGGATCGTCTTCTCCGAGATAAGCCTCAAGTTCCACGATTCTCCCCATGCGCAGCCCTGTATCGTCACTCCGTAATAGAACTTTGCCCAGTAAATCCCGGCTTACCTCGCGCGGATCACGCGCATAAAATTCCCGGGGTAACCGTCGGTCAATCTTCGGTTGTACTTTGGTGCCTTTCAATCTGGTTACCTGCGAAGTACTATCCCCTGCAATCGCCACTCATTTGGTGTAGCACGCCATTTTGATTCGTGACAACAAACATTTAAGGAGGATTCATGCTCGGGAAATCGCTCAGGATCGCCTCGGTATTGCTGCTGATGGCGGCAGTGGCCGTGGCGCAAACCATCCCTGCTGGGACTAAAGTCACGGTGCGGATGGGGTCAGGAATTAATTCAGGAACTGCGAGGTCAGGAGAGAGGTTTGACGCAACCCTGGCTCGCGATCTAGTCGTAAACGGAAAGACGATCGCTAGCGCCGGCGCACCTGCGCACGGCAAAGTAACTTATGCAAAGTCCAGCGGACGGCTGCACGATCCAGGAGAGCTGTCGCTGCGGCTGACTTCT
>Ga0066705_10000097_pt1 | contig 16993 bp, 14 predicted proteins | sample GraSoiAngelo_154_FD_66506 | JGI IMG/M metagenome (GOLD analysis project Ga0066705, IMG submission 66506) | Grasslands soil microbial communities from the Angelo Coastal Reserve, California, USA - 14_1009_13_20cm | ecosystem: Environmental > Terrestrial > Soil > Grasslands | place: USA... | reverse complement strand
TCATCGGCCGTGTCTGTCACATCGGCATCGAAGCATAGCCACAAGTGATCTCGTTTTGAGCGAACTCGAAGAACCTGCTGTGACGACCTCGATCCCCTCTAGCTGCACCCGAATTACACTTCGCTTTGTGTTTCCTGCTTCCTTCTTGTAAAAAGATCCTCTGCATGTACAGATTCCTGCTGATCGTAGTTGGTTTGGCTACGTGTGTAAGCGCAGCCTACAGCGTCATGTGCATCATCGCCTGTATTTCGTATGTGCGACGCCGTGCGTTGCCCTTCTCTGCGCCTTCATCCCTTCCGCCGATCTCGATTCTTAAGCCGCTCAAGGGAACTGATCCTGAGATGTACCAGAGCTTCCGCTCGCACTGCATCCAGAATTATTCGGAATACGAACTCCTATTCGGGATCAGCGACCCACAGGATCCGGCAGCGGAAATTGTGAAGCGCCTGCAACAAGAGTTCCCCGATCGACGTATCGAACTCGTGTACTGCGATAAGAATCTTGGCCCTAATGGCAAAGTGAGCACTCTCGCTCAGCTCTCAGCCGTCGCGAAACATGACGCACTCTTGGTCAATGACAGCGACATCCGCGTCGAGCCCGATTACCTCCTGACTATTGCGACCGAATTGCAGCAGCCTGGCATCGGGTTGGTTACGTGCCTTTATCGAGGCATTCCCGCTCCCACGATGGGTTCAAAACTGGAATCTCTCGGCATCAGCGCCGACTTCATCCCCGGAGCGCTGGTTGCCTCATTGATTGAAGGAGGACTTCGCTTTGGCCTCGGATCCACTCTCGCCCTCCGCAGAAAGGATCTACAAGCAATTGACGGATTCGAGGCTCTCGCCGACTATCTAGCCGACGACTATCAACTCGGCCGGCGCATTGCAGAAAGTAATCTCCGAGTTCAACTATCGCGCACGTCTGTTGAAACGTACCTTCCCGCGTATGACCTTTCCCGCTTTATTACTCACCAATTGCGCTGGATGCGGACCATTCGCGCCTCGCGACCGGGTGGCTATGCCGGGTTGGTAATGACATTCACTCTTCCGTGGGCCATCCTCGCACTACTCCTTGCGCGCGGGGCACATTGGGCCTGCCTACTCTTCGCCGCTGCCATATTGCTGCGATTCGCAGTCGCGATCATTAGCGGAAGGACTGTCCTTCGCGATCGCCATCTGTTTCGTTTGCTCTGGTTGCTTCCGCTTCGTGATCTGCTGACGCCGTTTGTCTGGATTGGCGGACTCGTAGGCCGCAAGATTATCTGGCGGGGCAAAGAATTCGAGCTGAGGGACGGCAAGCTAATACCGGGCGACTAAGGCACAGGCACAACAAAGCACAGCCTCCTCCAACCTACGTACCCGCCTCTCTGTCCTGCGCCACAATCTGCCCACCGGTTGTGAATCGATAGGTTTCCCCGCGCCAATAAAACGTATGACTTAGGAAACTCGCAGCCCAGACTACAAACCCTTCCAGGTCCCGCAATGGATACAGCCAGCACAGGCGCAATGCGCGCGAATCACGCAGCAGCCATCCGCCAACCACAACCGACTGAATCATGCGATTCACGAATGCCGCCCCGAAGAGCGCGAGTCCCCATGCACCATGCCCCAAAGCAGCGGCCGCAAGCAGCCCGAGCACTCCAAACGGCATTGCAAAAGTAAGTCCAGTTCCAACGTGCCCCATGGGACGCGAATGCCGCGTGCTCTTCATCCAACGCAACTGGTCCCCTAATGTCCGAAGAAACGGCCTGGGCGTGAGCACGTGATAAATGAAGTAATGAGAAAAGATGACTCGATATCCCGCAGCCCAGATCTTGTTACCCAGAACGTAATCGTCCGAATAGTAGTCTGCCGTTGATCGAATTCCACCAATCGCGTCAAGCGCATCGCGGCGCAAGGCCACAGCCGGGCCCAGCGCAAATCGTGTACCTTCCAGCATGTCCGCGACCACCACGCCGGAAGGCATTTCCACCGACATCCCGACCGCCTCCAGCAATGACCAGAAATCCGCAGCCGGCTCACCGCGATAAAGGCACGTAACCAGGCCCAATTTAGGGTTCTGCAGTGGCGGAATCACGTTGCGGAGAAAGTCACGTTCAACCCGGACGTCACTGTCGCTGATGACGAAGAAATCATTGCGCGACATCGGGATCATCTTGTCCAGCGTGAACACCTTGGCGTTCGGCCATTCCGGCGGCCCGGAGATCACAATTCGGCTCTTCACCTGCGGATAACGCGCGCGCAAGCGTTCCGCCAACCGGATCGCTGCATCATTCTCGCTACGGGCGCCAAGGATAATTTCATAGTCCGGATAGTCCTGCTGAAAAAAACTCTCGAGATTCCGCTCGAGCCGCTCTTCCATTCCGTGGACAGGCTTGAAGATGGTGACCGGCGGAAGTCGATCGTGAGGAAATGTCAGAACTGAAGCCCGGTCTTGCTCAGCACGCTTTCTGAATCTCACTGCGGCGATCACGACCAGAATAAGAAAAATGGTCGCGCTGACCAGGCCAAATGACGCAATTCCCAGAAGCACTCGCCAGAACAGGGCGATCATGGACCAAGTTCCCGGTTCGTGAAAATCGCCTTCCCTCCGCTGCGCGACAGAAGATACTGCGGCAATCCAGTCAGCTCTTTTGGCCGATCCTGGTCCGTCCACAGAAACACGGTCGTCGCACTCGTCCACAGCTGCGCAAGTGAAGACTGGGTCTCAAAAACTCGTGGCGCATCCGGAAACTTTGCACCGTACCAAAGATTTCCACTCGGCTCATGCAGCACCCGCACAGGAGTTTTCAGATAGAAATTCAAAGTGGAGGCCTCGTGATACTGGCCGTCTATCACGATCACACTGCCAGGCTGATAGTGCTGCGCGATTGCCGCAGCCAATTGCTTCGAAGAAAGAATCGGAGAGAACGTGACGAAGGCCGCATGCACCGTCGCCAGCATCGCCAGCATCATTCCCGCCAGCAACATGTTTCCGTATTCCGGCTTTCGCTGATAACGTAACCACAAATTCAATCCCGATCCCAGCAACAGAGAACATACCGCTGCAATCAATTGAGGACGAAACATTCCCAGCGCTTCGGGAGTTAAATCGAGAAAATGACCAAGCGCCAAATCGTAGTCCTGAGGGTTTTTCCTCAACAAATCCGCCAGATCAGCCCCGGGTGCCGGCGGTTTCGATGATAAAAGCAGCGCAATTCCCGCTACCGATCCGAGCACAACAATCGCAAACAGCACCCAGGACGAAATTCTTGAGCCGCGAGACTCTGACTCGGGCGATGCAGCTTCTTTTGCCAGCCACGCTCCGACCAGCAATGCCAGCGCCGGAATTGCTGGTAGCGTGTAGTACTCTTGCCGCGTTGAGAACGTGAAAAATCCGATCACCACAATTGCCCAAATAAAAAAGAAAAGGCCCGCCTGTTGTCGGCGCGTAAGCTGACTTCGAAGTTCCCGCAAGCGCAGCGGTAGCTCGCGAAGGCTCTGTGGCAGGAATATCATCCACGGCGCAAGCCAAAGAATTGTGAGTCCCCAAAAAATGAGCAGCGGAACGGTATCGTAGCCCGGTGGCACTCGCTTCCCCACATACCGCAGGAACTGCTCATTCACAAAATAGAACCAGAGAAAACCCTTCGCTGCTCCCTGTGGGGGATTCCGCAACGCCGCCAACACATGCCAGGGCGCGGCAATGGCAAGAAACACGATCGTGCTCGAAACCAGCCTCAGTTTCAAAATATGCCGCAAGTTTCGCGTGACCAGCAGATAGAAAAAGATCGCTCCAAACGGAAAAACCAAGCCGATCAGGCTCTTGGTCAGCACATTCAAGGCACAGGTCGCCGCAAATCCCCAGCAGACCCAGCGCGACGGTGTTTCCTGCTCGATGGAAATCAAAAAAAACAGCGCGCTCAGCGCCATCCACAAGCCAACCACAATGTCGGGGATCTGAAAGCGCGTAAAAATATAAGGCCCAAGTGATGTGCCTAACACGACTGCCGCGTAGAATCCGGCCCTCTCGCCGTAAGCGCGGTCCCCCAAAACATACGTGACCAGCAATAGCGCCAGTACGCTGATCATGAGTGGCAAGCGTGTACTCCACTCACTCACACCGAATAATTTGTAACTGGCGGCCGTGCTCCAATACATAAGCGGGGCTTTTTCCAAGTAGCGGACGCCGTCGGTGTAAAGCGTTACCCAGTCGTGACGCTGCACCATCTCACGCGCAGCCTCCGCGTGGATCGTGTCTACGTCGTCGAGCAGCGCGGGGCTGAAGATTCCAGCAAAGTAAATCGCGCCCCAAAGTACGAATATGATCGCAAGGGAAAGATAGCGGACCCGTGCCGTTGGGCTATCGGGAACAAAAACGAGTTCGCTTGACGCAGCATCGTCGGGGCGTCTTACTGAATAGCCCATGTTGGAAAGCAATTATACGAGACATGATTATCGGGTTTCGCCGGCAGCGGCCGTGTGGGCTTTAACTCCGGGCTCAAGCATCTTTCTTACTGTTGTCGCCAGCAGCGCAAATGGATAAGGTTTTTCGAGAAATTGTGCGTCCGCTTCTACACCCTTCAGTCGTGCCACGGTCCCGCCGTGACCCGAAACGAATAACACTTTCATGTCGGGTTGCGATTCGGTTAGCGACAACGCCAGTTTTGCCCCGTTCACACCTGGCATGACAACATCGGCAAGCATCAGGTCAATTTTTCCTTTATGCCGCCCCGCGACAGCGACCGCTTCTTCGCCACTGGCAGCAGCAAGTACTCGGTATCCGACTGAAGAAAGAAACTCGACGCTACACTCACGGACCGCCTCATCATCCTCGACGACCAGCACGGTCTCCGAGCCACGCACTTCATGGCATTCGACTACTTCTCTATCGCTGCTACTCTCCGGTTCATTTCCACTCACGGGGAAGTACATGCGGAAAACAGTGCCTTTGTCTGGCTCGCTTTCTACGCTGATCGCTCCGCCACTCTGCTTTATTATTTTCTGCACCATCGCCAACCCAAGCCCGGTCCCTTTGCTGTCAGACTTAGTTGTGTAGAACGGTTGGAAGATGTTTGAAATCCTCTCTGCCGGAATCCCCTCGCCATTGTCCGTAACTTGCATCAACACGTATTTGCCAGGCTTGACGTCCACTTGGTTCGGCACGCCACCCGAATCCAACGCCTGCGTCGTAATCGTAAGAATTCCGCCGGAAGGCATCGCATCACGAGCATTCAACGCCAGGTTCAGCAGTACACGCTCAATCTGTCCGGGGTCTGCCTCAATCTGGCCAGCATCTTCGCCCAACGAAATCCGCAGATCCACATCCTCTCCCACCACCCGCTGCAACAGGCAGCAACTATCTTCAATCAGAGAGTTCAAGTCAACCGCCTGCGACCCCAGCACCTGCCCGCGCCCGGATGCCAGCACCTGCCTGGTTAACTCTGTTGCTCGCCCACCGCCGACAAAATTGCGTCCAGGTTTCTGCGCAGGGGGTGATCGCAATACAGCGTCTGCAATCCAAGTTCTGCATAGGCGCTGATCACCATCAGCAGATTGTTGAAGTCGTGTGCTACTCCGCTCGCAACCGTGGCGATCGTATCCATTCTCCGCGCATCGCTGAGTTCGGCCCGCAATTCCCCCTCATCAGTGATGTCGCGGGCCGTGCATACCAGGCTGGCCTCACGCGTCCGATAATCCCGCACCACGGTCACGGCCAGATCCATTCGGATCAAGCGTGCATCCTTGCGAGCGGTGGAGATTGCGCCACGGTAAAAGCCCTTTTCCATGATCTCTTCCAACCCGACACCACTCGCAGTCGAGATTGGTTTGCGGTCTCCAGTGGGATCTCGTTTAATAATCAGCGCAAGTCCGCCCTCCATGGCCTCATGCGCCGAGTATCCCGTCATCGCTTCGAATGCCGCATTGACGAACTCGATCTTTCCGTTTGAGTCCGCAATGAAGATCGCATCATGACAATGGTCCACCGCACACCGAAGATTTAGCAGTGCCTGCGCTGCCCGGTCCGGTGCAAAGTCCTGAACCATTTCCAACTCCCGATTCCTTGTCGCCATGTTCCGCTCCGACTTTTACATCGGTCATTGTTGGCTCTGCCTGCGGACACCCCTACGGGCCCGTACCATTAGTAACCATCGTCATTGATCAATATGGGAACGATCTTTTTCGGGAAAGAGTTGAAGCGGGAAGAGCACGAGTTCCATTCGTGCCGCCAAGACTTGCCGTAAATCAGGCCTAGCCGCTGAGGTAAGTTTGCTCGCGCCCGGTGACCACCGGGCCCTCTAATGCCTGTTCAGCCTTGACTTTCCGTCGCCCCAGAATAGAGACTGCGCGTAGTTCGCGTGGACTCACAAAACCAACTCGAAACGGATTCCGTCGAAGCGGCGACCAACACAACTGCCGCTTTTTCGGCTCTCATTCAAACTGCCACCGTGGAATTTCTTTCGTCCATGCAGTTGCTGGCAGAGCGGGCGCGATTTCTGAGCAATGCCGAGGGCCTCTCACTCGCGCTGAAACAGGACAGCCAGTTCTTATACTGCGCCTCTGCCGGAATATCCGACAAAGCCGGCACTCCTGCCGACGCGCAGCATGCACCAATCGCAACCTGTATCGCGACCGCCCAGCCTATTTCTGTTTCTACCCATACCCTTCAAGGTCAACTTGTGAAGGTCGCGATCCCCATACTTCGGCAACACGAGGTTGTAGGCTTTTTCGAGCTCTCGGCCAATCGCTCGAGCTTTTCCCAAGCAGACATCTCCGCTGTCTCGGCCATCGCTGAATTGGTGAATACGGCCATCGACCACATGGAAGCCGCCGAAAACGCCCAAACGCGAATCCTGGAATCGCGGCAACCAACGGAAATTGAAACCGCATCGCCGCAGTTGTGGCATGCCGATTCGCGGCCGGAGGTCGCCTCCAAGCCCGATTCCGCGCCAATGCCGGCACCAGCCCCACTGAAGGTTCATGTTTGCCAATCATGCGGTTTTCCTATCTCAGAAGGACGCAAGTTGTGCGTCGAATGTGAACAGGATCCTCACGTCCCGCACCTCCCCGAGCCGCCGCTTCTCGCAATTGAACCAGAGCAAAGCTGGATCGGCGCCCACGGCTACACCGTTGCCAGCCTGCTGGTGACCGCTCTCGTAGCGGGAATCATCTACTGGCTACGCTGATGTCTCAACCCTTCGCCGCCTTCTACCGCCGGAAACGAGTCTTGGTCACTGGTCACACCGGCTTCACCGGCGGATGGCTGGTTGCCTGGCTCAAACTGCTCGGTGCGAGAGTCTGCGGCTATAGTTTGCCACCATCCTCTCGTCCTAATTTTTTCGACGCCACGCTTCTCGATCGCGGCATGACTTCCGTTTTTGCAGACGTGCGCGCCCGCGACACACTAGCCAATACCCTCGCCGACTTCCAGCCGGAAATCATCTTTCACGCTGCTCAGACCGCGTCTTCGTGCGATCCTGTGGACCTCTACAGCACCAATGTTATGGGTACGATCAACCTCCTCGAAGAGGCGCGGCTCACCGGCTGCGCGCGCGCAATGATCTTCGTAGGTGATTCGCAGGTTTCAAACTCCCTAACTCGCGCCAGCCACTCTGCCGCCGAACAAGGCTGTTTCGCCTTCGCGGAGTCGTTCTTCAGAGAGTCTCGTACTGGAGTAGCAGTCGTGCATCTTCCAACCCTGATCGGTGGCGGAGATTGGGGCCAGTCCGGTCTCGTTCCCACCCTTCTGCGCTGTCTCATTTCCGGTGAACCAATCGAAATACGCCACGCCATCGTTCACCGCGCCCACGTTCTAGAGGCTGCCCGCCTATGTTTGCAGTTATGTGAGAATCTCTACGCATCCGGACCTGCCGGCTCCAGCTCATGCGACTTCGTTCCGGCGGACGACGAAGTAATCTCGGAATCGGAGTTCGCGAAGAAATTTCTTAAAAATTGGGGCGGCGAAGACGTGCAGATCGAACTCCTGAAGGCCGATTCAGTGGCGCCGTTTAGATCGGTCAACAACAAAAGCGAATGTCCCATATGGACCGCTGCACTCTCCCTCGACGAGGCCATCGACTGGACAGTTCACTGGTACAAGGCCTACTCTACCGATCCGTCCTCAGCCTGGCGCACCACCGAAGCCCAAATCGAGCAATACGCAAAGCTGCCGATTAGATAAGCGAGGCTGCCCCGTCCTTCGCCGTTTTCTAAGGGGGTATCACGAACAGCTCGTGTTTGGCCCGGGGAAGCTGATCATCGCTCCCTTATTTGCCGATTAAGAGCACGTGCGGTCGCGGTGACCTCAGTAATCAGCAGTAAGACGTTTCACGCTCCTGCGCTGCACCGCCCTGTAATAATCGCAACGTAGTTCGAATTCCCTCGTTTTGCAGAGGATTGGGTGCGATCGAGCCGCAAATCGGAGATCCAAATCGCATGGAAGACGGTCACGTACCGTAGCGTCTTCCTCATCATCATTACGATCCTCATGGCGATCGCGGGCGGAGCACGTTTGGCATTCCCGGAATTCACTGAAAACACTGTGAAAGCGGCGTCAAGTCTCGTTACGAACCTGTTGGAGCGCGTCGCCGCGCCCGCATCCTCTGCCAAGCCCGGGACCACTCTGCAGCAAGCGCACATCACCGCGCTCGATGGCACGGTTCGCATCAAGAAAGCCACCAGCAATACCTGGGTCCACGCCGACTACAGTGTGCCTCTCGAAAAAGGTGACGTCATCCAGACCGGCTCCGAGGGCATGGCCAAAATCGTCTTCAATGACGGTACCAACTACACAGTTAAGCAAGACTCGCTGATCGTGATCGAAGAGAATTCTGCTAACGAGCGCCAGCAAACCAACGTGGCCGTCAGCGTTAACACTGGCACGGTCGATCTGGCGACGGGAACGTATACGCAAGGCTCCACCTCGGAGGTAAAGATGGATGGCGCCACCACCACCTTCGGTCCCGATAGCGCCGCGCGAGTCAGCAAAGATCCCAGCTCCAAACGTGATGAAGTCTTAGTCACAAAAGGAAGCGGCACCACCGAGCGGAACGGCGAAACGACGCAGCTAGCATCGTGGGAAAAGGTCAGCTATGGACCCCAGTCGGCGCACCTCGAAAAAGTAAAAGAAATCGGTCCACCCACTCCAATTTCTCCGGCCAACATGATGCCAATTTTTATTACGCAGGAGCCGAAGCCAGTTGAGTTTTCCTGGAGCCCAATGACTAACGCGAAGGGCTATCGGCTGCAGATTTCTCGCAATCCGTATTTTTCATCCCTGATCGTGGACCGAAAAATCAATTCGCCGGACGTGCTCGTCTCCGGTCTCATCGAAGGGCCTTATTACTGGATGGTGCGCTCGTTCGACGCGACCGACAAGGAATCAGCGGAAAGCGAAAAGAACCGTTTCACCGTGATTGCAAAAGCTAGCGACTCCGGAGCGCTGGCACTGGCGCTTGATCCATTTGTTCAGCATGGTCACGTGATCGAATTGACCGGCAAGACCGAGCTCGGCGCACGAGTGATGGTGAATGGCCACGAAGTGCCGGTTGTTAGCACCGACGGTCGTTTTCACTACTTCACCCCGCCGCTTCCAACGGGAGAAACATTGATTACCATCACGGCGCAGGATTCGAAAGGCGGCGTGAACACGCAGCAGCAGAAGATTGTGATCCAGTAGGTTCATACCTATCGGATTTGCTTTGAAGCGTAGTGACTTTATTGTTAGCATCGGGTCGGAAAAATCCTTACAATAAGGATCAAAGACCCAGAACAATCGAATTTTCGCGGGAGGAAACTCCCGGATCTCGGATCACTCTGTGCCGGGATTGCAAGAATTAACCAAAAAGAGAGACCAGCTAGTATGTCATCCAATGGATTTCGCAACGGCTCATCGAACGGGCACAATCTCCGCTCGCTTTTCAGCCTTTTCTCCAGTGACTTGGCCATCGATCTGGGCACGGCCAACACTCTGGTTTACGCGCGCGGCAAAGGCATCGTGGTCAACGAGCCTTCCATCGTCGCGCTGAACAAGAACACCAACGAAGTCGAAGCAGTCGGCAAAGAGGCCAAAGAAATGTTGGGCCGCACGCCAGGCAACATTGTCGCCATTAAGCCCATGAAAGATGGCGTTATCGCCGACTTCAAGGTCACCGAGAAGATGCTCAACTACTTCATCCAGAAGGCGCACAATCGCAAGATGCTGGTGCATCCGCGCATCGTCATCGGCGTGCCTTCCGAGATCACGCAAGTAGAAAAGCGCGCCGTCATGGACTCCGCTTATCGCGCCAAGGCCAGCGAAGTCTATCTCGTCGAACAGGCCATGGTCGCTGCGATTGGCGCCGGGCTCCCAATCACTGAGCCTTCGGGCAACATGGTCGTGGACATCGGGGGCGGCACCACCGATATCGCCGTCATCTCTCTGAGCGGCATCGTCTATTCACGTTCGGTCCGCATGGCTGGTAATCAGATGGACGAAGCCATCATGAATTACCTCAAGCGGAAATATAACCTGCTGGTCGGTGAGCGCACGGCCGAGCAGATCAAAATGGAAATCGGTTCGGGCTATCCGCTCGATAAACCGCTGACAATGGAAATCAAGGGCCGAAACCTGATCGAAGGCGTGCCGAAAACAATCACAGTTGACGATAGCGAGATTCGGGAAGCGCTGAGCGAGTGTGTTTCGACGATTATGAACGCGGTTCGAGTCGCGTTGGAGCGTACACCGCCCGAGCTTTCCGCGGACATCAGCGATCGCGGAATCGTTCTGACCGGCGGCGGCGCATTGCTAAAGAATCTGGACAAGCGTATCCGCGAAGAAACCGGCTTGCCGGTTTCAATCGCCGATGATCCGCTCTGCAGCGTAGTTCTGGGAACTGGAAAGATGCTCAGCGATTTCAAACTTCTGAGGAAAATTTCGATTGAGTAGGAAGGACGTCGTGCGTCGTCGGTCGTCCGTCGTTGGCCAGACTCAAGTCGAGTACGTTTGATTATTCCAGATCCATTTTCGGACTTTCCGCCTGGTGCACCGCAGATTCTACTTAATTTGATTTTAGTTGCTGCAGCCAGCGTGTCCGGTTGGATAGTGTTTAACACCCAAGTTGCAATGAACTGGATGGCAAGACGCGGACCTGAGTGGTGGCCCGGACGTACCACGGCAATACGTCTTGCAAACAAACCTGCTTGGATATGGCTTTATAGAGTTGATTGCGCTGTCGTTTTTATCGGAGTCGTGCTAATGCTCGTCTCCCACTGGCTATCGCACTAAGAACAGTTTGCTGAGCTAAAAGCTAATAGCTAAAAGCTAGCAGCTTCTTTTATGGACACCTTTATGGGCCGCTATCGTAATGTCACATTCCTGGCGGCGGCCATCTTTCTGCAAATCCTGGGCCTCGCCATCCAGATCAAGCGCTCGACCGAAAACGAATCGTCGCGCCTGATCCGCCTCTGGGCCGTCAGCATCGTCGCGCCGCTTGAAAAAGGGATTGTCCGCGTCCAGGGTGGCGCCTCCGGGGTCTGGCACAACTACTTCTATCTGCGTGGTGTCCGCCAGGAGAACCGCGATCTTCGCGAGCAAATCGAGCAGCTTCGGCTCGAACAAGTCCGCCTGAAGCAAGACGCCGAACAAGCGCGTCGTCTCCAATCCCTGCTCGGATTCAAAGAGCAATTCATCGGTTCCACCAAGGCGGCGCAGGTCATTGGCTCCAGCGGCAGCGAACAGTCGCGGCTCGTCTATATAGACAAAGGTTCCAACGACGGAATCAAAAACGAAATGCCCGTCATCACCGCCGACGGCGTGGTCGGGAAAGTTCTCTCCGTGATTGACGGGAGCACGTCACAAGTTCTCCTCATCAATGACCAGCAGAGCGGCGTCGGCGCAATCCTCGAGCAGTCCAGGTTGCAAGGTGTTCTGAAGGGACGCGCATCCGGCGAACTCGTCATAGATAAGATCATGACCGACGAGGAAGTGAAGCCCGGTGATCGCATCCTGACCAGCGGCGGGGACCGCATTTTCCCGAAAGGCCTGCCTCTCGGCACAGTTGCAAAGATCACGAAAGGCCTCGAGTTCCTTCAAATCACCATAAAACCAGCGGCAACCTTAACGCGCCTCGAAGAAGTTCTAGTGATCACGAAGAAAGAAGAACACGAATCAACAGCATCAACCGCAGCGCCCACACGCGCAGCCGACATTTTGGCTCAGCGGCTGCCTTCGGTTCCAGATAAACCAGCAGCGCCCGCGCCAGGAGCCCCGGCCGCGCTCGCCGCAAAACCTGCGGCAACAGATACCTCCGGTTCCGCTGCTCCTAAGAACAACGCAACTACGGCAGGGACCGGCACAGCGGTCAAACCGGCAATCTCGGCCACGGCCAATGACGGCGTAACCCCAAGAGGCGCGACGCCGGTCAGCGCGAACGGCAGTATAGTCGCTAAGCCGGCGGCATCGGCAATCACTGCCCCTGCTACCCAAGAGCTTAAAAAGCAGCCTGCTCCTGCTGCATCCACGGCGTCCACTACATCGACAAACGCAACAATGCCAAACGCAATAGTGACAAACGCAACAGTCTCGCCAAAGCCAGCGTCCGTGCCGAAAGCCTTACCCACCAAGCCGCCCGAAACCAAGCCGTCAACTGAAACCAAGCCATCCCAAGCTCAGCCCAATCCCCACGGAGACGCTCCGCAATAACGTGGCCGTCACTTACACATCACGCGAGCAAATTGAGGTTTACCGGTTCAGCCTGCCGGTGGCGATCTTCGTTCCATTGATGGCAGTCTTTTTCCAGGCGTTCATTCCGCACATAATTCCGGCTTTTTCCAGTTACTTTGACCTGCCGCTCCTGGTCACAATATTTTTTGCGATGGCCCGCCGCAACCCGGTTTCCGGACTACTCACGGGCGCTGCCATCGGCCTGGCGCAGGATGCCCTGGGCTCACATCCAATCGGCGTCTATGGCATCGCCAAAACCTTCGTCGGCTACGGCGCTTCATCGCTCGGAGTAAAGCTCGACGTCGAAAGCGTAGGCACGCGTCTCCTCGTGACCACAGGTTTCTACGTGATCCATGAGGTCCTCTATTTCCTCATCGCTCGCGGCATGGTCCGCCTCGATCTTCACTGGAGCTGGCCCCACGAACTCGGAGCCGCAGTGGCCAACGCCGTCCTCGGCGTGTTCTTGTTCGCCCTAATGGATCGCCTCAAGCAGCGAGCTTAAGCGCAATCGGCTGGTGCCCACTTTTCCTTAAAAAATTCCGCGACACCATAGAATCAACTCAAAAAGCGTCAGACAGGAATGTCCGACCAAAATACGCAGAGTTTTTCAGGAACTTCTCCCACTGTTACTTTCTTGATTCATGCCAAGCCTGGTTCATTCTTCCCGCCCTAACCGTTCCAGCACGCGATCAAAGTCGGCGAGGCTTTCGTAGCGGATCACGATTTGTCCCTTGTTGCCTTGGTAGGACATGACACGCACTCGCATGCCGAGGGCTTCGCGCAGACGGCGTTCCGCGTCGCGCACATTGGGATCAACCGGCTTTTCCTCTTTCGGCGTCGGCTCCTCGTGGACTGGATTCTGCAAATGGCTGAGTCGCGCCTTGAGGTCCTTGACCGTCCAGTCCAATCGGATTGCGTTGTCGGCCATCTGCTCGATGCCCGCCGAGTCAAGGTACGGAGTCGCCTCGAGCAGCACGCGCGCCTCGCTGAACCCGAGTTTGCCTTTGCCGACGAGATCAAGGACAGCTTTCGGCAACTTTAGCAGTCGCATGTAGTTCGCCACCGACTCGCGCGACACGCCGGTGCGCTTACCGATCTGTTCCTGGGTCAAATTGAATTCCTGGCTGAGGCGGGCAAACGCGTGGGCCTGCTCCAGGCAGTTCAGGTCTTGGCGCTGCAGGTTTTCGACTATCGTCATTTCGGCGGCTTGCTCGTTGCCGAGCGGACGAACGATCGCCGCCACCGATGTCTTCCCCGCCAGCTTCGAGGCGCGGCATCGGCGCTCGCCCAGCACAAGAACATAGTGCCCGTTTGTGCCCGGACGAACCACTACTGGCTGCGCGAGTCCGGTCGCTTTGATGGATTCTGCAAGTTCGTTCAGGGCAGCTTCATCGAACGTGCGCCGCGTCTGATAAGGGTTCTCGTCAATCAGTTCGAGCGGGATTTCGATGATCTCCTGGGCGTGTGGCTCGGACATTCCTGTCCGAGCGGTAGCCCCGGCTGGTGCCCCCGCGATGGAGTGCCCCATGTCTCGCCGATTTTGCGGGACATGCGAACCAGCAAGGATCTCAGCAATCTCCGCCCGCACGGCAGACGGATCAGCAGGGGCCGAAGCTGGCGCCGGCAAGACCACGGGTGGAGGAAGCACAGGAGAACCGGGTGGCTGGGACATTCCTGTCCGAACGGTAGTCGGCGACGCGGATGTGGCTGGCGAAGCCGTCACCACCCGCGGCCCCGACGGAAGCAGCGAATCAAGCCCTCGTCCCAGCGCCCTGCGCTTCTCTACCGGCTTATGTTCCTCGACTGCGCTCATACGTGATCTCCTGATTTGTGCTATATCTTAAAGAAATTATAAAATTCTGATTACATATCTATTAGAAATAAGGGCCGTTGCCGTCCAAGTACGGTTTTCTTTGCGAACTTTGCGGCCGTTCTTCGCGACCTTTGCGGTTAAGTGCTTTGAACCGCAAAAATCGCTACATGCTCGAAAGATCGCCAATAAAGTTCCGTTTTTAGGCCGACGACCAACGACGGTTTATTTCAAGTCCATCGTGATCAGCTTGCTCCGCTCTCGCCAGCGTTTCCACCGCGGTACAGTTACGCTCTGATTCTCAGCTCCCGCGGCCACTTGTTGTGCGACTTCTTCTTTCTCTAGCTCCGGGAACGCCACAAATCCTGGCATGCGCTTAGCAATGATTTCTTTCGCGAGACTCACATAGCTTTCTGCACCCCGCGATTTCGCGTCGTACAAAATTACCGGCTTGCCGTGGCTCGGAGCTTCGGCCAGGCGAACGTTCCGTGGGATCGTCGTAGCGAAAACCTTGTCCCCGAAAAACTTCTTCAACTCCGCTGTAACTTGCTGCGACAAATTCGTTCGATCGTCGAACATCGTTAGAAGCACGCCTTCGACTTCCAACGACGAGTTAAACGACCCTCGAATCCGTTCGATCGTATCGAGCAGCTCGGAAATTCCTTCGAGCGCAAAATATTCCGCCTGCATTGTGATCAAAACCGAATCGGCGCCAACCAGCGAATTCAAAGTAAGAAGATCAAGCGCTGGCGGACAGTCAATCACGATGAAGTTGAATTTCTCTCGCAACGGAGCGATTGCGTCCCGAAGCCGGAATTCACGGTTCTCGGCATCAATCAACTCAAAATTGATTCCGACGAGATTCTTGTGCGCCGGCAGCACGAAAAGGTGCTCGAGATCAGTTTTCTGCAAAGCCGCGACCGCATCGCATTCGCCGACCAAAATGTTGTAGGTGCTATTGCGGCCCGGATCTTTGGCGAGCCCAAGACCGCTGGTTGCGTTCGATTGCGGATCGCAATCTACAAGCAGCGTATTGAGTTTAGCGGTCGCAAGCGAGGCTGCGAGGTTGATGGCGGTCGTAGTTTTACCGACGCCACCTTTCTGGTTGGCAACAGCGATAATGCGGGCCATTTAATTTTTGGGAGAATCCAGAGACTTGACGCCAGCATAGTGCGGAATTTATGCGATTGCAATGCCGGATTGCGGTGCATGCACTGGTGAATTCCTATTTTCTTGATTCAGGGAGGCTTGGCTGAGGGATCGTCCGAGCTTTGCACAAGCAGAGAAAGTGTTACATCGAAAGAACGGCCAGCCGCAAAAGCAAGAAACGTTCCACGTGGAACAAAAGGTGTGCGGATCCAAAAAACAATCGTTTCGACATTTTCAATAATGTTCCACGTGGAACATTTCTTACTTTGCCGATCGAACGCAAGGCTACAAGAACCCGAAACTTGCCTGTTTTCCCTAGACAACACCGACGAGCAAGATTCGAGTATCCGAGCCGGGAATTGGCAACCCTGGCTCCCATTTCACATCGGATAGAATGGCTTCCACCGCTCCGATCTGAGCGGCTCCGATCAGCAAAACAATACGGCCACTTGTTTTTGTCAATCTTCTCGCTACAGGCAGAATTCGTTCGAAGTTCTCGACGGCGCGAACCGTAACCAGATCCGCTTGAGCACGAACGTCTTCTGCTCGCGAAATCACAACATCAACTTTTGAGAAATTAAGCGCGCGGACCGCTTCGCGAAGAAACGTGGCTTTTCGATGATTCGATTCGATAAGGCTAAGGCTTAGCTCGTGATTCCAGATCTTCAACGGCAGACCAGGGAAGCCCGCTCCGGCGCCAATGTCCATCGCTGTCTGTTCGAATTGAATGGGCAAATGGCGGGCAGCAAAAAAAGATTCGCCAAAATGCCTGGTGATAATTTCCCTTGGCTCGCGGATCGCGGTGAGATTGATTTTGGAATTCCATTTAAGCAAGAGTTCCAGATAAGTCTGAACCGAGCTTAGTTGATCCGCCGAGAGCTGGAAATCAGGGCCAAGAAATGGCTTCAGAGCCTCCGAGATTTCTGTTGCCGTCATCGAAGGTCGCATTTTAGCTGATCGCTCCAGAAATTCCATCATTCGATCCCTTTCATCGGCAAAGCGAAGGCGTCCCAAGACTCAAAGTAGTTATTAGTGGGTTCGCTGTTCTAAAAATCATCGGTTTTGTGGATCTCACGCCAGGCTAGACGAGCCGTTAGCGGCAAAAGTGGGAATTTATTTGTCTTTTACCCTGTTTCTGGAACCGGATAATTTCGATTCGGGAAACCAATCCTGAAAAGCTGGTTGACATACAACCATATTTCTGCAAAAATCGAAACATGACTGCGAATTCGTTGCCCCAAGTGACGCGATACGCCGATATGTTTTCGGCGATGGGCACTGAGGCGCGGCTGCGGATAATGCAGCTGCTCCTCAAAGCGCATCCGGCAGGGCTGGTGGTGAACGAAATTCAAG
>Ga0066705_10000095_pt1 | contig 17160 bp, 16 predicted proteins | sample GraSoiAngelo_154_FD_66506 | JGI IMG/M metagenome (GOLD analysis project Ga0066705, IMG submission 66506) | Grasslands soil microbial communities from the Angelo Coastal Reserve, California, USA - 14_1009_13_20cm | ecosystem: Environmental > Terrestrial > Soil > Grasslands | place: USA... | reverse complement strand
CTGTTCAACCTGTTCTGGAGCATGTTCAAGGGACCGAAGGCGAGCGACAATCCGTGGGAGGCGACTACTCTGGAGTGGACGACGGCGACTCCGCCGCCGCACGACAATTTTGGCGGACGCACGCCGGTGGTGTATCACGGGCCGTATGAATATGGAGTGCCGGGCGCGGCGCGAGATTACATCATGCAAACCGATCCGGCGACGGTGCCATCACATTAACGCTGGTTGGCGGACAGGAGTGTCCGCCCCACACAAGTCATGGCGACTTTTAGTTCAACCATCACGCTTAAAGATCCCAAGCTGGCGCACGGGGGCAGCGGGATTCGTCCGCCTGCGGTCGATGGGGGCGGTGGTGGCGGGGACGACAACGGTTATTCCGACTACGGTGCGCGTCTGCGGCGGGCGCGGCTGGGCACAATCATCGCTCTGGTTGCGGTCGTGATGGTTTTTGTTGCGCTTACCAGCGCGTATGTGGTTCGTCGCGGGCTGCCAGTAATGGATGAACGCAGCGGTAGTTATGTCCGGGACTGGATGGAGGTAAATCTTCCGACTGCGTTGCTGTTGGTGAACACGCTCGTGTTGCTGGTGAGCAGCGTGACTGCGGAATTTGCGAGGCGGCAAATCACACGGCGGGTTGCATTAGTCCCGGTAGAATCCATTCCCGGTGTTTCGATCGGCCAGGAGCGCAATTTTCCGTGGCTTCCACTGACGGCGCTGCTGGGTCTGGGGTTTCTTTTTGGGCAGTGGGCGGCGTGGCGTGAGCTGCAGGATCGGGGATTCGCGTTAGCTACCAGCGCCAGCAGTTCGTTTGTCTATTTGCTCACGGCGACTCACGGAGTTCATCTTGCCGGAGGCGTGTTGGCGATGCTCTATGCCGCCATTACTTCGCTGACGCGGAAGCCGGTTGAGGCGCGCCGTATTGTGGTAGATGTAACGGTCTGGTATTGGCACTTCATGGCGTTGTTGTGGCTCTACATTTTCGCGTTGCTGGAGTTTGCACGATAACGTCAAATGCACAAACCACCGAGCACTGAAAAATCCGGCGCCTTGATATCTTCGTGATTCGTTTGTGTTGAAAGAGTTACTTAAAAGGAGACCCTGAACATGTCCGATGTCGCGGTGCAGCATGGGGTGGCAGCAGCCGGTGTATATGAGCCATCGCTGTTTGGGACATATTCGAAGAAGATCGGGATGTGGCTGTTCCTGCTCTCCGATTCGTTAACCTTCGGAGCGCTACTGTTCGCCTATAGTTATGGACGCATCTCGACGCCGAATTGGCCGACGCCGTTCCACTCCGAGAGCATTCGCAATGCAACGCTGATGACGGCGTTCCTGCTGACCAGCTCGCTGACAATGGTGCTGGCAGTGCGCGCGGCGGTGTTTGGCAACGCGAAGGCGCAGCGTTGGTGGCTGCTGGCGACGATGGCTTGCGGAACCGCATTCGTCATTCTTCACGGGCGCGAATGGAGCAAGCTGATTGCTGAGGGTCTCACGCTTCCGATGTTTCCTGCCGTGCCGGGCCATGAAGCTGCCGCCGAATACAAGAACGTGGCAGAAACCGTGCCGCAGTTCCCGGCGACGTTTTTCGGCCTCACCGGAATGCACATGCTGCACGTGACGCTCGGAGTTATCTATCTGGGGATCATCGCGTTGAGGAAGAAGTTCATCCCCGTGCTCCTCGGACTATGGCTGGTTGCATGGCTGGCCACGCCGGATTACAGTCCGTTTCACTACGGCGCGCATGTATTGCTGATCTCGGCGGTGGTGGCCGCGATCGTGCTATGGCTCAGACCGAAGGTTTATGACTCGGCTGATGTGGAAGTCGCCGGGCTGTACTGGCATTTCGTCGATCTGGTTTGGATGTTCATTTTTCCGTTGGTTTACTTGATGTCGACTAGAATTATCAGGAGCTGACAGCGTGAATGATGCGACTCAATTAGCACTAGAGCAGGGAGTGGCAGAACAGCATCGGCATCATGGCAAAGCGCAATTTTTCTGGGTATGGGGCGCGCTGCTGGTGATGACCGGCATGGAAGTTTATCTTGGCTATCAGAACATGGAACCGGTGCGGATGCTGAGCATGCTGATGGGGCTGTCGCTGTTGAAGGCCGGCCTGATCATCGCCTATTTTATGCATATGAAGTTTGAGATCTCGCGGATGAAGTGGCTGACGATGTCTTCCCTGCTGGTCTGCTTGTCGCTCATGTGTATTTTCTTTCCGGACGCGTTCCGCATTCTGTCGTTGGGAGCGAGATGAAGCTGCGATTGGCCACGATGGGTCTGATGTTGCTGCTCTGGGCGGCGCCTGCCTTCTCGCAAGGCTGCGCAATGTGTTACAGCAGCGCAGCCGGTACGACGAAAGAAGGCCAGCGCGCGATCAACCGCGGCGTGCTGCTTTTGCTGGTGCCGCCGGTTGGATTCATGACCGTGGGCGTCGGCATGGCATTTCGGTATGGAAAGAAGCGGGATGAGGAACAGCAGTCAGAAGACGATGCATATTGACGGTCTTTGGCCGGCTCCTTAGATTGCCCTGGCGTGTGACGCCGACAGGATGATGCCGCGCTAGCAAACTACTTCGATCTTGAATCCTCCCGGCGACTGGAAGTAGAAAGTCCACGAACCGTGCAGTCGGGCGGGCTTGGGGACCTTGAACCCATCCTCCCGCAAACGTTGGTTGATCTGGTTGACCTGCTCCTCGCTCTCCTGAATAAAGCCGACGTGAAAACCCGGCGGATACTTCACCTCGGTCCCTTTCGCCACGCGGAATAGCGCCAGAACCAGTCCGTTGTCATCGGAGAGGAAACTCATGGCTTCACTCGGCGCCAGCGTTCCGTACCCCTTCAGACCGAAATGCTTTTCCAGGAAGCGATGCGTTTCCAGAACATTGGAGACGGTCAGGTTCAGGTGATTGAGCTTCATGTGGGTCCTCCGGAGAGAGAGCGGGTGCACTGCTATCGATAGATTCACGATTTGGGCGAGCGGTCGCAAGTGGTTGGGTGACCGAACGAGGCATAATGGAAGGGGTCTCGGGCGTCCGAGCGTGCACAGGAGGCAAAACTAAAGTAGAACCGAAAGCGGCCTAGTCGCCCACCCGATGACTTCACCAATTTACAGACTCGTCTTCTTCATCCCGGTGCTCACTCTGCGCTTCCTTCCTGAGATTCGCTGCCAACTCTCTCAAGAAAGGTCGCGTCGTGCCCGGCACGTTCTCAGAATTGAGAACTTCTTCTACGGCTACCGCACACCTGATGTAGTGCTCTGACATCGGACCCACAATTGTCTGGTTCATATGGCTAGCTGCGACGGCAATGTTTCTGCGCAGTATCTTGTTGTCTGGATACAGCGATAGCAAATCTAGAGCAATAGGCCAAAATCCGGGTCGGCCGCCCATTAAACAAGACGAGACGAACTCGCCACTACGCACATCTTTTCGTGCAAATTCACGCAGAAAGTCTCGATCCGCCTCAAGGTTCAAGATGTCCGGAACGTGCCAAGATATCCGCCAGGCCATCAGGGGAGATGATGTTCCAACGTTAAATAGGAGCTCCAACGAGCGCTGGCGATCCCCGCTCCATAGCGCGCTCCAGAATCTGTTTCCGCCATGCCGGTCTAGTGGCTCCCAGCTCTTAACATCGCTTGGAAGCGTGAGCAGTCGCTCGAGTAGGGCGAATGCGCGATCCGGGTCGCCGGGAGCGAGGGCTGCGGCGACGAGATCAAAATCCCAGGCTTCTCCGCCTTTCGGCGCCGATTCCAGGGCTTGCCAAGCCAATTCTGCCAGATCACCATCTAAAGGCTTTTCGGCGTGGATCCACATCGCAAGGAAGTCAATCACCTCGACCGCATTCTCAAGTCTTGGGCCTGCGATAGCCCTCAGCAGAGTTGCCGCCTCCGCAATATCGAGAGGTTTCATCCAACCCCCGGCCATGAGGCGGCTCTCGGCTAGCTTCGGGCTAAGCCCTCGCTCCAATAGGGCTAGGATTCTTCTGACTGCACAGCCGCTACCGGGAAGATAACTGGTTGCACCAAGGAGGGCCTCAACTCGTACTCGCCCGGACGGCAGTAAGTCGTCCAATTTTTCCTCAACTCGTGCCGCGCTTGTCTGCCCGCGGCCGCCGTAATAGCAGGCGAAGGCCAATTCGCCGTCACACATTTCCCCAGTTCGATCGACGCGCTCCTCCCAACGGCCCGTTTCATCATATCGCCCTAACCAGAAGAAAAACTCGGAGGCCCTCTTTGCATCCCTCGTGTTCAGCCATCGAAGTGTGTCCTCGGAGATCACAGTGGCGTCGGCGGCTGCCGCCATTGCCAATTTTCGAATTTCTAGCTGGCCGTGGTAAGCGAGCTGCCCGTTTTCGTCGGATTCTTGTTCCCCGTAGTCCCATGTTCCGACCCAACGTCGCACCCGAGTGTCAAAAGTACCGACCTCTATTGCCTCAATTAGCTTGGAAACGTGTGCAAGCTCCTTGTCGAAATGCGGCTGCTGGGCAGAAAGGCCTCGATGGGCAAGGTGTAGGGCATCCACATAGTCCTCGACTCGGATTGGTAAGCTATGGGATGTGATCGGGGACGAAATTTCCTCCAGCATCTTGATTCCTATGTCTACGCGCGCGCGAATTGTGAACTCACCCAGAGCATGAACGAAAGCTGCGCCAGCCTTTGTGTTGACCTCAACATCTTCATCCCTCATAAGTTGCCGGAGTTCATCGAGAACGGCTTGAAGGTAGTCATGAATTTCCCCATATGTCATTCTGGGGACTGCATCAAAGGGTTCCGAACCCTCACTTCGCCGCAGGTAACCCACGCGATTGTTATTAAACGCGCTCGCGCCAGCCCTAATTGCCATCATTTTTGATTGCTTCGTCGCGTCAGCGGCCGCCAATTCGCGCACCGCTACCAGCCGGTCATGCAGTGTTAACGGCAACTGAGGATGGAGCGGATAGAAGCACTCTTCAAAAATATGGGTGGCATTATTGCTGTAGGTCTCAGTCTCCGCCTCCGCCAACAACCTAAGACAACGCATGGCGGCTGCGCTTGTTTCGGCCCTAAACAGTAGTTCCTCAATGGTCCAGACAAGATCGCGCCTTATACCGGCGCTCAGCTGCAAACGCTCCTCGCGCGACAAGTTCGAAAGCCCGACTTCTAGCAGGTTCGCCGTCTCCACCGGAGCGGCAGGTGCGAGCAAACGCAGGAGCTGAACGTCCTCCAAAGCGGTCCTAAAATCCCGGAGTTGCCCATGCTGAAAAAGCTCTGCAATAAAAACCTCAATTGTCTCTCCAGGCAACTGCTGGATGCGGCGTAGCAGGCGAGCACGGCCTTCCGCAGGCAGTGCTGAAAGCAACGCGCTAAGTTCCCTCTCTCGACCAGCCAGGGCCAGCGTCGCGGCCCGGTTTGCAAGCACGGGGGTACAACCTCGAGATAATTACCCACGCGCCTAATCAGACCGGATCTTGTTAATGGGTTGATGTTCGAGAGGACATCGTTAGGAGTAACAGCGCCGAAAATGTCGCAGATGGTTCGTAATTCTCGAGCAACAACTCCGTTTATTCCAACGGCAGTCATAACGCTCAATAGCCGAATGATTTGCAGTCCATTGTTACCTAACAGATTCCTAGCCCTCGCCTCCAACTCGTCGCCCACTTGGTCGAGGAACTTTGCACCGCTCACTCTGAGGGCTTCTCCGACGGCAGCAGCGGCTGATTCAGTGCTGCGGCCATTTCCGCCGCTCCCCTTATTGTGACCTCGAGGGGATGATCGAACCCCTCTTGGACGGCGGCGGCGAGATTCGCCTTGTCATCATGCGTGAGGTCTACATTGGTAAACAGAGAGTAATGGTTGGGACGATTGCCAGTTCCTGCAAACACCTCACGCGCTGCACCCCGCAGTTCCCGCCGCAGGTTTGCAATGATCTGCTGACGATCCGCCCCAGTTACATCGCGTTGCTTGTATTGGAAGACATTCCAGCCTTTGCCTATAAGAGCGCCTTGTGGCAAATCTCCGGGTCGTTCAACCGACCATTCGGCATCGACACCATTGTCTCGGACAAATACACGTTCGGTAAATGAGGTTTGTGCCAGTCCGTGCGAACGACTCGTCGCCCATATGAGTGAGTTGCAGAGTGAAACGAAGCGCTTAATTGGAAATTCACGGCCGATAATTAGTTCAACGTGGTCGGAAGTTATCTCGCGTCCGTGTTGTAATGACATTGCAAATGCACTCCGAAGTCCATAGTAATTTGTTCGGCGTAGAGAAGCATGCCCTGACAATCCTTGGCAATGCCTCCTCGCGCTTCGCAATGCGGCACAGAGCGATCAGGAGCACGCTTGGCTCGTCATCATCCTCCAGCACGGCCCGAAGATATTTCAGCCGCGAACTCTGGTTACACACGCGCAAGAGCTACAATTTTTTCAAAAAAGTGCGCTCGATCACTTGTCGCAGGTGAGCATGGTCAAACTTGTTTATTGTGTCACCAAGAAGGCGGGCTTGACGGATGAGGAATTCTTTCGTTATTGGGAAAAGACCCACGGCCCGATCGGAGCTCGGATTCCTGGGCTCCGCAAGTTGGTGCAAAGCCATCGCTTGACCGTCTCCGGAGACAAACACCGGCCCGATTACGATGGCATGGCAGAACTGTGGTTTGACGATGTGGAGGCCCTGCTGGCGGCTCGTCAATCGCCCGAATGGAAATCGTCAACCGAGGACGAGGCGAACTTCATTGACCACAGCAAAGTGGCTTACTTCGTCTCTGACGAGCGGACAATATTGCACGACTCGCAGACCTCGAAGGAACAGAAAACGTCCATAGCGCCCATGCTCTCGGTGCGAAACGGGGCGAGGGCGGTTGAGTTCTACAAAGCTGCGTTTGGAGCTCGGGAATTGTTCCGCATCGGCGACGAGGGTAGAGGAGTGGTCGCGCAGCTGGCGGTGGGGAAATCCGAGTTTTGGGTGGCGGACGAGTCTCCGGAGCACTTGAATTTCAGCCCTGAGTCACTGGGCGGCGGCACAGTGCGGATGGTGATGGTGGTGGACGATCCGGATGCCGCTTTCGAACGGGCCGTGGCGGCTGGCGCCAGCGTGGTACGGCCCGTCGAGGATCAGCCGTATGGTTGGCGCGTCGGACGAATTCTCGATCCGTTCGGACACCATTGGGAAATCGGCAAACCCCTGGGCGAAGGCGGTTGAGATGCGTGGAATCTCACCCTTCACAAGAAGCAGATTCGGCAGCGATGCGATCCGCTATCGTTGCTCGTATGCTTGCTTTAAAACTCTAATATCAATTTTGTTCATCTGAAGCATTGCCTGCATGACTCTCTTCGATTTCTCAGGGTCCTTGTCGCCCAACATCTGGCCTAAAGCAGATGGGATAATTTGCCACGACAGCCCAAACTTGTCTTTGAGCCAGCCACATCTTCCTTTTTCTCCGCCCGCGGATAGCTTCTCCCACAGCTCGTCTACTCCTTCCTGCGTCTCGCAGTTCACGAAGAATGAGATGGCCTCCGTGAATTTGAATTGCGGACCGCCGTTTAAGGCCATGAATTCTTGTCCCTCGAGCTGGAATGTCGCGGACATTGCCGTTCCCTTCGGTCCGGGACCTGCTTCACCATAACGAGTAATGCGTCCAACCTTTGAATTCTTGAAAATGGAGGTATAAAAATTCGCTGCCTCTTCAGCTTTTCCATCGAACCACAAGAATGGGGTGATTTTTTGCATATAGTCTTTGCTCCTTCGCGTTATCAAACGATAGTTATGTTATGGACGAATTGGTGGCCGAAACTTGCATCACTACCCTATCCCCTTCAATTGAGCAAAACCACTCTGCTTTATAATAAGAAGATTCCCCTGCCTTTCTGAAGCCGCCTGATGGCCTGGCGGCGCGAAAAGGCCCTACAAAGGCCTTAGAAGGCTGTAACGGGCGGGGCCTTTCTCGATGTCTACGGAAACCATTGTTGTTCGCGGGGCGCGGGTTCACAACCTCAAGAACATTGATTTTGAAATCCCGCACAATTCGCTGACGGTGGTCACCGGCGTTTCGGGGTCAGGCAAGTCTTCACTTGCTTTCGACACGATTTATGCCGAGGGACAGCGGCGGTATGTGGAATCGTTGTCGGCGTATGCGCGGCAATTTCTGGAGCGAATCGAAAAGCCGGATGCGGATGTGATTGATGGGATCGCTCCGGCGGTGGCGATCCGGCAGAAGAATACGACGCGCAATCCGCGATCGACCGTAGCGACAGCAACTGAGATCTACGATTACCTGCGTCTTCTGTTTGCGCGAATTGGGCGCACGTATTGCCTTCAATGCGGCAATGAAGTGAAGAAAGACACCGTAGACGAAGTTGCCGCGGTAGTGCTTGGTTTAGGCGAAGGCACGCGGTTGAACGTGCTGTTTCCGCTGCGCACGGGCGAGACGCCCGCGCCTACATCGAAGACTGGGCGAGATGCCCGCGCCTACGTCGAAAAGGCTTCCAGAAGGCGGGCGAGACGCCCGCGTGACAGCCGGCAGGATGCCGGCGCTACGGTCGACGATCAACTCAAGGCGCGGCTTTTCGAGCTGCGCAAGCGGGGCTTCAATCGGCTTTATCAGAATGGGCAGATCTTCGAGTTTTCTACTCCGGAGTCGTTGCTCGATGTGAACTTTGCGGAGCCGGTTTTTCTGCTGGTGGATCGGTTAGTGGTTTCATCGGATTCTCGGGCGCGGATTGTTGATGCGGTGGAGATCGGCTATCGCGAATCGGGCGAAGTGATCTTTGAAACTGCGCACGAAGGCGAATTGCCGCAGCGATTGCGGTTTTCGCAGCGGTTCGAGTGCAAACGATGCAATATTCGGTATGAAGAACCGGAGCCGCGGCTGTTCTCTTTCAACAATCCTTATGGCGCGTGCCCGCGGTGCCAGGGATTCGGCAACACGATTGATTTCGATCTGAATTTGGTGATTCCTGATCCTTCGAAAACACTGAACGAAGGCGCAATCGAGCCGTGGACCAAGCCGAAATACAAGCCGCTCTTCACCGAACTGAAGCGTTTCGCGAAGCAGGCTGATCTGCCGCTCGATGTGCCGTGGGCGGAGCTGGATGCCGAGCAGCAGGGACTTGTGATCGACGGGGAAGGTCGATTTCCCGGCGTCCGCGGCTTCTTTAATCATCTCGAACGCAAAAAGTACAAGCTGCACGTGCGGGTGTTTCTTAGCCGGTATCGCGGATACTCAGTCTGCTCGAGCTGCAACGGATTGCGCCTGCGCACGGAGGCACAACAAGTAAAGATTAACGGCAGAAACATCTGCCAAGTCTGCTGCATGACGGTGGAAGACGCGGCCAAGTTCTTTGATGAGGTGCAACTGACGGAACAAGAGGCTGGGATTGCAGACAAGCTTCTTCTCGAAATTCGCGAGCGGCTGCGTTTCTTGAACGAGGTCGGCTTGGAATACCTGACGCTGGATCGGCTGTCGTCGACGCTCTCGGGCGGAGAAGCGCAGCGCATACAACTTGCGACTTCGCTCGGGTCACGGCTGGTGGGAACGCTTTATGTTCTCGATGAGCCTTCGATTGGCCTGCACAGCCGGGACACTCATCGGCTGATCAACATTCTTCATGACCTCCGCGATCTGGGAAATACGATTCTGGTGGTGGAGCACGATCCCGACGTGATGCGTGCCTCGGACCGCATTCTTGATCTCGGCCCTGGTGCGGGAGAGAGCGGCGGCAAAGTGATCGCCGTCGGAAATTATGAGGAAATTCGCAAGAATCCCGGGTCACTTACGGGGCGCTATCTTGCCAATGAGCTGCGAATCCAGATGCCGACTGTGCGCCGTAAGCCGGGACCGCAACAGATCAAAATCTACGGCGCTCACGCGCACAATTTGAAAGATGTGGATCTCAGCATTCCGCTGGGGATGATTGTCGCGATCACGGGGGTTTCAGGATCGGGAAAATCGACGCTGTTGCATGATGTGCTGTATCAGGCGTTGGCGGCGGCGAAAAAGCAAACCAACGGCGTGGCACCTGCCGCTCCATGCTGGGATCGACTGGAGGGCGCGGAGTTCATCGATCAAGCGATTCTCGTAGACCAGTCGCCGATTGGGCGGACGCCAAGATCGAATCCGGTCACGTACATCAAGGCGTTCGACGGAATTCGTGAGCTGTTTGCCTCACTTCCGGAGGCGAAGAAACGCGGCCTGACGACGGGGCATTTCTCATTCAACGTACCGGGCGGCCGATGCGAAGTGTGCCAAGGCGACGGGACGGTCACGGTGGAAATGCAGTTTCTCGCCGACGTCGAGCTGATCTGCGAAGAGTGCAAAGGCACCCGGTACAAGCCGCAGGTGCTGGAGGTGCGCTACCGCGGAAAGAATATTCACGAAGTTTTGAATTTGACTGTCAAAGAGGCGCTCGGTTTTTTTGCCAGCGCGCCGAAAATTGGTGAGAAATTGCGAGTGCTGGAAGAAGTGGGATTGGGATATTTGCGGCTGGGACAGTCGGCAACCACGCTCTCAGGCGGCGAGGCACAGCGCATGAAGCTGGCGGCGCATCTTCAGCCTGCATCGCGCGGCTTGGGGCGCCCGCCGAGCGACGGCCAGCGCCGGCGGAATCGCACGTTGTATATCTTCGACGAACCGACAACGGGCCTGCACTTCGATGACGTAAGTAAACTACTCTCCGCCTTCCGCCGTCTAATTGATGCAGGAGGCTCGATCCTGGTGATCGAGCATAATCTGGAAGTAATCAAGACGGCGGATTGGGTAATCGATTTAGGGCCAGAGGGTGGCGAGAGAGGCGGCTATGTGATCGGGTCCGGGCCGCCGGAAGCCATAGCCAAGCTACCGAATTCGTATACGGGGAAATTTCTGGCGCGCGTGTTGAATGGGAATGGAGCGCGTGGCAATGGGCGGAAATAGCGGTGATGCGGCCCGAGGACGATGGCGTCCGAGGCTACGTGGGCCGTGCCTCGCCGTGGTTTTTTGCCTGGCAATTACGCAGGGGATTTCCGTCGCCCAGACTGGCAAAGCTGTGCGCCATCACAAAATCGCAGTCGAGGATCCATCTTCGCCGCCTGAGCTTTTGCAGGCGGAATCGGCGATCGAGAAAAAAGATTACGTGACCGCCGAGCCGTTGTTGAAAAAGGTAGTGGATCGCGATCCGAAGAATTACGCGGCCTGGTTTGATCTGGGATTTCTCTACAATGCAGTGGGCAAGAGCGACGAGTCGATTGGGGCGTATCGCCAGTCAGTTACGGCGAAGTCTGACGTCTTTGAATCAAATCTCAACCTTGGATTGATGCTTGCGCGGGCCGGGCAACCGGATGCGGAGCAGTTTCTGCGCGCTGCCACGAAATTGAAGCCGACGGCAAGTGAAACCGAGGGACGAGCCCGCGCATGGGTATCGCTTGCACAGGTGATTGAAACCACGAAACCTGATGAGGCCATCGACGCTTACCGGCAGGCGGCTCCCCTTCAGCCGAAGGATCCGGAGCCGCACCTAGCGGCAGGCGCGTTGCTTGAGAAGCAGAATCACTTTGCTGACGCGGAGGAGGAATTTAAGAAAGCGCGAATGATCGATCCGTCATCAAGTGATGCTCTGGCGGCGCTGGCCAATCTTTATATGCGTGGGCATCGGTTCAGCGATGCGGAGGGCGTTCTGCGGCAATTAGTGGCGTTGCGCCCGAACGACGCCAGCGTGCACATGCAACTTGGCCGCATGCTGGCTGCCGATGGCCAGAACGACAGTGCAATCGCCGAATTGCAAAGCGCGTTGAAGCTTGATTCTAAGGATGCGGCGGCGCAGCGCGATCTCGCTGATCTTTACAGTGGCGCAAAACAATACGATCAGGCTGAGACACAATATCGGGCTCTGATCGCTTCAAATCCGAATGACGCCGAGTTGCAACAGGGTTTAGGGCATGCGTTGCTGGAGCAGCGAAAGTTTGCGGAGGCAGAGCAAGTATTGATTGCGGCGATCAAACTCAAGCCAGACTTGGGACCGGCGTATTGGGACTTAGCGGTCGCGGCGAACGAGACGAAGAATTACCAACTCGCGATCAAGGCGTTGGACGATCGGGCAAAATTCGCGTCGGAGATGCCGCTGAGTTACTTCCTTCGCGCTACGGCGTATGACCATCTACGCAGCACCAAGCAGGCGGCGGAGAATTATCACCGTTTTCTGGAAATCGCGGATGGCAAGTTTCCAGATCAGGAGTGGCAGGCACGTCATCGTCTGATTGCCATCGAACCGAAGAAATAAATTATGCGCAGCCTGGTTGCTTTGCTTACCTTTGTTTTGGTCTCCAGTTTTGCGGCCTATCCGCTGAAGGATGAAAGCCTCGAGCAATTGATTGCCCGTGTTGAGTCAGCACGGGCTGAAGATCAGCCACACCTTTATATCGAAATCGCGCGCAAAGAAGTCGAAGCTGCCGGTAAGTCGTATAAAGCAGGCGAGAATGATGCGGCGCGAAAATCAGTCGATGAGGTAGTGACCTATTCGGCTAAGGCGAGCGACGCCGCGAGTCACACGGGCAAGAAGTTAAAGGATACGGAGATCGCGCTCAGAAAAATGGCGGAAAAACTGCGTGACCTGAAGCGTGGTCTCGCCTATGAAGATCAGGCGCCGGTACAGGCTGCCGCGGATAAGTTGGAGCAGATGCGGACCGAGTTGCTAGGGCGCATGTTCGGCAAAAAGGAAAGGCAATGATCCGCGTCGTCGCGATTTCGCTGTTCTTGGCGCTTCTCCTTGTTCCGGGGTGGTCTCAACGCCGCCGTGATCCACTGACTCGTGTTGAAGTCGATCAGCTGCGTGACACTGCTTGGGAACCTGAGCTCCGGCTCAAGCTTTTCGTGAAATTCGCACGAGCCCGGCTCGCGGCACTGGAGCAAGTGCGCTCCGATCCGAAGGTCACCGAACGCGCCCAGGAAACTCATGATAAGCTGCAAGATTTTCTCGATGTCTACGACGAACTGAATGACAACGTCGATACTTACGAAGGACGCAAATCGGACCTGCGCAAGGCATTGAAGGCTGTGATCGAGGGCGACACCGAATTTCAGTCCAAGCTGCGCGCCTTCAAAGATTCAGTCACCGCGGGCAAGGAAGATACGAAAGATTACGAGTTTCTTCTTTCGAATGCTGTTGAAGCCGTTGACAACGGCGCTCAAGACCATCGTCAGCTACTCGCCGAACAGGAAGAAGCATTTAAGCATAAGAAGAAGGGAAAGCAGTAGGCGAGACTGGCGGCAAGCCCCGGGAATCACCGCTCCATATATTTTTCGTGAACAGACAATGCTAATGTAGCGGCAGCGTGAGCGAGCGTCTTCTCCCAATCTTCCAGGAAAGTTACCGCGAGCTGCGGCCCCGCGCGCCCATCCCTGAACTCGCGGTTCAATTCTTCGCATTCGCCAACATCAATAATACAATCCGGCTGCGCGAGGGAAGGCTGCTAGTGCGGCTTTCTGATCTGCTCGAAGGAGCGCCCGATTCTGTACTGCACGCGATTGCCCACATCCTGCTTGCCAAGATGTATCGCAAGCCGATTGAACGTCAGCACGCGGCGCGATATCGAAGATACGTGTCGAGTCATCACATCAGCCAGAAGGCGCATCTCCTGCGGCAGATGCGCGGACGCAAGCGCATCGACACAGCCGAAGGACGAATCTACAATCTTGAATCTATTTTTGACCAGCTGAATACGCGGTTCTTTCATGGGCTGATGGCGCGTCCGCAGATGACCTGGAGCCGCGATCATGCGCGGAATAGCCTGGGACACTACGATCCGGCGCACAATGCGATTGTGGTAAGCCGGATTTTCGACCATCCGCGAGTGCCGCGGTGTGCTGTGGACTACATCCTTTATCACGAGATGCTGCATTTGAAGCATCCGGTAAGATTGCGCGGCAGCCGGCGCTGTGTGCATTCTGCGGAATTTCAGGCGGAAGAGAAATTGTTTCCTGACCTGGAGCGGGCCAAGCGGTTTCTGCAATTACTTTGAGAATCTACCCTGCGAAGTTTGACGCCCTGCTCCAGCCCAGATATCCTAAAGAGTAAGCGGCTAGTTGCAACTGAGTTGCAAATATAAATTTGAGGATTTTGTGTTACAAGCATTCATCGTTACCTTGCGCGAGGGCGTCGAAGCGGCGCTGATCGTCGCCATTACTCTCGCCTATCTCGCCAAGATCAACCGCCCCGAGCTGCGTAAGCCGGTCTATGCCGCGCTGGTTGCGGCTTTCGCGGGAAGCATTGGAATCGCAGTTCTACTCTCTCGCACCCAGTGGAATCAGGACATCTTTGAAGGCTGGATCATGTTGGCGGCGGCGTTCTTCGTTGTCACCATGATTATCTTCATGATGAAGACTGGCCGCAGGCTGAAGGGCCAGATCGAGGGCAAAGTTGGCCTGCTGGCTGGGAAAGATGCTTGGTTCGGGTTGTTCTTGTTCGTGTTTTTGATGGTACTGCGCGAGGGCGTGGAGACGGTTCTGATCCTGGGCGCGGTAACACTTAACTCTACCGAGTTGCTGAGCTTCCTTGGAACGCTGTTGGGGGTGATTGTCGCCATTGCCTTCGGCGTGATGTTCGTGAAGGGCAGCGTCAGGATCGATTTGCAGAAGTTCTTTCGTGTGACTACGGTGATTCTGTTTTTTGTAGCGGCGCAATTGGTCATCTCCGGGCTGCACGAGCTTTCGGAAAACGAGGTACTTCCCTCCTCCAAGCGCGAGATGGCAATCATTGGCCCGATTGTCCGCAACGACCTGTTCTTCTTTGTGACGATCCTTGCGTTGGCGGCGCTGATGGTGCTGCTTGAGATGAAGCGGCGAGAGCCAACTCCGGTCGCGGCAGCCGGAGCAGAGAGGCGCAAAGCATTGTGGAGCGTGCGCCGCGAACGGTTGTGGATGGCGTCGGTTTACGCAAGCTCGTTTTTGTTCATCCTGCTGGTCACCGCCGAATTTATTTATGCGAAGAGCGTGAGCACGCTTTCGCCGGCCACTACGGTTACGTTTGCGAATGGGCAAGCGAGTATTCCGCTGTCGCAGGTTTCCGATGGCGACCTGCATCGTTTTTCAGCGAGGGAAAACGGCACTGAGATACGTTTCTGGCTTTACCAGAAGACGGATGGGAAAATTGCTACTGTCTTCGACGCCTGCGAGATTTGTGGCAGCGTAGGTTTTTACAAAGGCCCCAACGGGGTGGTCTGCAAAAATTGCGCCGCGCCCATCAACGGCCAATCGGTTGGAACGAAGGGCGGCTGCAATCCAATTCCTCTCGCTTTTGATCAAACGGCCACCTCCGTCATCATCAAAGAAGCCGATCTTGGTGCCGGCGTGCGCTATTTCAAGCAATAGTCATGTTCGTTTGCCTAGTTTACGAATCATTTCGGCGCCAGAAGCGTCGCAAGCTGTTGGCCGGCATCGCTATCACGCTGGGTGTGTGTGTTGCGACCGCAATGATCGCTGTGGCCACGGATATCGGCGACAAAATCAACCGCGAACTGCGCAGCATTGGCGCGAATCTGATCGTTACCCCGCAAGAAGATTCTCTGGACGTGGAAATTGGCGGCGTTAATCTGAAGCCGCCGAGCGATGGCGCTTACTTGAACGAAGCCGATCTGCCAAAGATCAAAGGCATGTTCTGGCGTAACAACATCGTGGGCTTCGCTCCGATGTTGCCGGTCAACGTGGATGTTGCAGGCGCAAACACGACTCTGGTCGGGACTTATTTCGCCAAGCAACTTCAGTTCGGGAAGGAAAACTTCGTCACCGGAGCTCAGAAGGCGCATCCCTGGTGGAAAGTTGAAGGCGCGTGGCCGGACGATAACTCGCAGGACGTCCTGCTAGGTGAACGCCTTGCAGTTAGGATTGGGAGTCATACTGGAGATCACGTCGGAATTGATGGGCGTCAATATGCGGTGTTGGGCATTCTTTCGACCGGGGGAGCTGAAGATGATCAGATCGTCGCGCCGCTTTCTGTCGCACAGCAAGTTCTGGGGAAGCCGGGCGCGGTACGGCGCATTTACGTTAGCGCGCTGACCAAGCCGGAAGATGCGTTTGCGCGGCGTGATCCGGCTAGCCTGCGTGGTCCGGAATATGACCGCTGGTACTGCTCGCCGTATCCGCAATCAATCGCGTATCAGTTGCAGGAGGCTATTCCGCATTCGCAAGCTGAGCAAATTCGCCAGGTCGCTCAAAACGAGGGTACGATTCTGGCGCGAATCAAGGGATTGATGTTGCTTATCACGCTGGCCGCTCTGCTGGCTTCGGCGTTGGCAGTTTCTGCGGCGATGGCGACGGCAATTTTCGAGCGGCGCACTGAAATTGGGTTGATGAAAGCGCTTGGCGCGGGGAACGTTCCTGTTTCAGCGCTCTTTTTTGTGGAGGCAGCTCTACTGGCCCTGATCAGCGGGATGGTTGGATTTTTTGCCGGTGCACTGCTGGCGCGGCAACTTGGGCAGTCGATTTTCGGCTCGCGGATCACGATTGATCCGGTACTCCTTCCGATCGTTCTTTCTATCGCCGTAGCAGTGGCTTTTGCCGGCAGCGCGCTGGCGATCCGGCGTGCCGTGAAACTTGATCCGGTATATGCGTTGCGAGGCGAGGGATGACCTCTGAGCTGACGAAACGCCGCCGAGCGACTGCCCCGCACACCTCGATGTTCCTGCGGATGCTGATCCGTGCCGCTGTATTGCGCCGGGGCCGCGCCGCCGCTGCACTGCTCGCTATGGTTGTGGCCGCCAGCGCAGCAACCGCCATGCTCAATTTGTACGTGGACACTCAGACAAAACTGCGAGAACAATTCCGCAATTACGGCGCGAACGTAGTTGCAGTGGCGCGGGAAGGTCAAATTCTTCCCGCTGATTCTTTGCGGATCGTAAATTCCGCGATTCCGATGGGCAGTCTGGCGGTCCCATTCGCTTATGTCGTTGCACGCAGTGCCGACGGCCGTTCAGTGGTAGTCTCCGGCACCGATTTCGACAAAGTTCGCAAGCTGGACAGTTGGTGGTCGGTAACGGGCTGGCCGCAGGCGGGAGGCGCAGTGATTCCAGCGCTGGTCGGGGTCCGTGCAGCGTCTGTCTTGACGCCGCAGGATAAACCGTTCACGCTCAGTTTCCAAGGACACACCATTCGCCTTACTCCCGCTGGTATGGTCAAGACGGGCGCCGCGGAAGATAACCGCGTCTATATTTCGCTCA
>Ga0066705_10000094_pt1 | contig 17185 bp, 10 predicted proteins | sample GraSoiAngelo_154_FD_66506 | JGI IMG/M metagenome (GOLD analysis project Ga0066705, IMG submission 66506) | Grasslands soil microbial communities from the Angelo Coastal Reserve, California, USA - 14_1009_13_20cm | ecosystem: Environmental > Terrestrial > Soil > Grasslands | place: USA... | reverse complement strand
CAGTAATACCTGCAGTAATACTTCCTAATATATAAGCATAAGTACCACTAAAGGTATATTGCCCATAAGCTAATTCTATAATTAAATCTTTACTATAAAATCCTGTTAACCAAGGACTAGCTAATAAAGATAAAGTACCTACTAACATTACTGTATAAGTAAATGGTAAGAATTTTATTAAACCACCCATTCGTCTAATATCTTGTTGATCTGCAAAACTATGTATTACTGCTCCAGCTCCTAAGAATAATAATGCTTTAAAAAATGCATGATTTACTACATGCATTAAAGCTACATTATATTGACTTAATCCAACTGCCATTACCATATAACCTAATTGAGATATAGTACTAAAAGCTATAATTCTTTTTAAATCATTTTGTACTAAACCACAAGTAGCTGCAAAAAAAGCTGTAGAAGCTCCAACTAAGGTAATAACTAATAATGCTGTAGAACTAAATTCTAATAAAGGTGAAGATCTTATTAAAAGATATAAACCTGCTGTAACTAGAGTAGCAGCATGAATTAATGCTGAAACAGGTGTTGGACCTTCCATTGATCCAGGTAACCAACTATGAAGAGGTATTTGAGCTGATTTAGCCATAGCTCCGGAAAGTAATAATAAACCAATTATAGTTATAGCAGTTTCATTAATATATGGTGTAATATTAAAAATTGTAGCATAATCTAAAGATCCAAATAGTGCAAATAATGCAAAAAATCCAATACTTAATCCCATATCACCTACTCTATTCATTATTAAAGCTAATATAGATGCTTTATTAGCTTGTATACGTGTAAACCAGAAATTAATTAGTAAATATGAAACTATTCCTATACCTTCCCAGCCTACAAACATAACAAAATAATTAGCACCTGAAACTAATAATAACATAAAAAAAGTAAACAATGATAAATATGAGAAAAATCTTTGATTGTGAGGATCTTCAGACATATAATCAGTAGAAAATATATGAATTAATGAAGAAATATAAAGAACAGGAATAAACATTGAAACAGTTAATTGATCAAATAAGAATTCCCATGATATATACATTAATTCTGAATCTATCCAACTTAATAATTTAATTGTTACTGGTGATCCACATATTCCTACTTCATAAAAAGCTACTGTAGCTAATATAGAAGATAAAATTAAACAAGTACAAGTTATTATATGTGATCCTGTTACCCCTATTTTTCGTCCCATAAAACCTGATACTATAGAACCTAATAAAGGTAATATTAAAATTGATAGGTACATTAATTTCTTAGTGATATATTTCCTCTTAATCTATAAAAAGCTACAAGAATACTTAAACCTATTACTGATTCTGCTCCTGCGATAGATATAATAAATATACTAAATATTTGTCCAATATTATCATCAAAACCAAATGAACTTATTAACAATAATAAAGTTACAGATAATAACATTATTTCTATTGCTATAATCATTAAAATTATATTTTTTCTATTTAAAATGAAACCTAAAATACCTATTAAAAATAAGAATAATGATAGATTCATATTTTTGTTATATTCCTTATAGAACCATTAATAATTGAGTTTTTTATTTTTATATAAGATTTATTATAATAAATCTTATGTTATTTAAACTAAGATCCTCCCCAATAATATACTGCAACAAATAAAAATAACCACACTATATCTACAAAATGCCAATATAATATTGCTGCTTCATGACCTTGATGATGTGTATCTGTTAAATGATAATTAATCATTCTAAAAAATCCAACTGAAATAAAAATTGTTCCTATTATTACATGTAATCCATGTAAACCAGTTGAAGCATAAAAAGCTGAACCATATACACTATCAGACATAGTGAAAGCTGCTTCACTATATTCAAAATATTGTAAAGCTGTAAAAATTATAGCAAAAACTATTGTAAGAAATGTTCCTATAATAGCTCCTTTTCTATTACCTGCTATTAAAGCATGATGACCATAAGTAATGAATGCTCCTGAAGATAATAATAAAAAGGTATTTAGTAAAGGAATTGCAAAAGCATCTAAAGGTGTAATACCTAATGGAGGCCAAGATCCTCCTATTTCTATTGCTGGAGATAAACTTGAGTGAAAGAATGCCCAGAATATTGATAGGAAAGCAAATACTTCACTAATTACAAAAAGAACAAAACCTATTATTAAACCATTTTTTACTTCTTTTGTATGGTTACCTAATAATGTTCCTTCTGAAATTACATCTCTAAACCAAAGAATCATTCCATATACTGTAATAACAAAACCTAAACTTAATAAATAACCTCCGTTATTAAATCCGTGCATGTACAGAACAGCACCAATAGCCATAGAAAATACTGAAAACCCTACTAATATTGGCCAAGGAGAAGGATCTACAAGATGATAAGGAAAAGCTTGAAACTGACTTTTTTTTATATTAATACTTTTCATTTGTTTATGTTAAATTTTATATTATAATACCAAGTTAAATAAAGATTAATTGTTTAATTATATTTCGTAATTCGTTCAATGGATAACTTAAATTATTATTATTACTAATATTAAATAAATAACAATTTAAATTAGAAATATTAGTTTATACAATTAAATATAAACATTATGCATGTTTAAAGTTGGTTGCTTAAAGTAGTAGATTTTATATTAATTTAATAAATAGTAAATCACTCTCTTTTAATTTTTATTTTTAATAAAATATAAGTATTATTATAATATTATTATTAAATATAAATATAATAATACACAATAAGGGGTTAAAATAATATTAATATATTTAACTATAACTATTTATAGTATTTAAATAATTATTTATCTAAGGCTAAATCAAAGAAACTATTTTCAATAATTCCTATTACTGGAACTAGTATAAGGAACCAGAAGAAATAAAATGCTGTAGCAAATTGACCTATTTCTAAGTAAGGTGTATTTGGATGTTGAGATCCAATCCAAATTAAAATTATAAAATCTACAATAAAGAACCAAAAAGCTAATTTCATAGCAGGTCTAAATTGATTTCCTCTTATTCTAGAATAATCTACTAAAGGTAGTATTAATAAAATTAATAAAGATCCAAACATAGCAATTACTCCTAATAATTTATTAGGAATAGATCTTAAAATAGCATAATATGGTAGTAAATACCATTCAGGTACAATTGAAGCTGGTGTACTCATTGGATTAGCTGGAATATAATTATCACTATGACCTAATAAATTAGGATAATAAAAAACTATTATAGATAATACAAGAAAGAATAAGAAAATAGTTACAAGATCTTTAAACATAAAGTAGGGATGAATTGCATATCTATCTCCATTAGAAGATACTCCATTAGGATTACTTGATCCATGAACATGAAGAGCTATTAAATGTGCAATTACTAAAGCTGCTAATAAGAAAGGTAATAAATAATGTAAAGAGAAAAATCTATTTAATGTTGCATTTGATACAGAGAACCCTCCCCAAATTAATTCTACAATATCCTGTCCAAAAACTGGAATTGCAGATAATAAATTTGTAATTACAGTAGCACCCCATAAACTCATTTGACCATAAGGAAGAACATAACCTAAGAAAGCAGTAGCCATCATTAATATAAAAATAATTACTCCAATAGACCATACTAATATTCTTGGTGATTTATATGAACCATAATATAATCCTCTACCTATATGCATATAAACAAATATAAAGAAGAATGAGGCAACATTAGCATGTATATATCTTAAGATCCATCCATTATTTACATCTCTCATTATATGTTCTACAGAATTAAATGCAAAATCTACATGTGGTTGATAATGCATAGCTAAGAAAACTCCAGTAAGTATTTGTATTGCTAAACATACAGCTAATAAAGAACCAAAATTCCATAAGTATGATATATTAGCTGGTTGTGGTGAATCTACAACATAAGAGTTTACTAGTCTAAGTAAAACATGACTTTTTAATATTCTCATTATTTATTTTAGTTTAATTTTTATAATTTAATTTATATTAAATTAAAACTTATAATTTAATATAATAGAACTATAATATAACTGTTAATATTAATTTAAATATAAAACATAACAGACTTTGATAAAATTTATCAAAAAACAAAAGTATAAAATAAATAAAAATAAAAAATAAAGATAATAATAAATAAAAATATTATTTTTATTTTTATTAAATAATAATTTACTAACACTGTAACAATATATTTTATTTATATTTAAGCCCAAGAAGATTTGAACTTCTACATATTCCTCATCAAGAAATTATTCTACCTTTAAATTATGGGCTTTAAATAATAATTAAATAATTTAATTATTATTATATAATTAATATTACATATATTAATATTATTTATTATTTAATAATAGTAATAATAAGTTTTATTATTAAAATAAAAATTATTATTTAAAATTTTTATAAGATAACCTTTAACATCAAGTCTTTAATAAAATTAGTAATGCTAAACTAAATACTTTACAGTAAATTCATTTGCATCCTATTTAGAAATGTTCTATTTCTTAATTAAATTGAACTATTTTCTATTTTATTTAGAAAATCATTCAATGATAGTATCTAGAGGTTAGATTCTTGCTTTATATACATTCAGCATTTATCTATTATGTTTGTGGCTACCCAACTATGCATTTTTAATATATTTTATATTAATTAAATTAAAATATATTTTCAATAATTAATTATTAAATTATTATTGATTATATTAATACAATTGGTGCACTAGAGAAACACAGCCTATTGATCCTTTCGTACTAGAAGGTCTGCCTCTTTTTACTATTTTTCCTCCAGAAGATAGGGACCATACTGACTCACGTCGTATTAAACCCAACTCACGTAACCTTTTAATCGGCGAACAGCCGAACCCTTCCAAGATTCTTCACCTGGAGGATAGGATGAGTCGACATCGAGGTGCCAAACAGCCGAGACAATGTGTACTCTCGTCGGCTATCAGCCTGTTATCCCTAGCGTAACTTTTATCGATTGATCTCCGTCTATTCCATATTATAGCGAAGGGTCACTATGCCCTACTTACGTATCTGTGCGACTACTAAGTCTTTCAGTTAAGCATGCTTACCGCCATTACGCTATACACAACCTTTCACCGGTTGATTGATCTCCATTCAATTTCTAGCTATACCTTTTTATTTAAAATTTTAAATTTTATTTTTTATCAATTTAGTTTATGTCTTAATATTAATCTTAAATTTATTAAAATTTAATTCAATAAATGGTAAGATTAATATATTAATAATTAAATTTGGATGTACTTTGCTACTTTATTAAAGACGACCATCCCAGTCAAACTGCCAATTAGTAAACTCTCCCTTTAATAAAAAAGGTAAACATCAACCCAACCTTAGTTTTAAGGTATTCCACTATTTGTCTATAGACTTCCCTAATCACTATTAACCGAGGTTGTTGTAGATCGATGTGATAACTAACTACAGTAAAGCTGCATAGGGTCTTCCCGTCCACCTGGAGGTAACCCGCATCTGCACGGGTAATTCAATTTCACTGAGCAAGTTGTAGAGACAGTGAGACCATCGTTACATTATTGATACCGGACCACATTTAATGGCCAATTTATTTTGCTACCTTAGGATCCTTATAGTTAAGACCGCTATTAACCAGATTTTCGATTAGTAACAGTTTCCCATTACTTCTCTTATATTAATGGCATTGGGCAAATTTCAACCGCTATACTATGATATTAATCATTGCAGCGATCTGTGTTTTTAGTAAACAGTCGTGGCCTCCGATTTTGTGCCACCGTATCAAATTTTATATTTTTATAAATATCCACGGTTCCTCTTATTGTCAAACTTATGAGGAGAACTTGCCGAGTTCCTTTACAACTTTTAGCTCTACGCCTTAGTATTCTCTACTTACGAACCTGTGTCGGTTTAGGGTACGGTAGACTTAATTTATTTTATATTAATAATATATACTTACCTAATCAATATAAATTTAATTAAAAATTAAATTTATCAAAATAAGTAAATTATTATTAAAAATTTTAAGTTTTAACTTTAATTTCTTGATCTAAATTATAAAATAATTTAGATTTTCAGTTACATACTCATCAGATAAAACTTTGGTTTTAATCCTTAGAGGCCGCATTCACATAAGGTGGTTAAACCTTTCCTTACAACCCTTTCGTATTCGGCGAGAAGTATTATTAACTTCTTTTTTCGTTACTCATGTCAGCATTCTCTCTTCAGTTACCTAAAAACAATGATACACTGTTTAATAAATGGTTTAACTGAATGTTCTACTACCTAAATTAAAAATAGATAATTATTATTTATTTGTAATCAACACAGTATCGGTTGATTACTTAAGACCCGTTAAATTTTCGGCGCTACAATCTAATTGCTGATGCGTTGTTACAACGGTCATTATAAGTAGCGACTACCAGGCTCACTTCACAGCTGTATACGATTTACTACTTCCTTAATTTCACTTAATAATCATTTGGGACCTTGATCTGTGTTCTCGGCTGTTTCCGTCTTGACTATTCAACTTATCATGAATAGTCTGAATATCTACCATCAATTTATGTACTTCCGAGATTCATTTCCATAGGTAAGATTTTCGAAGTCCCCGCAACTTAAACAATATAATAATAAAGTTAAAATTATAATATTTTAATTTTTATTATTACTTGTTGGGAATTGCCGTGCTGTACCTCCATAAATTTTGTTTAGATTTCATACTTAAATATGTTTCGTAGAAAACCAGCTAGCACTAGGTAAGATTGGCATTTCACCGCTTTCAAAGACTCTTTGGAGAATTATGCAACATTCACCCATTCGATCCATTATAATCTGGTCTTAGAAAGATCCCCTAGCTTCGGGTCTAATTAGAGTAACTTATCCATCATTATTTTATATATAATATATATAATATATTTTATAATAATCCAGTCGCTTTCGCTAGGGCTTTAAACCTTGCTACTCTAATTAACTTGCTGACCCATTATGCAAAAGGTACGTCGTCATTATTCTTAATAATTTCGACTGCTTATAGAGTTACTAATTCAAAATTATTTCACCTAATTTTAATAATATTCTTATTAAAATTATTATTGTATAATACATGCTTTTCAAACAATTCCTTTACAGTACTTTACACTATCGCTAAATTTATTATACTTAGCCTTAGAGGATGGTACCCCTAAATTCCAACAATTTTTCTATCGTTGTACTTTTTATTTAATCATTTATAAATCTACAGGACTTAATGTTTATAACCTTCTTTGGTACATTTTTATAATAAATTATATAATAAATGTTGATTATACTCAACTTATATTTAACATAATTCAAATAATAAAATTACTTGAATTAAAATTATGCTTTTGTTTTATATTTATCTTCAATTTATAAATATTTTTTAGGCTAATCCGATTTCACTCACCATTACTCTCGGAGTCTCGGTTGATTTCCTTTCCTTTCCTTACTGAAATGTTTTACTTCAGGAAGTAAAAATAATAAGGTTTCCCTTAGGATTGCCCCATTTTTATTTAATCTATTAATAATTTAATAGATTTGAAGCTTTTGGTTTGTACCTCCTTTTTAATAAATTTGCTTTGTTATCCTTAATAACCCCTTTAAAATACTTTATATTTTTGATGTTAGAACAATATTATCATCGATACTTTTAAATAATAATAATAGTATAAATAGTATTTTTTTTTTTATTATTATCCTATAAAAAGTTTTTATATTAATAATAATATTAAGATATTACCTATTTGGGTTTATCTATTATTATTTTTATTTATAATTATTTTATATGTTAATATTTCCATTTATGATTATTAACATTATAAATAGTGATAAATTTATTTTATTAAAAAATAAAAAATTTATTGATAATTGTATAAGTAATGTAGAACCTAATTATATGGATTCAAAAAATAGTAATAATAATTCTTCTAGTAACCAAGAAGAAAGTAGTAGTCATATTAGAAGGTTTGCAGATAATAATTCAAAAAATACATTTAATGTAAATATATCTAACTTAAATGATAGAACTTATTTAGAAGTTAGTGGTAATAATTCTAATAATAGTGTTACTGTAACTAGTAATAGAAATAACATAGGTACTGTAAATATTGTTGGTTTAGATCTTAATAGACCTATAAATTTTATTGTTCCTAATGTAGATAGAAAAGATAATAGTTTATTACCTCCGTATTCTAATGATAATATTCAAAGTGATAGAAATATAAATCATCAAATAAATAATGTAGGTTCTTCTTCTAATACTTCTAATATTACACATAAAGATATTTATAATTTTAATAATAGGTATAATAATTATGGTGTTGATATTAATGCAGTACATCATCTTATAGAACAATTTGATGATTTATTTACTAGACCCAATAATTTAAACAATGAATTAGAAAATTATGAAAAAGATTTAGATGATAATATAATTATAACTGTTACAAATGATGATAATATTAATAATATTAATGAATCATTTAATTCTAATATAATAGATGAAAATTTATTTAATAAAGATTTTAATAATGAAAGTTTATTAAATATTGAAAATATTAATGATTTTTATAATAATGAATTTAGTGAAAATGATTTATTATTAAATAAAGATAAATCTATTAAAGTTAAAGATAGTAATGTAAAATCATTAGGTAAATTAAAAAATAATATATTGAAAAGATTTAGATCTGAAGGTAATATTGGTAAATTATTTATTAGAAATAAATCTTTAACAGTAAAATCCTTTAATTATCCTTTTAATAATAATAATGTATTTATAATACCTAATGATTTGTATGAGTCATTGTTATTTTCTTCTAATAAATTATTATCTATAATAAATAATAATATTATAAATATTAATCATATAAATATAAAATTTTATATTAAGTAATTACATTAACATTTTATTTAATTAAAAGAGGTAAAATTAGTTTAATGGGTAAAATGACGTTTTGTGGTGACGATGTTCAGAGTTCAAGTCTCTGATTTTACCTTACTTTTCTGTTTATTATTAGCAATTTATATTTTTATATTAATACAATTATAATATATTTCACTATAAACAATGAATTTAATAAAAGAGAGTTAAGATTTCTAAATTTAGAATTTATATTTTATTTATAATTTTTTTAAAATATAAATTTAGGAAGGTTCTAGGTTAATTATATTTAATAACAAAATAATTTGTGGTAAATAATTAGAAAATATAAAATTATAAAATATAAATAATTAAAAATTTTAACACTTAAGTATGTTTATTTTTATGTTTTATAAATTAATTAAAGTAAAATCCTAAATATAACCTATAAATATTTAGATTAAATTAAATAATATTTATATAATACAAATACAAAATTAGTCCTATAGATAATAAATCTAACTTATATATATAAATAATATATTTAATATATAAATTGTAAAATGTTTTATAAACTTTTTATAATAAATAGAATATATTATATAACTTATTTAAAAATGATAAATTATCTTTGTTATTAAAATAATTAAATAAATATAATTTAAATAAATTATAATAATAAATAACTAATGATTAATTTATTTAATAAATTATATTGTTTGTTAAATTTTAAAGTTAAAATTTTAAAAGAGAATAGTAACCTTAAATTTAAGGTATTTAGCGTGACTAATATAATAAATTTAATAATTTTAATATTAAGTACTAATTAAGGAAAAATAATTTTTATTTTATAATAATATAAATATGCAAATAAATTTTAATATAAATTCTCAAATTTTAATAAATTCTCCTTTAGAACAATTTGAAGTAACTAGTTTATTAGGTATAAATGCTCCAATTTTTGGTTATTTAAATATAACTTTAACTAACTTAGCTTTATATTCAATACTAATTTTATTTCTAATTTTAAGTTTACATTATGTAGGAAATAATGATACTAAATTATTATCTTCAAGATGGTCTATCTTACTAGAAAGTATATTTGCAAGTATTAATTCAATGGTGAAAGAACAAATAGGTAAAGAAATTTATTTACCTTTTATTTATTCATTATTCTTCTTTATTTTAATTGCTAATTTAACAGGTAACATTCCGTATTCTTATACAATCACTTCTTCTATAATGGTTTCTATAGGATTAAGTTTTACTATTTTTATTGCAGTTACATTAATGGGATTAACTATTCATAAATTACACTTCTTTGCTTATTTTATCCCATCAGGTACACCTTTAGCTTTAGTTCCATCATTAGTTTTAATAGAATTAATATCATATATTTCTAGAGCAGGTAGTTTAGGTATAAGATTATTTGCTAATATTGTTGCTGGTCATACTTTATTAAAAATTTTATCAACATTCTTATATCAAATGTTTAGTGGAAGTGTAATAATAGCTATTTTAACACTTATTCCATTTTCTATATTTGTTACTTTAATTGGATTAGAATTAGCAGTTTCATTTATTCAAGCTTATATTTTTAGCATACTAGTTTGCTCTTACATAAAAGATGCTTTAGAATTACATTAATTTCTATTTTATCTTACTCCCCCTTTATCCTATAATAATATTAATTTTATATTAATAATATAATATTATTATTATAATAATAAAATAAAATACTTTAAAAGTAAATTATTTTATCTATTATTTGATATTATTTTTAATATATATTTATATATATTAAATAAAGAAAGCAGAACTCGAGTGGTTGAGTGTCTCCCTTTTAATGAGAAAGTCTTGGTTCAAGTCCAAGTGTTTTCATTTAATAAAAATAAAGTTTTAAAAGAAGTACAAAAAGAATTATTTATAATAATAAAAAATTCTTTTTAAGAATTCAATTGGTTTAAATAAGGGCAGGTGATCCGATTGGTAATGGTGATTCTCTGTAAAAGAATTGGTTAATAACCATAAAAGGTTCGATTCCTTTACTGCTCAAATATTAAAATTTATAATTTATAATATTTATTAATATTATTATTAAGACTGTAGCATAAAGGTTAATGCAATTCGCTCATAATGGATTTTATAAGGGTTCAATTCCCTTTGGTCTTATATTATTTAAATAATTTATTTTTAATTTTATTTTATAAAAGAATAATATATATAAAATATATTAAAGGGTACTTGGTCGAGTCTGGTTTATGGCGCTCGTCTTGAAAACGAGTACTTTAATAAAGTCGTGAGTTCAAATCTCACAGTGCCCGTTTAAGATAATTAATATTTTAATTATTTTAAACCATTATATGATTATTATAATACTAATAATTATATTAATTAAAAATAAATAGGATGAGTAATGATTTTTATTAGTATATTAATTTTAATAGTGGCTATTGCCCTACCTTCATTTAACAAACAATTACCTTCAATATTATTTACTAGAATATCTTCTATAGTTTTTATTTATGCCGGAGCATTAAGTTTTAATGCTTTATATATTCAGTCAATTGGATCAGGTATAGGAATATATAGTGGATTATTTCATGTTACTATGATATCTCAATTATTAGAAATCTTTTTATTAATAATAGGATCTATAATTTTAATATCTTGGCCAATAAATAATAATGTAATCTCAAATTCTTTAAATAAAACTAATACAGTTTTAACATATTTAGTATCTCAAATACAAGATACAAGTATAAATTCTAAGATTAATTATGCTACTGAATATTCTTTAATAGTATTATTTAGTACATTAGGAGCTTCTTTATTAGTATCTTCATGTGATTTAATTTCAATGTATTTAAGTATTGAATTACAATCATTTGGTGTATATATTTTAGCAACATTATATAGAGATTCTGAATCAGCAACATCAGCTGGTTTAAAATATTTTTTATTAGGTGGTCTTTCTTCTTGTATAATTTTATTAGGAGCTAGTTTAATTTATACTTATACAGGTTTAACAAATTTTGAATCTATATATAGTTTAATATCTGTTTCAGATAATAATAATATTATTCTAGGTTTAAGTTTAGGTTTAATTTTCATTATAGTAGGTTTTTTATTTAAAATAGCAGCAGCACCTTTACATTATTGGGCTCCTGATGTTTATGATGATAGTCCTACTATAGTTACAATATGGCTTACTATTATGCCTAAAATTTCAATATTAGTTTTATTAATAGAATTACAAACACAAATAGGATTCTTAGGAAATATAAATATTTCTTCATTTTATTTTAATAATAGTATAGAATTATTAGAATCTATAATAAATCCTGATTTTTATGATGGTATTACAACAATAATTGGAGAAAATACAATTTATGTATTAAAATTATTATTATTAATAAGTTCTTTATTATCATTAATAATTGGAACAGTGGTTGGTTTAGCTCAAACTAAAATAAAAAGATTATTAGCATATAGTACAATATCTCATATTGGATTTATTTTATTAGCATTAGTTATAAATACTGAACAATCTATAGATTCATTAATTTTTTATATTATGCAGTATTCATTTACTAATTTAAATGCTTTCTTAATAATTATAGCTTTAGGTTATGTAATGCAACAATCAATTGTTAAAAATATGCAAATTGAATCAATAAATTATTATAATAGAAATAAACAAACAAAAAATGGAGAAATAATAAATGATGTAAGATTTATATCAGAACTTAAAGGTCAATTTTTCTTAAATCCTTTACTTAGTTTAAGTTTAAGTATTTGTTTATTCTCTATGGCTGGTATTCCTCCATTAATTGGTTTTTTTGCTAAACAGTTTGTATTATATTCTGCAATACAAAATGGATATTATTTTATGGCTATTATTGCTATATTAGTTAGTGTAATTAGTGCTTCTTATTATTTAAAAATAATAAGAGTACTTCATACTGATAATAATGATCATAATGATACAGATAATAATATATTAGATAACTCATCGTCATACTCTTTATTAAATGAAAGTAATGATTTAAATAAGTCAAGATCATTATTAAGTAATTTCCATAGTTTTTTAATTTCCACTCTTACATTAACAATATTATTGTTTGTTCTAAAACCATCTATAATCTTAAACAGTACACAGTTACTATCTTTATCGTTATATAATTTTTAATGAATATTTTAATATTATTTTTTATTTTTGTTCCTATTTTAGCTTTTATTTTTCTTGCTTTAAATGTTTTATTAGCTACTCATAAACCAGATGAATCTAAAATTTCTGCTTATGAATGTGGATTTAATCCTGTATATGGTCAAACAAGATCTACTTTTCAAATTCATTTCTATATTGTAGCTATGTTATTTTTAGTTTTTGATCTTGAAATATTATTATTATTTCCTATTGCAGTAACATTGTATCAAGTTAATACTTTTGGTTTCTCAATAGCATTAATTTTCTTTATTGTATTAACTATAGGATTTATACTTGAAATAGGTTCTGGTGCTATTTCTTTAACTAATTATAATAAACCATTAAAATTTACTAAATAAACCCCCTTCTAGTTTTAATAGTTTATATTCTTTTTAATTATTTTTAATATAAAAAAGTTTTAGTAAATTAATAATATATAATATATTAGTTACCTTTAATATAATTATTATTCAATATTATTATGTATAATAAGTTAATATCCTTTTTTGAGTTAAGTTTACAGATGGTTCTGTAGTAAACCTGCAAAGTTTATAATTTAAGGTTCAATTCCTTCTTAACTCTATTTTATTATTAAATTATAATAGTTTTAACTTACAATTTTTTATTATTATAATATTTTTATATATAAATATATAAATGTTTATTATTATAATATATAATATATATTTTATATTTGATATTAGACTATTATATATTAGGGGAGTAAGGGGGGAGATATATATATACATATATATTATATATAATAAATATGTATTAATATTATTAATAAGTTAATAAAGTTATGAATTATATTATAAATATGAAAATTATATATTATTAAAATATAAAATATATAAATAAATAAATATTATATTTAATTTTAAATATGTTTTAAACATAATAGCAATATTTAATAAATTTATTATTAATTTAATTTTAATTTAAGTAATGTCCAATAGAAATTGTTATTGTAAACGCACCTCTCTTATTTTTATTAGTATATCTAGCTTCATCTAAAAAGTTTATTTTACCTTTAGATAAAGTTCCTTTTCTAAAAATTTTTACAGTTTGTTTAGGAACTAATCTATGAGTCATTAATCTACCTCCAATTCTTAGTTTAATACCAGATAAGAAAGAAGGAATTTTAAAGATTAAATTATCTTTGCTTAACTTAATTGGATCTTTAATAATTGCATTTTTAAAAAATTTTTGCATAATAATTCTAATTTGAATCTTATTAATTAATATAGATAGAAGATTTACAAAAATGTTACTATCAAAATATGGATAATGTAATCTTATTAAATCTAATTCTACTGGTTTATTAAACATTTTACTTAAAATTTTACATATTATATTTAATTTTATATTATTTAATGAAATAAAATTATTATTTTTATTACTTTTTTTATGTAAGTAAAAAAATAAATGTATTACTAATTTATCATTAAAATTTTCAAAGATAGGTTTACTTATTAAACTATTCATAGATAAAAAAGAATAAAATAAAAAGTCATATATTTTTTTAATAAATTTATTATTAATACTATTATATTTATAATCTATATATTGTATATAATTTAATGTATTATATTTATAATTATAATTATTTATTTTTATAATATTTAAATATTCATTTTTACTTTGTTTATTTTTAATATCAATATTATTATTAATATTTTTTTCTTTTTGTTTTAATAATTTAATATTTTCATTATTATCATCTAATTTATTTTCTAATGAATTAAATGATACTATTAAATTAGGTAATAAATCTTGTTTTAATTTTAAAATTAAATCTTTATTACTTAATTTTGAAATATATGAATTTAAATTATTATTATATATGTTTAATCCTTTTAAATTAAGTTCTAGTAAATTTGAAAAAGAAATAAAATTATTTTTTAAATTATTATCAAAAGAATAAAGATTTGATATATTAGTTAATTTATTTTGTTGTTTAGTTTTATAATTATGGAATGATTGATTCATTTTTTTTTTTATTTATTTTTAATAAAGACTAAATAAAGTTAATAATATTAATATTATTGACTAGAAATATGCTTCATTTAGTAACTTAATATCCATTACATTTTATAATATACATACGTTTTATATCTAGTTTAATAATGTTTAATTTAAGAGATACTTTCTTAAAAATAATATTAAGTATAATTATTATAATTAAGAAATAATTAAATTATTTGATGTTAAAATATAAAATAAATATATTATAATATTTAAATTAAATTGTATCTTTAAATATTATAGATTAAATTTACTTATATATTAATCTTAATTATTCTTTTATAAATAATATATATTATATATATAAATAATATATATTATTAAATATTAGGGGGTTAAATTTTATAATTTATAAATTTAATTAAAATATTAACAAACTATGATTATTAATAATATTATGATTGAACAGGTAACATTTTGAAAGCATGGAATGGAATAGGACTAGCTAAAATCCATTCTAATGTATTAGCAGTTTTTGTTTCATTATTAAATTGTTTTGTAGAAGTAAAAAATGAAGGAACTTGCCAAGGATTATTTGAAGATACAGGTTGATTTACAAAAATATCATAAATAATATAACAGAATAATATAGTAGCTATAACAGAAACTAAAGAACCAAAACTTGACATAGCATTCCATCCACTAAAGGCATCTGGATAATCTGGAATTCTTCTAGGCATTCCAGCTAATCCTAAAAAGTGTTGAGGAAAGAAAGTTAAATTAACTCCAATAAATAATGTCCAAAAATGAATTTTTCCTAAAATTTCATTATATGTTTTACCAATGATTTTTGGTGCCCAATAATAAAATCCAGCAAATAAAGCAAATACAGCTCCCATTGATAATACATAATGGAAATGAGCTACAACATAGTAAGTATCATGTAATGCTACATCTAAACTAGCATTAGATAAAATAACTCCTGTTAATCCTCCAATAGTGAATAAAGCTAAAAATCCTATTGTAAATAATAATGGTGTAGTATATCTTAAACTACCTCCATATAAAGTTGCGATCCATGAGAATATTTTTATACCAGTAGGTACAGCTATAACCATAGTAGCAGCAGTAAAATAAGCTCTAGTATCTACATCTAATCCTACAGAGAACATATGATGACTCCATACAAGGAAACCTAATATACCGATTGAAAACATTGCATAAACCATACCTAGATAACCAAAAATAGGTTTTCCTGAGAATGTTGATACAATATGACTAACAATACCAAAACCAGGTATAATTAAAATATAAACTTCTGGGTGACCAAAGAACCAGAAAAGATGTTGATATAAAATAGGATCACCACCTCCAGCTGGATCATAAAAACTAGTATTAAAATTTCTATCTGTTAATAACATTGTAATAGCACCTGCTAAAACAGGTAAAGCTAATAATAATAATATTGCAGTAACAAATATTGCCCATACAAATAAAGGTAATTTATGTAAACTCATACCATTAGTTCTCATATTAAGTACAGTTGTAATAAAATTAATAGCACCTAATAATGAAGACACCCCAGCAAGATGTAAACTAAATATAGCTAAATCTACACTACCACCTGAATGTGATTGAATACTTGCTAATGGAGGATAAACAGTCCATCCTGTACCTGCACCATTTTCTACTAAAGAACTAACTAATAGTAAAATTAATGAAGGTGGTAATAACCAAAATGATATATTATTTAATCGTGGAAATGCCATATCGGGAGCTCCAATTTGTACTGGTAATAAATAATTACCAAAACCACCTACCAATCCAGGCATAACCATAAAGAAAATCATTATAAAAGCATGTGCTGTAATAATTACATTAAATAATTGATGATCTCCTTGTAAGAACTGTACTCCAGGTGAAGATAATTCTAATCTTATTAAAACTGAAAAAGCTGAACCAATCATACCTGCAAATATTGAGAATATTAGATATAATGTACCTATTTCTTTCGCATTAGTAGAATAAAGCCAATGCATAATTTTATGTATTACTTTAATATTTTTTATATGTTAGCTATAAAATATTATATATTTATATAAAGGTTTTAATAATA